>ERZ860322.884-NODE-884-length-19759-cov-9.876472_pt1 | contig 19759 bp, 13 predicted proteins | sample MGYA00509979_ERZ860322 | MGnify/ENA primary metagenome ERZ860322 (study PRJEB30046, sample SAMN00715217) | human gut metagenome | study: EMG produced TPA metagenomics assembly of the A metagenome-wide association study of gut microbiota in type 2...
CGAGAATGGATGAAGCTGTATATCCTCTTCTTCTCAGACCGCAGAGCGTAGGCATGCGCGGGTCGTCCCAGCCGGAAACATAGCCCTCCTCGACCAGACGGCGCAGGAAGCGCTTGCTCATCACGGTGTTGGTCAGGTTCAGGCGCGCGAACTCGATCTGGCGCGGCGGCTCTTCAAAGCCGATAGCGTCGACGAACCAGTTATAGAGCGGCCTGTGATTCTCGAACTCGAGCGAGCACAGGGAGTAGGTGACTTTCTCCGCAGCGTCGGAGAGGGGATGCGCGAAATCGTACATCGGATAGACGCACCACTTGTCGCCCGTCTGATGATGGGGGACGTGCGCTATTCTGTAGATGACGGGGTCGCGCATATTGATATTCGGGCTCGCCATGTCTATCTTGGCGCGAAGCACCTTTTCGCCGTTTGCAAACTCGCCCTCGGTCATGCGGCGGAACAGGTCGAGATTCTCCTCGACCGAACGGTCGCGGTAGGGGCTGTTTTTGCCGGGCTCGGTCAAGGTGCCGCGGTATTCGCGTATTTCATCGGGCGACAGGTCGCAGACATACGCCTTGCCCTCCTTGATGAGCTTTATCGCGCACTCGTAGAGGAAGTCAAAATAACTCGAGGCATAATATACCTCGTTCCACTTGTAGCCGAGCCACTCAATGTCCTCTTTAATGGCGTCGACGTATTCGACATCCTCCTTGGAGGGGTTGGTGTCGTCGAGACGGAGGTTGCAAATGCCGCCGTACTTCTCGGCGATGCTGAAATCGATGCAAATAGCCTTTGCGTGGCCGATATGCAGGTAGCCGTTGGGCTCCGGAGGAAATCTCGTCTGCACGCGGGTGTTGACCCCGTTTGCGAGATCCTCATCTATGAAGTCGGTTATGAAATTCGAATTGAGATTTGTGCTGTCCGCCATTTATATCTCCTCCTTGTAGTGTGCGAGTGCCGAGGCGAGTCTCGCTCTGACCCTGTCCTCGCCGAGCAGCCTGATTATCGAATTAAGGTCGGGCGTGTTGCGGCGCGAGGTCACGGCGATTCTGATAACGGTCGACAGGTCGCCGACATGACCCTTGAACGCCGAGGGGTCTTTCTTGTATTCCTTGACATTGGGCGTGTAGCCGAGCGGCTCGCACATAGCCTTTATGCGCGCAAACCACGCGTCCTTGTCGTCGTTTATGTCAAACTCGCCGATGTATTTTTCGAGTATTGCCGCCGCGTCGCCTGCGCCGATGTTCTCGGGCAGGGTGTAGTCGGGGGTATACAGTCCGTCGTAGAAATAGGAGACGAAGTCCTTGACCTGCTCCCAGCTTGCGATATCCTTTCGCGGCTTCGGGCAGTCGCGGTCTATCGAGAATATGCCGCGCGCAAAGTCGCGGTCGGAGTCGAGAAGCGTATATAGCTCGCCGTCGTATTTTTGCGCCCAGTCGAGTACGCGTGAAAGCACCTCGTCCGCCGTCATGTGTGAGATGATATTCTTGCTCACGTCGTTGAGCTTCGCCATGTCGAACAGGCAGCCGCTGACGCTCATCTTCTTGAGATTAAACGGGAATTTCCAACAGTCCTCCGAGGGGTTGGCTCTGCGCCAGTCCTCGAAGTTCGAGTTGAGCAGCGTCATGATGTATTCTATAACGCTCTCTTTCGGATAGCCCTGCTCGACAAAGTAGCTGACCGCCGCCTCGGGGTCCTTTCTCTTGGAGAGCTTGCGCTTTGCGCCCGTCTCCTCGTCTATCTTCATCACCTGCGGAGTGTGCGCATATTTCGGCACTCTGTAGCCGCAGGCCTTGAACAGCGCGATGTGCTTGGGGACGGAGGATATCCACTCCTCGCCGCGAATGACGTGGGTCGTGCGCATAAAGTGGTCGTCGCAGACGTGCGCGAAATGATAAGTCGGCACGCCGTCGCTCTTTAAGAGCACCTCGTCGATTATATTCTCGGGCATCTCTATCTTGCCGCGGATCAAGTCGTCAAAGACTATCCTCTTGTTCTCGTCGCCCTCGGAGCGAAAGCGCAGCACATAGGGCTCGCCCGCCTCTATGCGTCTCTTCTGCTCCTCAAAGCTCAGGCTGCGGCACTTCGCCCACTTGCCGAAATATCCGGTTATCGCAGCGCCGCCGTTCTCCTGCTCCTTGCGTATGGCGGAGAGCTCGTCCGCCGTGCAGAAGCAGGGGTAGGCCTTGCCCTCCTGCACGAGACGCTTGGCTATCGCGTGATATATCTCAACGCGCTTGCTCTGCGTGTAAGGGCCGTAGTCGCCCTTTTCCGTGTCAAAGCCGGTCACGCCCTCGTCGAATTCGAGACCGAAATTTTTGAATCCGTTGATTATCGCGGAGACGCCGTCGGCGACCTCGCGTTTTTTGTCGGTGTCCTCTATTCTCAGATAAGTCAGCCCGCCGCTGACTCTCGCCGTCAGAAAATCGACGAGCGCGCCGAACAGGCCGCCTATATGGAGATATCCCGTCGGGCTCGGAGAGAATCGGGTCACACGCGCCCCCTCGGGAAGCTCGCGCGGGGGGTATCTCAGCTCGCACTCCTCCGGCGTCAATATGTCCGGGCCGAAGAGGAGATCGGCGAGTTTTTCGTTATCAGTCATTAAACCGCACTCCGTTTCTTGAGTAAATATATACACTATATTATCGCAGAAAAACGCCCGTCAATCAAGAGCCAAAGAACAATTTCTCAAATCAAAAGAGGACAATCGATAAAAATTTCATAAATCTTTAATTTTCCATTGATTTTTGCACTCTTTTATTTTATAATGAATACGACCGCGCAAGCAGTGAATTGATTTTTCGTGCTCATTCGCTCGGGAGAGAAAACCGCAAAAAAGCGCGACTGAATGAAGATTTCATATTCGGAGGTAACAGAAATGACAAAGAAGATCATAGCTCTTGTCCTTGCTCTCTGCTTCGTTTTTGCTTTTGCAGCCTGCAAGAAGGATAAGGACAACGGCGACACAACCACAGGCGAGCCCAACACTTCCGCAAACGGCGAGACCGTTGCAAACGACGAGTCCACCGACGCGGAGCCCGCGAGCGGCGACGAGTCCACCGAGGCCGAGACCGACGCTTCCGGCAACACCGTAGCTCCCGAGGAGACCAAGAAGGACAATCAGGGCGGCAATCAGGGCGGTAATCAGGGCGGCAGCAGCACTGCTTCCAAGCCCGCGACAAAGGCTGAGATAGTTGCGTATTTCAACAAGGCCATTAACGGCGTTAAGCCCAACGCAAAGAGCGTTACAAGAGTTTCTGAGACGAACTACAGAAGCGGCAAAATCACCGGAGTTCCTTCTTTTGTTAATTCGCTTGTCGGCGGTATAGACAGCTTTGTTGACGGTCAGCTCAAGAAGAACAGCAAGGGCTCCGAAACATTCTCCAATTCTGCGGCTATAAAGGCTAACTTCCCTGTTGAGAACGAGTCCTGGTCGAGCAAGCTTACTGCGAATGATGTCGCAAGCGCAACTTGCACCGAGGCGGGCGGAGTTTACACCATTACTATAAAGACGGTTGCCGACAAGGCTTCCTCCAACGTTCATCACGGCTCGGGTCATGCCCCGAAGGTTTTCAGCGTGGTTCTCCCGTCCGTTATCAACGATCAGTTTAGCAGCGGCGTGCTTAAGTCTGTCGCTAAAACCTTTAAAATCGGCACCGCTCAGATGGAGTATCCCTCCGGCACAGTTACCGTTAAGGTTGATGCTAAGACCAGCCGTGTTATCAATGCTACATATGATGTCAAATGGACAATTCACCTTCCTCTTGGCGACGAAATGGTAGTGCTTCCTTTCGGCACAAAGACCATTTACAACATTGCTTACTAATTAAACAAAATGACTGTTTTGAGGCAGGAGAGCTCCTGCCTCAAACTGTATTTCTAAACATATTAAAAAAGAGGGATATTTAAAATGGAAAAGAAAGTTCTTGTTGAAACTTCCGCCCGCCATGTACATGTCACCAGAGAAGCTCTCGATATCCTCTTCGGCGAGGGCTATGAGCTGACCGTCAAGAAGGAGCTCTCTCAGCCCGGCCAGTTTGCGAGCAACGAGCGCGTTGCCGTTATCGGACCGAAGGGCAGCTTCCCGGCGGTCTCCATCCTCGGCCCCGTGCGTCCCGAGAATCAGGTTGAGATTTCGCTCACCGACGCCCGTTCGATAGGCGTGACCGCTCCCGTAAGAGAGAGCGGCGACGTTGCGGGCAGCGGCGCCTGCAAGCTTGTCGGCCCCAAGGGCGAAATAGAGCTTGAGTGCGGCGTTATCGCGGCGCAGAGACATATCCATGCAACTCCCGAGGACGCCGAGAAGTTCGGTCTCAGTGACAAGCAGATTGTCAGCGTGAAGATCGATTCCGACGGACGCTCGCTCATATTCGGCGACGTTGTAGTCAGAGTCAGCCCGAAGTACGCTTTGGCAATGCACATCGATACCGACGAGTCCAACGCCGCAGGCGCAGCTCCCGGCCTCATGGGCGAGATACTCGCATAACTCTCCGAAATTCAGCCCTCTGCGCTTTTTCGTGCGGAGGGCTTTTTCTTTCTCGGGTCGGCGGTGAAGGATAATATCTGTCTGCGATATTCTTTTGCCGAAATGAATATTTCTTGCCGCCGCGATTTACGATGACGTATTTCAACAATTTATAAACCTTTTTGTTAAGCGATTTTTTATTTTTTGTCTATTGACGGATTTGTGCAACAATTATACAATATATGTAACAAAGCCACAAAGGAGTGGAAAAGATGAAGAAGATTATTGCAATAATCCTTGCGACTGTGCTCGTTCTTTCGTTTGCGGCCTGCAAGAAGACCGACAAGAACCCCGATACAACCGCTGCGGCCGACGCTCAGACCTCAGAGCAGGCGGGTGACGTGACCGGTGAGGAGACCTCCTCCGAGGCGGAGAGCGAGACAGCATCCGACGAGGGCAGCACCTCCGATGAGACAGACGCTGTCAAGCCCTCCGAAAGCAAGACCCCGTCCGGCGGCAGCACCGTGACTCCCTCAAAGGATCTCAATACCAACGACGCTGCGGCCTGCATTAAGGCTTATCAGGCGGCGATCGCCAAGACAAAGCAGTTCAAGAGCGGCAGACAGAGCATGTCCCTCAAGGGCAGCATTACCGCTGACGGCGGCCTCGGCGCACTGCTCAAGATAGCTCAGAAGCCCGTAGCCAACGCGCTGAGCAAGAACTCCAAGGATCGCACCGACATCCCCGGCAACCCCTCGGGTATGAAGGCGAGCCACATGAAGAGCGCGAGCGCAGTGACCGGCGGCAACTACACCACGATAACCTTCAACGTCAAGGATCAGACTCAGGGTCCCAAGGAGAGCAACCATGTCGGTTCCGTCGGCTGTGCGGTCGGCACTCTCGGCGATGTTGACAGAGCTATAAAGGAGCTCGGTCTCAGCGTTGACTATAAGGACGGCAAGATAGCTCTGACCTACACCAACTGCAAGGTCGTTGTCAAAATTGACAACACCACCGGCAAGATTGTCGAGGGCAGCTGGGTTTATGATGTCAACGTCTATGCAGACGGCATCAAGGTCTCAATCGTCTCCGTAAACAACCTCAAGGGTATCGTCGCTTTCTCGTATACCGCGAAGGGCTGATAACCGAAAAACCGAAGCCGTCCGTCTTTTTCAGGCGGGCGGCTTTTTGCTGTCTTTTGACAAAAAAAGCAAGATTCCGCCGGCTTTATTAAAAGTTAATTATTATATACACTTTTTTATAAGATTTTTCTTGACCTGACTGCGCCGATAGCTTAAAATATAAATCCGGGAATAAATACTACGGGAGGGAGAAGAATGGATAAAAAGCTTTTGAGATTCGCTGCGGCAGTGCTTGCGGCGATATTGCTCTTTTCCTTCTCGGCGTGCAAGATAAAGGACGGCGACTCTGACTCCTCAACCGAGGAGCCGTCGGTAACGGTAGACTCGGGCACAGTGACCGAGTCGACAAAACCGGAGGGAGAGAGCACAACGGGCGAGCCGACTACCGTCGGTTCAAGACCCTCGGCGCAGACCGGCTCCTCCGGCACGACAAAGCCCGAGGCTATTAATGTTCACAGCGGGCTCAACTCCACCAATACCTCTAAGGTGCTCCGATATTACAAGGCGGCGTCTGCGAACACAAAGAGCATAGACGCCACGCAGCTTATGTCGATAAAGCGCGTTGACTACACTCCGCGCAACAGCTTCCAAAAGGGAATGCTCTCCCTGTTTACGGGCATAGCCTCTGCGGCGCTCGCGGCGAACAGCACGCCTGTGAACGAAGTGCCCGGAGTGCCCGATGAAATTAAGTCGAGCGACCTCGTTTCGGCAAATGCCGTCGCTTACGGCAACTATACTATAGTGACCCTGAATGTCAGAATACAGCAGGATGATCAGAACACAAAGGACGCGCACCGCGGGCCTGTCGGGCGCACTGTCGGCACGGTAGGCAACCTTGACAGAGTCTTTGACGAGATGCCGAGCATCAAGGTGGACACCTCAAAGGGCAGCATTACGCTCAGATATGACGACTGCAAGGTCGTTGTCAAAATCGATAATGTCAGCGGAACGATAGTCAGCGGCACATGGAGCTACACCGTCGATATAGATGTAGATAATATATACGCGAGTATAGCGGGCAGCGACAGTATGCTGATAACGGATACCGGCGGCGCGGTCGATTACGTCATAAAGACTAATGACGGGACGACGCTTCGCAACGGCGTAAAAAAATAAAATATGGGACTGTCTGCGGCTAAACGCGACAGTCCCGTTTTTTCACGGCAATAAAAGAGAGCAGCCTTTTGACAGCTCTCTCTGAGATTGTACAAAAAGCCAACCGCCTTGTATCACAATGCGAAACTCGTAACCCAAATGCCTAATAAAACAACATCATTAAAATCTATGAAGGGTTGAAATCTCTTTTACTAAACTTTTCGTTTGAACCATAATGCAAATAGCTGTCAGCACTATCCTTGACAAAATATTGTGAAACGATATATTGGCTTTTATCGTCTGTTGATAATATCAAAATAAGCCTTTGCCCTTTTTGATAAGTGAAGCCATCGTTATTATTATATTCAATGCCATTGATTGTTCCTCCAGACTGCATTAGCTTAATACTCTGAGAGGGGATATCTCCACGAATTACTTCTGAAACTGTAAAAGTAACGCATGAGTAGGCATGGTTTTCAATTAGCTCTGGAGCAGCAATATCTGTAACAATCCCTTCCACAATTAAAGCGGATTCGCCTATCTCCTTTGTCAAATTAGGCTGTATAAAAGATTTTGCATTTCCGCTTTGGTAAGAAGGAGCAGATTGTGTAGAGGATTCATTTGAATTTGCCTTTTTTTGAAACAACCGTTCAGCAAAGCCAGCATCATATTTTACACCATCATTTCTAACGAATTCACCAGACGATATCTGATTGAATTTAAAACATTGATGTAAAACATATGAGTCATCATCTAAAAACACTATAACTTCTTCTCCTAACTGAAACACGACACTTGGACTATACATAAATTTTTCGTTTTCCCAGATACCACCTAATTCCTTAACAGTAACTATGCTACCAATGGCGTAATCTGTATTTTTGCTTTGAACAACCTTTATTTCTACTGTATGATACACAATCTCATTATTCATTTGGGATTCCTCATTAACTTTGATAACTTCGCCTTTTAAAATAGCAGATGCTTTTTTTATGGCTTGATCATCTGTCAAGTTTTCAAAATGTATATAAATACTTTTTGTTAGTATTTCATTATTAACTGGATGCGGAGATTCAGAATGGGTTTCATTTTCATTTTTATTTGTTGTACAACCGCTTGAAACAAGAAAAATTATGCAACATAAAATGCTGAAAGATATTCTTTTAATATTTTTCATTCTTAACACCCCAAATCATTCAACAATAAATTTTGAATTTTTATTGCTTTTTTGATTGGTGAACTTAAAACACTGGAATCACCCCTTTTAAAATATCTAAATTAGTTTTTATATAGAACACCGTGAAGAATTTCCTCGATGTTGCTCTCTACATAAATACAACAAATTTACAGTACAAACAGGTGACAATTAAGTTGATAACTCCTTGGAAAAGTAACGCTTTCTTTCCCAACTACATCCGACAATCGGCGTTACGGAGCCGGTTGTCGTAAGTCGATTCGTCTTGCCCTGCACGCCACAGTGCTCATGTCCTTGGTTTCCCCATCAAAATGAGGCAGAATTTATAGTTTTTAGACAGTCAGAGAGAGCTGTCAAAAGGCAGCTCTCTCTGTTTTTTATGTTTATTTGTCGGACTCGGCCTCGGCAGCCTTGGCTTCGTCGATGACCTTCTGCGCGACTACGGGCGGTGCGTCCTCGTAGCGGGTGAACTCGAGGGAGAACCAGCCTCTGCCGGCGGTCACGGAGCGCAGGACTGTTGAGAAGTCGCCCATCTCGCCCATGGGAACCTCCGCGATGAGCTCCTGAATCTTCGGCTCGTCGGACGGACCCATGCCGAGCACGCGGCCGCGGCGCTTGGTGACGTCGCCCATGATGTCGCCGAGATTTTCATCGGGCATATAGGCCTTCAGAGTGCCTATGGGCTCGAGGATAACGGGGTTAGCCTGCGGAATACCGTTCTTGTAGGCTATGTTGGCAGCGGTCTTGAACGCCATTTCGGACGAGTCAACCGGATGATAAGAGCCGTCATAGAGAGTAGCCTTTAAGCCGACCATCGGATAGCCTGCAAGCACGCCCTTCTTGACGCTGTCGCGCAGACCCTTTTCGACTGCGGGGAAGAAGTTCTTCGGCACGGAGCCGCCGACAACCTCCTCGGCGAAAACGAGATCGTCGCTCTCGCAGGGCTCGAAGCGGATAAAGACGTCGCCGAACTGGCCGTGTCCGCCGGACTGCTTCTTATGTCTGCCCTGAACCTCGACCTTCTTGCGGATGGACTCTCTGTATGCAACCTTCGGCACGCTGAGGTCAACCTCAACGCCGAACTTGTTCTTGAGCTTGGATACGATAACGTCAAGGTGCTGTTCGCCCAGACCGGAGAGCACCTGCTCACGGGTCTCCTTGTTGATGACGAACGAAATCGTGGGATCCTCTTCGAGAAGTCTGAGCAGGCTCGCCGCGACCTTCTCTTCGTCGCCCTTCTTGCGAACCTTGACAGCCATGGACAGGCAGGGGGTCGGGAATTTAATGCCATCGAGGGTTATCGGGTTCTTGGGCGAGCAGATAGTGTCGCCCGTCTTTATGCCCGCAAGCTTCGTCACAACGCCGATATCGCCGGCGGGGATGCAGGCTGCGTCCTCCTGCTTGCTGCCCTTGAGGGTGATTATCTTGCCCATTCTCTCGCTCTCTTCGGTGCGGGAGTTATATGCGGGAGTGTCCGCGGTTATCTTGCCGGATACGACCTTGAAGAAGGACATCTTGCCGACGAACGGGTCGGCGATGGTCTTGAAGCATATAGCCGCAAGAGGGCCGTTCTCGTCGCAGGGAAGACCGTTCTCGCCCGCCTTGTCGGCTGCGGAGGGAGCGGAATATACTATCTCGTCAAGGAGCATATCGATAGCTTCGCAGGTGTAGCCTGCGCAGGCGTATACGGGGATAACGGAGCCGTCGCTGACTCCGGAGTTGAGAGCCTTGATTATCTCTTCGCGGGTGAAGGTCTCGCCGGCAAAGAACTTCTCCATAAGCTCATCGTCGCTCGATGCGACGGCCTCGGTGAGTATATCGAGCATCTCGTCAAGCTGCGCGTCGGAGGGCATATCGACTTCCTTTTTAGTGCCGCCGCTGTAGTCAAAAGCCTTGCGGGATGCGAGGTTGACATACGATGCGACCTTGCCGTTCTCCATATGGGGGACGATAACGGGGCATATAGCGGCGCCGACCTCCTCCTTTATGGCTGCAAAGGTCTTGTAGAAATCGGTGTTATCCGCGTCGCAGCGGGTGATTGCGAACATTCTCGAGATATCTCTGGCGTTCGCGGCCTTGAGAGCCTTCTCCGCGCCGACGTCGAAGCCGGAGCCCGCCGCGGTGACTATGAGCACGCTGTCCGCCGCGCGGATGCCTTCGCTCATGCCGCCCGCAAAGTCAAAAAGACCGGGAGTGTCAATTATATTTATCTTCGCGCCGTTCCACTCTATAGCGGCAACAGCGGTTGATACCGTGGCCTTTCTCTTCTTCTCCTCGGCGTCAAAGTCGAGCACGGTGGTGCCGTCGGCGACTCTGCCGAGTCTGTCTGTAGCCTTCGCGGTGTAGAGCATGGCCTCCGCAAGGGTAGTTTTTCCTCTTCCGCCATGGCCTGCAATGGCGATGTTTCTGATGTCTTTCGCGTTATAGGCTTTCAAAAAAAGTCCTCCTTATCAAAGCGCCGCCGCGCGTTTAGATTTACTGCATAAAAAATAACCACAGTTTTGAGGAAATTATAGCATACATAACTATAGATTTCAATAAAAAATTGAAAATATATTCATTAATGTTATATAAACAGATTAGACGGGACGCAGGGACGCAAAAGAATAGAAAAATACTATGCTTTGTCACATTGAAGTGCTTTCCGAATAATATTTGTTTCGGATATAAAAATAAGGACCGCGGATTCGCCGCAGTCCCTGACGAAAATACTGCCCGCAATAAAATATCCCCCGCGCCGCTTGACGCAGGAGATACTCGGATTAATTTAAATATTTATTTATGCAGCGTTTCGCTCTTTTTTGCGCTCAACCGCACGTCTGATAGCTTTTCCTATCTCGAATACCGGGATAGTGGAGGCCGCGAGACCGGCGGAAATAAGCAGCAGCAGCTCATTGGTCTGGAAAGTGCCGCGCTCGATATCAAAGACCTCGTCGGAGAGACCGGGGAGATACACGGCAATGAGGGTCAGCGCAGTTGTTACGACAAACGCACCGACGAGCCACCAGTTCATGTTCTTGAACATACTCTTAGAGAAGATGGAGCCTGTGCGCGAGCGCATATTGATAGCGCACATCATCTCGGCGAAGTTGACCGTCAGGAACGCCATGGACATAGCGTTTATGCAGTAGCCCTCGGCACCGCCGAAGAACATATTCTCGAAGCTGCCCACCTCGAGGCGATAGCCGATGACATAGGCGGCAAGCTCTACTATTGCGAGATAGATGCCCTGCCATGCCATGTCAAAGCCCGCGCCGTGGGAGAATATGCCGTCCGTAGTCGCTCTGGGCTTTCTCTTCATCAGGTTGCCCTCGGCTTTCTCCATGCCGAGCGCAAGGCCGGGCAGTGAGTCAGTGACCATGTTTATCCAAAGCAGGTGAACGGGCTCGAGAAGCTGGAAGTTGAGGATAGAGGCAACGAACATGATTATAACTTCGGACATATTCGTTGAAAGCTGGAACTGAAGCACCTTGCAGACGTTGTCGTAGATCTTTCTGCCCTCTTCGACCGCGTTGACGATAGTGGCGAAGTTGTCGTCCGCGAGAACCATGTCGGCGACACCCTTTGTGACGTCCGTGCCGGTGATGCCCATGCCGATGCCGATATCGGCGGCCTTTATGGAGGGCGCATCGTTGACGCCGTCTCCGGTCATAGCGGTAACCATGCCGCGTGCCTTCCAGGCCTTGACTATCCTCGTCTTATGCTCGGGCTGAACTCGCGCATAGACGGAGTATTTGGTAACCTCTTCGATAAGCTCTTCGTCGCTGAACTTGTCAAGCTCCGCGCAGAGCCTTGTCCGCCATTCTCTTGTTGTCCGCGGCGATTTTTGCCCGGAAATCGTCGTCCATGGGAACTATCCTGCCGTCTATAAGCGCGGTTTTGCAAAGGTTGATAACAACGTCAGGCGCACCCTTTGTGTACTGAACTATGCCGGAAGCCGTCTTATGGACGGTGGACATCATCTTTCTTCCGGAGTCGAACGGAGCTTCGCCGATTCTGGGGCTCGCCTTGACGAGGTCATTCTTGCTCATGCCCAGGGCATAGGCGTATCCGACGAGAGCGGCCTCGGTGGGCTCGCCCGTGACCTTGCCGGCGTCGTCTATCTGAGCGTCGGTGCAAAGAGCCATAGCCTCGGCTATGAGCTTCTCATTGTCGCCGAAATGATCGACGACGGTCATCTTGTTCTGGGTCAGAGTACCAGTCTTGTCGGAGCAGATTATCTGAGTGCAGCCGAGAGTCTCAACTGCGGTAAGCTTACGGATAAGAGCCTGCCTCTTGCTCATCGCGGTAACGCCTATGGAAAGGATTATCGTGACGACTGCCGGCAGTCCCTCGGGTATGGCAGAGAGCGCAGGAAAAGATTGAAAAAAGACCTTCAACAGTATTACTGCCAAAGGTCTTGCATCAAACGCCTGAAGGCCGTCTGTCTGCTGCCAGCCGAAGCGAGATTGTTGGCAAACAGATAGGATAATCCCCATAGCTACTCCCCATTGGTACATCAATAAATGATATCATATTCGGGGGAAAAGTCAAGGCGTATTCAATAAAAAATTATCTTTTTGTCGAAAAAAATGTCAAATTATTATATTATCTGGAGGCTTTTCTTTTCGCTGCGGCACGCTGAACGGCCTTGATTATCTCGACTATCGGGATTATCGAAAACGCGAGGGCGAGCGATGTTGCATATTCGGCGAAGCCTATCGGAGTGAAGCCGAAGGCGTTTGCGAGGAACGGTATCTCAATAACCGCCGTAGTCAGCACGAGCGACGCCACCATAGCACCGAACAGGGGCAGGTTGTGGCTGCCGCGAAGGCTCATCTTTATGACCGAGCCGCGCTGCGAACGCATATTGAACGAGTGGAATATCTCGCACATCGACATGGTGAGGAATGCCATGGTCATGCCCTGCTCGCACTGTGCGATGTTCATGAACGCCCAGTGCCCCGTCTCGAAGCGTTCGCCTATAAAGAACGCCGCGAGGGTCAGCGCGGTAACGAGCACGCCCTGATAGAGCACGTCAAAGCCGAGCCCGCCTGCAAATATTCCGTCCGACGGGTCGCGCGGGCGGCGGCGCATGATATCGCTCTCCGCCTTTTCGAGTCCGAGCGCGAGCGCCGGGAAGCAGTCGGTGACGAGGTTTATGAACAGCAGATGCGGCGCTTCGAGAATGGTGAAGCCGAGAAGCGTTGCGGTGAATATCGCGAGCACCTCCGCAAGGTTCGAGCCGAGCAGGAACTGAATGGCCTTTCGGATATTGTCATATATCCTGCGCCCCTCCTCGACGGCGTTGACAATGGTCGCGAAGTTGTCGTCCGTGAGCACCATGTCGGCGACGTTCTTCGTGACGTCCGTGCCGGTTATGCCCATGCCTATTCCGATATCCGCGCTCTTTATCGACGGCGCGTCGTTGACTCCGTCGCCCGTCATGGCGGTTATCTTGCCCTTTGAGCGCCAGGCGTTGACTATTCTCGTCTTATGCTCGGGCTGCACGCGCGCGTATACATATATATTCTCGACTCTGTCCGCGAACTCCTCGTCGCTCATCGCGGAGAGCTCCGCTCCGGTTATGGCCTGCGAGGGGTCGGTGAGTATGCCGAGCTCCGAGGCGATGGCAACGGCGGTGTCCCTATGGTCGCCGGTTATCATAACGGGGGTTATACCCGCGCCGCGGCACTCCTCTATAGCCGCCTTGACCTCCGGACGAACGGGGTCTATCATGCCGGTAAGGCCGATGAATATCAGATCATGCTCGAGCGCCTCGGGTGAAAAATCGTCGGGCGCGGAGTCGTATTTTCTCATCGCCGCCGCGAGCACGCGCAGAGCCTTATCCGCCATCCTCTTGTTTTCCGAGGCTATTGTCGCCCTTATCTCGTCTGTCATCGGAACGATTTTTCCGTCGATAAAGGCGTGGGTGCAGAGGTCGACGACAACATCGGGAGCACCCTTTGTGTATTGAATAATGCCGTCCGGTGTCTTGTGGACGGTGGACATCATCTTTCTGCCGGAGTCGAACGGAGCTTCGCCGATTCTCGGGCTGTCGCTTTTCAGCTCGCCCTTATGAAGTCCGAGGCTTATCGCGTAGCTGACGAGAGCCGCCTCCGTGGGCTCGCCGATCACGAGGCCGTCGGAATCCTCCTGCGCGTCGGAGCAGAGGGACATGGCTCTTGCGAGCAGCTTTTCGTCGCCGTAATGATCGACGACGGTCATCTTGTTCTGCGTGAGAGTGCCCGTCTTGTCGGAGCAGATTATCTGCGCACAGCCGAGCGTCTCAACAGCGGTGAGCTTGCGGATAACCGCATTTTTCTTCGACATATTCGTAACGCCTATCGACAGCACGATAGTGACCACCGCCGCAAGTCCCTCGGGAACGGCGGCAACGGCGAGACTGACGGCTACCATAAACACGTCGATAACGCTCTTGAATATCAGCGCGGGATCGCCGCCCGCGAGAGTGGAGCGCTCCATGAACAGCGAAAACGCGAAGATGAAAACGCAGATTCCCAGCACAAGGAAGGTGAGCGTCTTAGAGAGCCCCGCAAGCTTTTTCTGGAGCGGGGTCTGCCCGTCCTCCGCCTTTGTTATGGCATCGGCTATCTTGCCCATCTCGGTATTCATGCCCGTGTCGGTGACAACGGCCTTGCCGCGTCCGTAGACAACGGCGCTGCCCATATACGCCATGTTCTTTCTGTCGCCCAGCGGAATATCGCCGCTGTTGCCCGCGCCGAGAACGGAGATAATCTTGCTCACGGGCACGCTCTCGCCCGTCAGCGCAGCCTCCTCTATTTTAAGGCTGGCGCTCTCGAATATGCGGCAGTCTGCGGGAACAGCGTCGCCCGCCTCGAGCACAACAACGTCGCCGACGGTCAGATCCTCGCTCTTGACGGTCATGATTTTGCCCTCGCGTATGACCTTGGAGGTCGCAGCGCTCATCTCCTGAAGCGCCTCGATAGCCTTTTCCGCCTTGCTCTCCTGCAAGACGCCGAGCACGGCGTTTATGAGCACAACGGCGAGGATTATCACGGTGTCCGTAGGGAAGGACGGCGAGCCGGAGACCTTGCCCTCGTAGACTGTCGTCACGGCGGATATGACCGCGGCGACGATAAGGATGATTATCATCGGGTCGGCAAGCTGTTCAAAAAACCGCTTGACGAGCGATTTCTGCTTTGCCTGTGCCAATTTGTTTTTGCCGTATTTCTCAAGACGGCGTTCGGCCTCGGACTGCGAAAGTCCGTTTTCCGAGCTCTCCGTCCGCTTAAACACCTCGCGGACGTCTTCAAGATAGTACTTCAATTTTTATGCCTCCCTTTCGGTTAAACAAAAAAGACCTTCGACAGACCATGTCTGCCAAAGGTCTTGCCTCAAACACGCCTGAACGCATATGTCTGCTGCCAGCCGGGCTCGGTCGGTTATTGCGGCCTGCACGACGGTTGGTGACAGCAAGATGGGCTTTTGCCCATAGCTACTCCCCAATGGATTACACTTATCATATCCTAAAGGGCATATTTTGTCAATTAACAATTTGTAAATTTTTATCGGGCTTTCGTGATTATTCGACAAAATTGCTATTGACAAAGGCGAAATGGGATTATATAATTATTTGCGTATTCTGACAAATGTTTCTGTGGACTCGCATGTTTTTTGTAAGCCATTGACCGTTTGCGTTTGATGGTTCGAGAAAATGTGCGGGCCCATTGCACAACATATAATATAGAATGCAAATTTTTTCACGGAGGTACCGCAATGAAGGGTACAGTCAAATGGTTCAACGCAGAAAAGGGTTTTGGCTTCATCGCTAACGATGAGGGCGGCGACGATGTTTTCGTACATTTCTCCGCTATCGTTGCAGACGGATACAGAACTCTTACCGAGGGTCAGAAGGTCACCTTTGAGGTCGAGCCGGATCCCAAGGATTCCAGCAAGCTCAGAGCTGTCAACGTTGTCGGCGAATAATTTTTCCCGCAGTTGATAAGACGGCCGCGTTTCCGCTGACCGCAGAGCAAAAAGACAAAGGTCATAATTCACAAAGTGTGGATTATGGCCTTTATTTTTTCCCGATTTTTTTGTTTTACGCGTCTCTTCTCGAAAGCATATCTTTGGCAATTCTCTTTGCAAGCTCATCCATGTGCGAGAAGTCCATGGCGGAGATATATATGCTCTCCAATTTGTCGTGAATTTCCTTTGCGCTCTTGAGCGAGTCCGCCGCCTCGGCGATAAACTCGCCGTAGGCCTTCTTTGTGAAATTCAGCCGCGGCAGACGGCGGCGAAGCGCGGCGCGGTCGGTGAAGCGCGCGCAGTTTATTTTCACGGCTCCGTCAAGCTCCGCCTCATGCAGCCTGTTTGAGGTCACGAAGCCGAGCGACAGCGCGGGAATGAGCAGATGCTCCGGCTCGCCGCTCGGGTCGAGCGGGCAGGGGCTTGCGATTATATCGTGCCCGCCCGACAGCGCATAGCCGCGCAGCAGGGAGAGCAGTGCCGATGAGCACGCCGCGTTTTCGTCCTCTATGACATAGACTTTCTCGCACATCGTCTCAACGGTTTTATTAAAAAAGGTTATCCCGTCCGGCGTGACGGCGGACAAATTTATGTGCCGCTCCTCGCCGATATGCCCCGCAGGAGCGCTGAACTCGCGCGCCGCTATGCGCGATGCCGTGCGCTTTATTTTTGCCGTGTCGGCGCAGGCGAGCGTCAGGCGCAGAATATCCTCGCGCAAAAGAGCCGAGGCCTCGAGGAAACGTCTGCATCTGCGGTGATATGCCGCGTTTTCGTCGCTGAGAGAGATGATTTCGTCACGGCGCGAGCGCAGAATGTTTTTATCCCAGAACTTGCCCAGGTCGATTATTTCCTGCGCGGCACCCGGATATTTCGGCTCGAGCGTGTGAGGGGGAGTACCGTCAACTACTAAGCAGTTGAGAGCGGGCGCATACACGCCGTCGAGCGAGGCGGGGTCGGAGGAGCAGTATATGAGCTCCGTCCCGATTCCCGCGTCGGTCAGGGCGGCGTTTATCTTTTTCATCAGGCTCGATTTCCCCGTGCCCGGACCGCCCTTTATTATATATGTGTACCCGCCCGAATGAGCGGGGCACAGCTCGCCGAAAAACGAATGAAAGCCCTCTGGCGAGCTGCACCCGAGAAAATAGCCGATGTTACCCATAATACGCCTCCCGAAAAGTCATATTACAGAGTATTCACCGCCCGCTTGTCAGGTTACGGAAAATACAGGCGCGGATATTTGCCGTCGATAACATCCTCGTCAAGGTTGACAAATCGGGCTAAAAAAGGTAAAATATCATGAGTAAATTTGAACGGCTTTTGCGGAGTCTGTCCCTCTGTCGGACGAAGAGCCGCGACTATGTTTCTGAGGGAAGCGCGGGTGGTTTGGGAGCATAGACGGTGTTCGCACCGTGCAAAAGCGAAAACCGCCGAAAACCCTTCAACCGTGCGGATTTCGGGCGGTTCGGGAAATGATAAAAGGCAGTCAAATCTGTGTTTGACCACAGATTTGACCACCTACACGACCACAATTAAATAAACTATCGGGGTATAGCGCAGTTGGTAGCGCGCGACATTTGGGATGTTGAGGCCGGGAGTTCGAGTCTCCCTACTCCGACCAATTAGGCGGTTTTTACCGCAAGAGAGCCGCAGAGTAGAGATACTTTGCGGCTTATTTTTTTGCATGAAGGATGTGAGTGTGTGATTCAATTGTCTGCAACGAACCTATACTATATCGGTGATACAGATTCCGACAAAAGACGCGATTATTGCGTACACGGTCACGTTTTGTTTATGATTGACGATACCGTTATCGAAGATGGTGACGAATGGTGCACAAGTGCTTCTGCTCTACGTTTTATGCGTTCGGTTTTAAGCAATCATTTCTCCGGCGCAGAGGAGCATATGATACCTTGCTGCGGACACTTTATGATTCCTGCTGACGACGGGAAATCTGTACATATCAGCGGATGCTCAAATGGCATAGACTTTGACCTTATTCATGAAGAGAACCGCATTGTGATAAAAACTGCGGACGGTCGCTCCTTTTCGGTTAACTTTTCTGAATACAAAACTGCGGTTTTATCTTATGTGGAACAAATTGAGAAGTTTATGCGTGATGCTCCCGCAAGAATTTTTGATGATCCGTTTGATAAAAAAGGCTATGAAGCCTTTAAAACGGAATGGTTTTCCCTGAAAGAAAAAATTGCCGCGCTGGACCATCCGGAATATAAAACTCTTGAAATCAGTTTTTCAGACTGCGTTTCTATTTCTGAGAATGACATATCCGGCATTTCGGCAAGCGGAATTTCTCTGAAGAACGGACAGTTTATCAATTTTAAAGAATGCGCCTATCATTATCACAAGGTGAACGGCGGAAGCGGAAGGTGCATCGGGGAAAGGGACAGCACATCGCTTTCCTTCACATTTTACACTGCTCCGTTAACGACCGATGTTCAGTTTTTGAAGCGAAATCGTATTGCGGAGTTTTTTTCGAAGCATTCCGCATACCATCGTTTTTATGAACTGCAAAAGAAAATCAGTGCATACGGTTATACAACACGGGACATGACTTAATATCACAAGCATCCTATTCTTTGTCTACAGCACCTCAAATTTTGACAGGGTGATTTTTTTCGGTTACCCTGTCATTTTCTCTTTTTCCGCCTTGATTTGCGCCTTGACCTCTGCAATCATTTCCGCCAGCTTTTCTTCGCATTCCTCCCGCGTCTTGGCATATATATTATGGCTTTCCCGCTTGCCGTAAGCATTGGTCGGCGTGTACCGTCCCTCGTAGAGGTGGTCGTTAATCATGGTGACACAGCCCGTCCCGGGCTTGCGTATTTTGGGCTTGTACGGCGTGAATTCGACTGGGGCGGTATCTTTCCTTTCTTCCCGCTTCATCGTTGGCATACGGGCGTCTGTGCCGCCGATTTTGCGGTCAATATGCACCGCCGCCTGCCTTTGCATGGTATCGGTAATATGGCTGTAAATATCAAGCGTGGTTGCCGAGGACACATGGCCTATGGTTGCCGAGAGCGTTTTCACATCCATACCGTGCTCCAGCGCCATGGTAGCAAAGGTGTGACGCAGATCGTGAAAGCGCTCCTTTTTACAGCCCGCCCGTTCCAATATCAGCTGCAATCGTGTTCTGACCGATGACGGATTTCTCGGTCTGCCGTTATCTGTCGGTGACGGAAACATCCATTCCGAATCCACCGTTTCCTTATACGCCACAAGGGTTTTCAAGAGTGACGGTGGCAGAATAACGGTGCGTATCGAGGCTTTTGTTTTCGGCGCCGATATAATCACCTCTGCCTTGATGATATATACCTGCCGTTCAATGCGAAGCTCTCCTGTTGCGAAGTTGAGGTCGCTCCATTTGAGCGCCAATATTTCACCGCGCCGCATCCCCGTGCCGAGCTCCAGCAGAAAGAGTTCATAATAGCCTTCTTCCTTTGCCTGATGCAGAAACCGCAGAATCTCATTTTGCGTGAGCACCTGCATCTCCCGTGCTTTCTTCGGTGGCAGCTTACAGCCGACGGCGGGATTGGTTCGTATCAAACCGTCCTGTACCGCCCGCTGTAAAGCTGTGCGGCAGTTGGCATGTATCCCCCTTATCGTTCTGTCCGAAAGTCCCTTTCCGTAGGTTTTTGCGTGCAGTTTTCTTCCGTCTGTCTTTTCCTTTGCGTAGAATTGCTGTAAATCCGACTGTGACAGCCTGTTCAGCGGAATTTTTCCGATTTCGGGAATGATATGATTGTAAATGCGGTTTTCATAGTCTGTTCTTGTGGTAATGCGGAGTGTGTGTCGGCAGTAGGTCTGATACCAGAAGTCGATCCAATCCCCAAACGGCATATCCGGCTTGATTTTATCGGA
>ERZ860322.887-NODE-887-length-19606-cov-20.789832_pt1 | contig 19606 bp, 13 predicted proteins | sample MGYA00509979_ERZ860322 | MGnify/ENA primary metagenome ERZ860322 (study PRJEB30046, sample SAMN00715217) | human gut metagenome | study: EMG produced TPA metagenomics assembly of the A metagenome-wide association study of gut microbiota in type 2...
TCGGCAAGCAGTCTTTGAACGAGGGCACGCACATCTGCGCCGCGCACATCGACTCCCCGCGTCTGGACCTCAAGCCGAATCCCCTGTATGAGGACTGCGAAATGGCCTATTTCAAGACGCACTACTACGGCGGCATCAAGAAATATCAGTGGACGACGACGCCTCTGGCCATCCATGGCGTGGTGGCCAAGAAGGACGGCACGGTTGTCAATGTGACGGTGGGTGAGGACGAGAGCGATCCCATCTTCTGCGTGACCGATCTTCTGGTGCATCTGTCTGCCGACCAGATGAAAAAGACGCTGGCCGAGGGCGTGACGGGCGAGAACCTGCGCGTTCTGCTGGGCAGCCGTCCGCTGACAGACGACGAGGGCGGCGACCGCGTGAAGTTTGCGGTCATGTGTCTGCTGCACGAGAAGTACGGCATCACGGAGGAGGACTTCCTTTCTGCCGAGCTGACCATGGTGCCGGCAGGGCGTGCGCGCGAGGTCGGCTTTGACCGCAGCCTCATCGCCGCCTATGGCCACGACGACCGCGTCTGCGCCTATGCCGCGTTCCGCCCGATGCTGACGCTGAGCGCTCCCGAAAAGACCGCGGTCTGCGTTCTGGCGGACAAGGAGGAGATTGGCTCTCAGGGCATCTCCGGTATGCAGAGCGATTATTTTGAAACCTTCATGGGTGACCTGTGCGCCGCCACCGGCGCGGAGCTGCGCCGCTGCTTCGAAAAGTCCTTCTGCCTGTCTGCGGATGTGAGCAATGCGTTCGACCCGCTCTATGCCGAAACCTGTGACAAGAGCAACAATACCAAGATCAACTACGGCACCGGTATCTTCAAGTACACCGGCGCACGCGGCAAGTCCGGCAGCTCCGACGCGGCCGCCGAGGTCATGGCTTACGTCCGCAGGCTTTTCTCCGAGCAGGACGTCATCTGGCAGACCGGCGAGCTGGGCAAGGTCGATCAGGGCGGCGGCGGCACGGTCGCCTGCTATATGGCAAACCGCAACATCGAAACCGTGGACGCGGGCGTTCCGGTTCTCTCCATGCACGCGCCGATGGAGCTGGTTTCCAAGCTGGACACCTATATGACCTTCAAGGGAATGAAGGCCTTCTACGAAGCTGAGGCATAAGCAGCAAAACGACCGAAAGGGGGGTGAGCGGGAATGTATCAGGCACTCTACCGCAAATACCGGCCGCAGACCTTTGACGATGTGGTCGGTCAGCTCAGCGTCACCCAGACGCTGAAAAATCAGATTCTCACAGGGCATCTGAGCCACGCATACCTGTTCACCGGCACGCGCGGCACCGGCAAGACGAGCTGTGCCAAGATTCTGGCCAAGGCGGTCAACTGCGAAAATCCCATCGACGGCAATCCCTGCAATCACTGCGCGGCCTGCCGGAGCATTGACTCCGGCGCCTGCATGGACGTGCTGGAGATCGACGCGGCCTCCAACAACGGTGTGGACAGTATCCGTGCATTGCGCGACGATGCGCAGTTCACGCCCTCGGAGGTCAAAACGCGCGTGTATATCATCGACGAGGTGCATATGCTCTCGACGAGTGCGTTCAACGCGCTGCTGAAGATCATCGAGGAGCCGCCGGCGCATCTGCTCTTCATCCTTGCCACGACGGAATTGCAGTCCATCCCGGCGACCATCCTCTCGCGCTGCCAGCGCTTCTCCTTCCGGCGCATCACGCCGGCGGACATCACTGCGCGGCTGAATTATATCGCCTATCAGGAGCACATTACGCTGGAGCCGGAGGCGGCGTCCTTCTTGGCGCGGCTGGCGGACGGCGGCCTGCGCGATGCGGTCAGTCTGCTCGACCAGTGCGCCTCTGCCACGACGGAGGCCGTCACGGTCGATCAGGTCTGCCGCACGCTCGGCATTGCCGGGGCGCGGGCGACGGCCGCGATGCTGCGCGCGATCGCAAAGCACGACACGGCCGAAACGCTGGCCGTGTTCAATGAGCAGTATGTGGAGGGCAAGGACCTTGCGGCCATGCTCAATGAGCTGTGCGCCGTCACGCGGGACCTTCTGATCTGCAAAACAGCGCCGAAGGACGCGGCCGGGCAGGTGACGAGTATCTGCACGGGCGCGGAGCTGAAGGAGCTGCTGCCCCTGTGGAGCGTGGGCGAGCTTCTGCGCACCGCGTCCATCCTGCGCGATGCCGCGGTGGGCTTCAACATCAGCACGAATCGCCGGATTGACGCGGAGCTGTGCCTGATCCGTCTCTGCGAACCGGAGGCGACTCTGGACGCGCAGGCGCTGAACGCGCGGCTGAGCCGTCTGGAGGAGAAGATCGCCAGCGGTCAGATCGTCGCGGCGCCGCAGGCAAAGCCGGAAACGGAAGAGGCTCCGCCGTGGGACGACGACGCGCCGCCTCCCTATGACGACGGCGATGTGCCACCGGAGCCGGGCGGCGCGCCCGCGCAGCCGGCGGCAGCGCCCGCGCCGACGGGCTTCTGGCCGGAACTGGTCGACCGTCTGCGCACGGCTTTGAAGCCGCCCGCGATGGGAATGTTCAGCACGGCGGACAACGCGCCCGTGCGCGGCCGGCTTTCCGGCGACCGGCTGCTGCTGATCACGGAAAATGAGTTTACCTTCGGCATTGTGAACCGGCCGAACGTCTTGCAGACCGTTTCGGAAAAGGCAGCGGCGCTGCTCGGACGACCGGTCGCGGTGCAGGTACAGAAGGGCGGCGCGGAGCAGCCGGACAGCGCCGGCTTTGAGAAGCTCCTGCGCTTCGGCGCGGAGCATTCGGATATTGTGGACATCAAATGAAAAGGAGTTATTACTATGGCTAAGGGCAGTTACCGCGGAGGAATGGGCGGCGGCATGAACATGAACATGATCAAGCAGGCCCAGAAAATGCAGCAGGATATGCTGAAAATGCAGGAAGAAATGGAAAGCAAGGAATACGATGCGACCGCGGGCGGCGGCATGGTGAAGGCAGTCGTCAACGGCAAGCACGAGGTGCTTTCTCTGACCATCAACCCCGAGGCGGTCGATCCGGAGGATGTGGAAATGCTTCAGGATATGGTCGTTGCGGCGGTCAACGAGGCAATGCGCAAGGCCGAAGCGGAGGCCGCGCAGAATATGTCCAAGCTCACCGGCGGCCTGAACCTCGGCGGCCTGTTCTGAGATGCGCTATTTTCCCGCCGCGTTGGAGCGGCTGACAGAACAGTTTGCAAAGCTGCCGGGTATCGGCGGCAAGACCGCGCAGCGGCTGGCCTTCTATCTTCTCTCCATGCCGGCCGAGGAGACGCAGGAGTTTGCCGATGCCATCGTCGCGGCCAAGCAGTCGGTGCATCTGTGCCCGATCTGCTGCAATCTGACGGATAAGGACATCTGCCCGATCTGCGATAATGAGGAGCGCGACCACGGTGTGATCTGCGTCGTCGCGGAGCCGAAGGATGTGATTGCGATGGAGCGTGCGCGGGAGTTTTCCGGGGTGTATCATGTGCTGCACGGCGTGATTTCACCTCTGAACCATATTGGCCCAGACGATATCTGTATCCGTGAGCTGCTGGCGCGCGTGGCCAAGGGCGGCGTCCGCGAGGTCATCATGGCGACCAACCCCGATACGGAGGGGGAGGCGACCGCAATGTACATTTCCCGCCTGCTGCGGCCGATGGAGGTGCGCGTGACGCGCCTTGCCTACGGCATCCCGGTGGGCAGCCAGCTGGAATATGCCGACGAAGTGACGCTCCTGCGCGCACTGGAGGGCCGCCGCGAGATCAACTAGATTTGATCCCCCTGACCGTAAAAACCCTACGGACAGGGGGAGTTTTTATGCGCATACGGCGAGAGGTTATTCGGGTAAGTGGCCGCGAAGTCTACGCGCCGCGGCTGGCCGTCCACAGACCGGAAACAAAAAACGATAGAATTTGTTAAAAATATCCAAATTAATTGACATATCGCAGGGAAAATTGCCTAATCTGTTCATTGCAGACGTTATTTGCCGGCGGTATAATATTCTTAAGTTTAGAGTGGCGGTTTGTGTGCCGCTTTGGACAAAGCTTTTGAGGAGGAACTCGAGATGACAGCATTTAAACGTTGCTGTGCATGGGTCTTGACGCTGGTCATGCTGCTGGCGCTCATCCCCGGTACGGCTTTTGCTGTCTCTGAGACCGACAGCGCTGCACTGATGGAAACCACTGTGGCGAACATCGCGAATGATGTCGCAAAACAGGTCATCCAAGGCAGCCGGGACAGAGACGGCAAGATTCAGTTGGACTCCACGCCTCGCTACGGCGAGGACGACGAGGTCGAGATCATCGTCGTGGTGGACAACACCACCGCCGCACCGATGGCGGCTTCCAAGATCCGCTCCATGCTGAAAACGCAGGAGAGGGTTGCAAAGAGAATTTCCACGCAGGCACTTGACGGTGCGCGGGTGGAGCCGGAGCATCAGTATACGAAGGTCTTTAACGGCTTCTCCACGACCGTGACCTACGGAGAGTATCAGAAGATCCGCGAATTGAGCTTCGTGGAATCAGCGTTCATTTCTCCGACTTTTGAGCTGGTTCCTGCAACCGCCAACAGCAACCAAATGATCGGCGGCGGCCTGTACAACAAGACCGGCTTCAACGGCGAAGGGATGCTCATTGCGATCCTGGACACCGGCGTCGATATGACGCACAAGATCTTCTCCAAGGAACCGACTTCTCCGTCCCTGACCAAGGACGGCCTGAAGCAGCTCCTTGCGAACAAGAAGTTCCAGGCAACTGAGATCGTTTCCGGCCTGAGCGTCGAGGATCTCTACAAGAGCGCGAAGTTCCCGTTCCAGTTCGACTACGGCGACAAGGACAAGGACGGCTTGCCCGGAACCAAGGGCAGCCACGGCACGCACGTTGCCTCCACCGCGGCAGGCTGCACGGGGATTAATGACGAGGTCATGGGTGTTGCACCCGAGGCACAGATCGTCAACATGAACGTGTTCAAATCCTCCGGCGGTGCGTCCTATTCCGACATTCTCTGTGCGCTCGAGGACTGCATCGCGCTGGGCGTCGATGTCGCCAACCTGAGCCTTGGCTCCGACGCGGGCTATGTTGACTATGATACCGAGGACGAGTGGACAAAGAATCTGCTGAACGTCTTTGAAAAGGTCGGCGAAAGCGGCACGTCCCTCGCGGTTGCAGCGGGCAACGCTTACAGCGCGGCCTACGGCGATGCGTTCGGCGGCAAGGCACTTGCGACCAACCCGGACTACGGCCTGAGCAGTGAGCCTTCCACCTATGCAGAGTCCATGTCCGTCGCGGCGGTCAGCAATGCCATGGTGACCAGCCCCTTCATCACCGTGGGCGAGAAGAAGATCGCCTATCAGGACTCCGCACTGGTCAGTGAGGATGCAAATGCCATCGCTCTGCGCACGCTTGCCAAGAAGGGCGAAATGGAATACGCCGTCGTTCCGGGCACGGGCACGGCCGAGGACTTTGCCAAGGTCGATGTCAATGGAAAGATCGCCCTTGTCGAACGCGGCGGCATCTACTACCAGGCCAAGATGGACAACGCCAAGACCGCAGGTGCGATCGGCATGCTGGTTTACAACAATACGCCGGGCATGCTCTACATGTCCATTTCCAACTGGGAGATGCCCAGTGCATTCATCTCTCAGGCAGCCGGAGAGTACATGAAGAAGCAGGAGACCAAGACCCTGACCGTCTCCGCTTTTGACGATACCGTGGAATCTCCCATCACCGGCATGGCCGACTTCTCCTCCTGGGGAGCGACGACCGAGCTGGTGCTCAAGCCGGAGATTACCGCGCCCGGCGCCGGTATCTATGCCGCGGTTCCCGGCAACGGCTATGAGAGCATGGACGGCACGTCCATGGCTTCTCCGCACGTTGCAGGCGGCATGGCCATTGTGCAGCAGGCACTCAAGGCGCGCGGCGTGACCGATGCGGGCGAGCGCAAGCATCTGACCGACACCCTGCTCATGAGCACGGCACACATTCTTTATGACGAGAACGGTCATGCCTATTCTCCGCGCAAACAGGGCGCCGGCCTGATGAGCATTGCCGATGCCGTGAATACCAAGGGCTATCTCTCCGTTGAGGGACAGCAGCGTCCGAAGCTTGAGCTGAAGGACGATCCGGAAAAGACCGGCGTGTATACCATGCGCTTCACGGTACATAACACTGGCGACGAGACGCTCTATTACAACATTAAGCCCATCGTCCTGACAGACGGCACGACGGTCTATGAAAACAGTGACAACGAGAAGTTCGTGACCTCGAGCGAGAGCGCCATTGAGCTGGCACACACCTTCACCACGAACTGCGAGAACAACCGCGTTGCAGTAGCTGCCGGCAAGACGGCCGCAGTCACCGTGACCGTCACGCTGACCGATCCTTCTCAGATGGCCGCGTTTACCAACGGCGCGTTCGTGGACGGCTTTGTCACCCTGACGCAGGTGGACAAGGACGGCGGTGAGCTGGCCGATTCCATCGATCTGGGCGTGCCGTTCCTTGCGTTCTACGGCGACTGGACGGTTGCGCCGATCATGGACTCTACCGACTACTGGGAGACTCTTGACGGCTCGTCCAGCAAGGCGCAGGCGTATATGAACACCGCATTCTCCTCCTCCAGCGAGAACACGGTCGATACCTACATCGGCGAGAACAGCTACGCAAAGGTTCCTTACCTTGCCGACCGCAACGCCATTTCGCCTAACGACGACGACTTTAAGGACAGTCTGACGGGTATCTACACGGGCCTGCTGCGCAACACAAAGAGCTTGAAGTATACCATTACCGGTGAAAACGGCGAGGTATATTACAGCAAGGTCTGCGAGTATGTTGCCAAGTCCATTTACAGCTACGACTATTACCGCATCACGCCCGCAGGCGTTGACGCGGAATATGACGGCATCGCGCCGTGGTACGGCACCGATGCGCACAATTCCAAGCTGCCCAATAATACCAAGGCGACCGTCCGCATCGAGGCGACCCTGCCTTACGGCGACGGCGGCAGCAAGAACCTCAAGAACTCTTGGGAATTCCCCATTACGGTCGATACCGAGGAACCGGAGGCCAAGAACCTGAAGGTCACCGAGTCCGAGGGCCGCTACTACCTGAACTTCGACGTGACGGACAACCAGTATGTCGCGGCGGTCATCTTCTACAATGTGGCCAACCATGAGATGCTCTACGGTCAGCAGGGCTTCGGTGAGATGAAGCCCGGTATGACCAGCCATGTCGAGCAGTACGACGTGACCGGTATGGGCGAGACCATCGGTATGATCGTGCATGACTACGCCGGAAACTCCAAGAGCTATAACGTCAAGGTTCCCGGCAACCCCGACGATCATGCGACCATCGTCCCGACGGACATCCTCTGGACGGAAAACTTCAACGACGCATGGCTCCCCGACGGTTGGAGCGTTGAGTCCAAGAGCGGCTCGCCGAATACCTGGTATCGCGGCGAGGACTACACCGCCTCCATTGACTACGACGACGATTATCAGCAAAACGAGTGGCTCTATTCCCGCACGACCGATCTGAGCAGTGTGGAGACCGAGACACACATGATCTTTGATTTCTACACCACCTATTGGTATACCGTAGAATACAAGCACTGCAACCTCTTGGTCATGGCCTCCGACGACGGAACGAACTGGGAGGAGATCTGGAACCTCCAGCGCGATTCCGGCCTGTTCACCGCGTGGACAAAGACGCAGGCTAAGGTCACGATCCCCGAAAAGTTCCAGAGCAGCAAGAATCTGCGCTTCGCGTTTGTCTATACCGGCAAGGGCGGCTCTGCGCTCGACCTTGACAATGTCGTGCTCTACTCCGATGTCCGTGAGGATTACATCGAGATCGATGCCACGGCAGGCGAGGGCGGTACCATCACGCCCGAGGGCAAGACGCTCGTCAAGAAGGGCACCAGCAAGACCTTTACCATTGCTGCAAATGAGGGTTATGAGATTGAGAACGTTCGGGTCGACGGCGTCGATCAGGGCCCGATCAGCTACTATACCTTCGAGCGTGTCGGTCAGGATCATACGATCTCCGTGACCTTCAAGCAGGCACAGACCGGCGGCGAAATTGCGCTCTTTGACAACAATTTTGATGCTGCCGACTTCCCGGGACAGGGCTGGACGGTCAAAAAGACCAACAGCGGCTATTCTTGGCATCAGGCACGCAATACCTATGTTTCTACCGGTACTGCGGACATGCAGGCAATCGTGGATCCCGACGAATACGATGAGGAGGACTGGTCCAGCGGTGCGAAGCAGGATGAACTGCTTATCTCCCCTGTGGTCGATCTGACCGGCAAGGCGGCGAAGCTTTCCTTCAATTACGGCTTTGCCCGCAGCGCGCTTTACAGCGGCAAGATGACCTTTACGGTCGAGGCCTCCACCGACGGCGGCAAGACCTGGAGCGCCATCTGGAATGCGAAGAACGACGTGGAAAACGGCTCCGGCTATTTCCAGACCGGCCTTGCCGAGATTGACGTTCCCGCAGCCTATCAGACCGCCGGAGTGCAGTTTGCTTTCCGTTACTATAAGCCGGTAGCAACCGACGCAGGCTATGTTGCAATTGACAACGCCAAGCTCACCGTGCCCGGCACGGCCTCCGGCAGCATCGTTCTGACCACGCTGGCAGGCGAGGGCGGCACGGTCTCTCCCAAGGGACAGACGCAGCATGCCGCAGACGAGGCTGTCAAGGTCACGTTTACGCCGGATAGCGGCTATCAGCTCAAGAGCGTCAAGCTCAACGGCCGCACCGTGGATGTTTCCGCTAACGCGCTTGACCTGACCATGGATCAGAGCTACTGCGTGAGCGCAGAGTTCGAGACCATCCCTGATGTGCCGACGGTCTACTTCGAGAACGACTTCGAGTCCATCGCGGGCGACATCTTCCCGTTCCACGGCTGGAAGGTCAAGACAACGGACAGCACAAACAAAGGTTACTTCACATGGAAGCAGTATGGCTACTACGGCTCTGCATGGAGTGACTCCATGCACGCTTATATCACCAATGACTGGAATGGCGTCAAGCAGGACGAGCTGCTGATCTCCCCGGCGGTCGATCTGTCCGGCACGCGTGATGCGGTTCTGAGCTTTGAATATGCCTACGGCGTCTATGGCGCAAAGAACAAGACCTATACGGCGACCGTCGAGGCTTCCGTTGACGGCGGCCAGACGTGGAAAGCAATCTGGAACTTCCAGGATAGCTACAAGGGCCAGAGCGGCAGTGTCATCACCGGCAGCGCCGAGGTCAAAATTCCCGCCGATTACGCCGTGAGCGGAGCACAGTTTGCGTTCCATTATGTGAACAAGAACGACGATATCGGCCAGCTTGCCATCGATAATGTCAAGCTCAAGGCCGTGCAGGACGGTCCGGTCGCCGCGCAGTACACCATCACCGCTCAGGCGAGCGAGGGCGGCACAATCACCCCGAACGGCGATGTCTCCGTCAAGGAGGGCGCGTCCCAGACCTTTGAGATTAAGGCCGCAAGCGGCTACGAGATTGCAGATGTCCTCGTGGATGGTCAGAGCGTCGGCGTGGTAGAGACCTACACCTTCGAAAATGTCACGGCGGCTCATACCATTTCCGCCAGCTTCAAACTCGGCGCGGTCGAGTTTGACAACGACTTCGAGCAGGACGATTTCCCGGGTCACGGCTGGACGGTCAAGTCCACGCACACCGACCCCGCCTGCACATGGTATGTCGGCACGAACCGTAACCTGAACACCACACGTCAGGCACGCATCGATCTGGATTATCTCTATGATGATTCCGGCGATAGCTGGAGCGTCCACGAAGTGCAGCCGGCAAGCACCGGCAGCGATAAGGCGCAGGATGAGTACCTCATCTCTCCGGCGGTCGATCTGACCGGCAAGAGTGCGACGCTGAGCTTTGACTACCTGCTCCATCGTTCCACGCTGTTCCAAAGCATCTATAAGTTTACGGTCGAGGCTTCTACCGATGGCGGCAAGACCTGGAATGTCGTCTGGAATGCGGCTGAGCTTCCGAACCCCGGCGGCTGGACGCTGAAGGGACTGGCTGAGATCACTGTCCCGGAGGAATATCTGACCGCAGGCACGCAGTTTGCCTTCCACTTCGCAAAGAAGGCTAGAACGTACTACACGGACAACGATTGCTGGAACGCCATCGATAACATCAAGCTGACCTACGGTTCCTCCGATCCCTGCGCCGACGGCCATACGCTTGTCGCGCACGCCGAAGAACCTGCGACCTGCACGGAGCCGGGCAAGAAGGCTTATTGGAGCTGCGAAGTGTGCGGCAAGCTGTTCTTGGATGCCGAGGGCAAGAACGAGACGACCGCCGATGCACTGGTCATTCCGGCAGCGGGTCACAACCTCGATAAGCTTGAGGGAACACCCGCGACCTGCACCGAACCGGGCAAAAAGGAAGCATGGAAGTGCTCCGTCTGCCAGAAGCTCTTTGCAGATTCTGAGGGCAAGAATGAGACGACCGAGGACGCTCGCGTGATCCCGGCCAAGGGCCACAACCTTGAGGGCGTCGCAGAGATTCCCGCAAGCTGCACGGCCACCGGCACAAAGGCCTATTGGAAGTGTCTGAACTGCAACAAGCTCTTTAGCGATTCCGAGGGTAAGAACGAGACAAGCTTTGAAGCACTTACCATTCCGGCCAAGGGGCATTCTTTGACCGAGGTCAAGGAAGTTCCCGCAACCTGCACCGAGGCCGGTAAGAAAGCCTACTGGAAGTGCGAAGTTTGCCAGAAGATTTTCTCCGATGCCGAGGGCAAGAACGAGACGACCGAGGCTGAACTCGTCATTGAGGCCAAGGGTCACAAGCTGACCGAGGTCAAGGAAGTCCCTGCGACCTGCACCGAGAGCGGCAAGAAGGCCTATTGGAAGTGCGAAGTCTGCCAGAAGATTTTCAGCGACTCCGAGGGCAAGCATGAGACGACCGAGGCTGAACTCATCGTTGAGGCCAAGGGTCACAAGCTGACCGAGGTCAAGGAGGTTCCCGCAACCTGCACCGAGAGCGGCAAGAAGGCCTATTGGAAGTGCGAAGTCTGCCAGAAGATTTTCAGCGACTCCGATGGCAAGAACGAGACGACCGAGGCTGAACTCATCATCCCGGCTGCCGGCCACGACTTCACCGTCAAGACCGTCAGCGAAAAGACCCTGCGCTCCGCTGCGACCTATGCGGAAAAGGCGACCTACTGGTACACCTGCTCCGTCTGTGGCGCGCTGAGCGACACGCTGTACTTCGAGGATGGCGAGGTGCTCAAGCACGAGATCAAGGGCGACGAAAGCTGGACGAATGGCACAAAGACCGGCGTGACGATCACTGTGGATGACGAGTCCGTCACCGGCGTACAGATCGACGGAAAGGTGCTCTCCGACGCGGACTACACGCTCAAGGGCAAGAAGCTAACGATCAAGGCCGAGGTACTCGAGAAGCTGTCCGTCGGCAAGCACACCGTGACCGTTACGTTTGAGGCCGGCTCCGCCGAGTGCAGCCTCACGGTCAAGGTCAAGGCTGCCACGCCCACGACCGGCGATGAGACGTCCATCGGTTGGCTGATTGCGCTGACCGCGATTGCCGGCTGCGGCATCATTGCACTGATCCTGGTGCTTGTGATTCGTAAAAAGAACTCGCATAAGGACGAAAAGTAAGCACTGACTACTAATGAATGAAAACTGCACGGGATTATCCCGTGCAGTTCAGCCCGTCAAAGAACCCCCTGCTTTCGCGCAGCGAAAGCGGGGGGGGTTCTCTTGCAATTTGGGGAAAAATTAGCGAATGCAAGCCGGAAAAAGGAGTTCCTCCAACTCCAATTTGCCAGCATTTTCAGATTTATGGCAACAAATTTAAGCCTGACCCATCTGGTGACGGCGGCCAAGCCTCGGTGATGTGTATAACGCATCGCGTGTTTCTCTTTCACATCCGCAAAGGCCGCCTTGGGGATGATTTTCGTCCTTCTCATCTTCAATGGGCTTCTTGCTCAGCTTTTCTCTTTCCACGTTGACCTCTCTGCGCAGCTGCCCGGAATAGACCTTTTCCGCTTTCGCAACCTGTTCCTTCTGAAACTTTTTCTTGTTCGCGCTGGCTTTGATATGGGTCCCGTCAATGAAAATTGCGTTGGGGTCCAGCATCTTGTTGTTCAGAGCCTTGTTGAGAATATGCTAGAAAATCTCACTGGTCAGCTCGTCCGGAAAGCGCTTGCAGAAGGCATAGCTCACCGTCGCAAAGTGGGGAATCCTATCCAGTAATCCATACCCAAGAAACCAGCGGTAAGAGTTTGTATCCTGAATCCTTTGGTGGGTCTGCCGCAGAGAAGGAATGCCGAACAGGTGCTGAATGAGCACCATTTTTATAAGCACAACCGGATCGGTTCCGGGGCGTCCGTTGTCATGGCAATAGTACGGGTCAAGTCGTTCATACAGCCATTCATAATCCATGACCCTTTCAATCTTCCGCAGCAGATGGTTTTCCGGCACCAGCGCCTCCAAATCTACAATGATTGGCTCTCACCGTGCGTCTTTTCTCCAGTCTTCCGTGAAAACACCCCTGTTTCCTTTATTATACCAGAAACCTGAGCGTTTTTGTAGTTTTTTGACAAGCTGAGCCCACGGCAGTTTTGCCGTGGGCTCAGCCTTTTTATTTTAGCGTGTCTTGCTTTCCTTCTTGCGCTTGCTCAGAACGATCACAAGGCCGACTACGATCAGAACAACTGCGCCGCCAATGACAAACCACAGCCAAACATAGCCGCTTGTCTCAGCAGGGTGCTCGTCGATGACGGGCGCGGTGTCCTTGATCGCTGCGTAGGCAGGCTTGCCGACATCGGCATTGCGGTCAAAACCGGCGGGCGCATCGCCGCCAATGTCCGCATCATCCAGACCGGCCAGCGCAGAGCCGACGTGCAGCTCCACGACCACGCGAGCTGCAGTATAGCCGTCAAGACTGCCGACCATGATGTTGCGCGCTGCGTTGCTCCAGTCGTTCTGCTCGCCGTGGTAGCCGACGGGCACGCTGCCGTCATAATACGTCGTTTCCTGCGGCGCAGTCGTGACCCATTTGCTGCCGTCGAACAGCTCGAGGCGGATGTTGAAGTTGCGGTCGTTGTAGCGTACCCAGCCGTTGTCGCAGTATTCGTTCGCAGACAGGAAGCTGTTGAGATCCTTGCTTGCGTTGGAATAGAAAAGGTCGACGGTATTGGCCGTGCGGTCGCCGTAGTTGACGGCCGTGCTGGAGACGTGGAAATAGTTCTCCTCACCGCCGCGCAGCACACCGAGATCGATGTCCACTGGGACCCAAACCGCTGCCTGACCCTTATAGGGCTGAAGCGAGGTCTCAAACCAGTTGCCGTTCACGCGGACACGCAGCTTGACGTCCTCGTTGTCCTTTACGTCCTTCACGGCCGGATTTTCCTTGGAAACGCTTGTGCTGTGGGAAACGGGCAGTGCCGAGCCGCCGCCGACATAGGGGTTATCCTGCACAGTGAGCTTGTTGCCGATGTGCATCTGTACGCGGAGGCGCGCCTGCGAATAGCGACTGAGGTCGCCGAGCACCAGATTGCGAGCGGCATTGTACCAGGTGTTGTTGTCTCCGAACAGGCCAAGGACCGTGTGCTCGTCATAGGCGTAGCTCTCGCCGGAGGGCACGCGCACCCACTGCGAGCCATCATAGAATTCCAGCACAAGGTTGATGTTTCTGTCCTGATACTGGGCGAAGTTGTTGTCGCTGTAAGGATCATTCGTCAGGAAGCTGTTGAAGCCCTCCTCCACGCGCGTGGCGTAGAAGTCCACGCTGCTGTCGGTGAAGTTTCCGTAGGAGACAACGTTCGTCGTCAGGCCGAAATAATTCTCCTGACCGCCGCGCAGCAGACTCATGTCGATCGGGCAGGTAACCCAGTCGCCGTTGATGCCGACATAGTCGGAAATATCCATCCAGCGCCATGTGCCATTCACGCGCATCCAGAGGATCGGCGTGCCGCCGTTTCCGGAGTTTTGTGCCGCGCCGGGTGTGGGTGCGGTGACGGTATGGTCGGAACGGCTGCCGAGGTGCGTGCCGATGTGCACCTGCACCGAGATTCGCGCGTACTGATAGTCCGTCGTCTCGCCGAGGAACAGGTTCTTTGCCGCGTGGCTCTTGCTGCCGTCTGCACGGCGGCCGAGCTGATAGGACGCGTCGCAATAGGTCGGATTGGTGCCGGTCAGGCTCTCCCACGCCATGCCGTTTTCGTCGGTCTTTACATTGTCAAGTGCGGTCTCGTACCACTCGCCGTTCAGACGCACGCGCAGATGCGCATTTTCGCGGCCCTCGGCTGTGCCGGAGGCCGGCGCGCCGGGCGTTGCGGGCGTGAGGGTATGGACGACGACGCGATCGCCTGCATCATTGGCAGGGACGTCCGCCGCCAGCTTGGTGTTCAGGAAGGTTGCAAACTGATCTTCCGCGTAGTCATCAATCACATTCAGGCGTTCGCCCACATAGACAGCACCGGCGCCGGAATTTCCGGCGCCGGTGTGTTGTTGAAAAAAACCGCCCTGTGGAGCTCCACAGGGCGGCGGCTGTTTTGAAATCAGTCTGCAACGTAGGGCAGGAGAGCGATCTGACGGGCGCGCTTGATGGCGATGGTCAGCTGGCGCTGATGCGCTGCGCAGGTGCCGGTGGTACGGCGGGGCAGAATCTTGCCGCGCTCGGACGTGTAACGGCGGAGCTTTGCAGAATCCTTGAAATCAATGCTGGTAGCCTTCTCGACGCAGAAGTTGCATACCTTCTTGCGCTTACGCGGGCGAACTCTATCGTTTGCCATGATGAAATCCTCCTTCTTTCAGACTCGTGTGGAAAAGCAATAAAATCAGAACGGAAGCTGGCTGTCGTCGTCCTCGATCATGGAGAAGTCGGACGCGGGAGCCGATGCGCTGGGCGCTGCGTAGCCGGGCTGCTGTGCCGGGGCGGAATAACCGCCGTAGGCAGGCGCCTGTCCGCCGTAGCCGCCGTCCGCATTGTCGCGCTTGGAATCGCCGAAATAGACATTGTCGGCGACGACCTCGGCGCTGCGGCGCTTGTTCCCTTCCTTGTCGGTCCAGTTTCTGATCTGGAGCCGGCCGGACACCACCGCCATGCGGCCCTTGGTGAAATACTTGCTGACGAATTCAGCCGTATTGCGCCATGCCACGATGTCAATGAAATCCGTTTCTTTTTCGCCGGTGGCACTGTTGCCGAAATCACGGTCAACCGCCAGCGAGAAAGTGGCCACCGCCACACCGGAACCGGTCCGGCGCAGTTCGGGGTCACGGGTGAGACGGCCCATGAGAACAATATGGTTCAGCATGAACGAGCCTCCTTACGCTTCGACAGCGACGATGATGGAACGCAGGATGCCGTCGGTGATCTTGAACACACGGTCCAGCTCCGCGGGGAGCTCGGGCTTGCATTCGCAGTTCATCAGCACGTAGTAGCCTTCGGGCAGATCGTTGATGGGATAGGCCAGCCGACGCTTGCCCCATTCCTCGATACCCGTGAGAGTACCCTCCGCCTCAACCATCGCCTTGAACTTTTCCACAAGAGCGGCAATACCCTCTTCACCCTTCGCGGGATCGATGATATAGACGATCTCATACTTACCGGAATTCTTAGCCATTGTTGTTTGCACCTCCTTCTGGACTTTTGGCCGCCGGTCGCGCCGGCGGCAAGGATCGTCCGCATTCGCAGACTTGATTATTTTACCTTTGAATTTCCGGTTTGTCAACAGATTTTTTGCGAAAAAACCGCGATTTTCCCGCGATTCACATAGAAAATGAAAAACCTGCGCTCACTGCGCGCAAAATATCCCCGGACACTTGCATTTTCCTGCGTGAAATGCTATGATTTACAAGGAAATTTGCCGGAATCCTCCGGCAGAACCGATTTTCAGCACACGAAAGGGAGGAAATATCATGCAGAGAATCACAGGCTCCATCGTGGCACTGGTCACTCCGTTCAATCAGGACGGCTCGACGGACTTTGTACGGCTCCGCGAGCTGGTGGACTGGCACATTGAGAATAAAACCGACGCGCTGCTGGTGCTCGGCACCACGGGCGAAACGGCCTCCACCTCGCTGGAGGAGGACATCAAGACGCTGGACTGCGTGCTGACACAGGCGGCCGGGCGCGTGCCGGTCATTGCGGGCAGCGGCTCGAATTCCAGCGAAATGCAGAAGCATAAGAGCGTCATCTATTCCGAAATGGGTGCGGCTGCGCTGCTGTGCATCAGCCCCTATTATGTCAAGACGAACGAAGAGGGAATGTACCGCCATTTTATGATGTCGGCGGATGCGGCCTCTGCGCCCATCATTCTCTATAACGTCCCCGGACGCACCGGATGCAAGATCTCTCCGGAGGTCGTGCGCCGCCTGTCCGCGCATCCCAACGTCATGGGCATCAAGGAAGCCAGCGGCGATATGTCCTATGCGATGAAGGTCGCGCGCTACCTTTCCGATGATTTCGTGATGTACTCCGGCAACGACGACATCACGGTGCCGCTGCTGTCGGTCGGCGCGTCGGGCGTCATCTCCGTCTGGGCGAATATCATGCCCAGCGAGGTGCACGACATGGTCATGGATTATCTCGAGGGCCGCGAGGAGCAGGCGCGCAGGACGCAGCTTCGCTACCTCGACCTCATCAACGCCCTGTTCATGGAGGTCAACCCCATTCCCGTCAAGGAAGCGATGAACCTCATGGGCCTGCGCGCGGGCAGCTACCGGATGCCGATGTATCCCATGGCGCCGGAGAACCGCGCGAAGCTGGCCAAGATCATGCGCGAAGCGGGCCTGCCCGTCAGGGAGGACGCATAAATGAAGCTGTTCCTCAGCGGCTACGGCAAGATGGGCAAGCTCATCGAGGAAATGGCGGAGGAAAAAGGCTGGACGGTCGTCGGCAAGGCCGATGTGACCTGCCCCGAGGTTTACGAAACCGCGCCGGCGGCGGACGTCTGCCTGGACTTTTCCGGTGTGGGCGCGCTGCCGCACCTTGCCGCCTATGTCCGCCGGACGAAAACGCCGCTGCTCAGCGGCACGACCGGGCTGACCGAGCCGGATTTTGACGAGCTTCGCGCGCTGGCAAAGCTGGTGCCCGTCATCTGGGCGGCGAACTACAGCACCGGCATCGCCGTTTTGCGGCGCATGCTGCGCGATTATGCCGCCGTGCTCTCCGAATGGGACAAGGAGATCGTTGAGATCCACCACAATCAGAAGGTGGACGCGCCCAGCGGCACGGCGAAGCTCCTTTTACAGGAGCTGGACCCGGACGGGCAGGCGACGGTCCTGCACGGCCGCGAGGGTCTGTGCGGCAAGCGGTCGGAAGGGGAGATCGGTGTGTTTTCCCTGCGCGGCGGCACGGTCGCCGGCGAGCATACCGTCTATTTCTTCGGCGAGGACGAAACCCTCAAGCTGACCCACACGGCGGCCAGCCGGAAAATCTTTGTAGCAGGTGCGCTGCGTGCGGCGCAGGCGCTTGTGAGCCGCGCGCCGGGGTATTACACCCTCGATGAGCTGCTGTTCAGTCAAGAATCATAAGGAAGAAGTAATATGGAAAAACTGAAACCGCGGACGCTCTCCGGCTTTATGGAGCTGCTGCCCGCCCCCCAGCAGAAGTTTGAACGGATGCTGGAGATCCTGCGCAAGACCTTTGCGCTTTATGGCTTTACGCCCATCGACACGCCGGTGATCGAATCGGCGGACATCCTGCTTGCCAAGGGCGGCGGCGAAACGGAAAAGCAGATCTATCGCTTCCAGAAGGGCGACTCCGATCTGGCGCTCCGCTTTGACCACACGGTGCCGCTGGCCAAGTACGTCGCGCTGCACGGAAACGAGCTGTGCTTCCCCTTCCGCCGCTATGCCATCGGCAAGGTCTACCGCGGCGAGCGCGCGCAGCGCGGCCGCTTCCGCGAGTTCTATCAGGCGGATATCGACATCATCGGCGACGGCAAGCTCTCCGTGATCAACGAGGCGGAGATCCCGTCCGTGATTTATAAGGTATTCTCCGAATTCGGTCTGAAGCGCTTCTGCATCAGCGTCAATAACCGCAAAATTCTCAACGGCTTCTATGCAATGCTTGGCCTGACGGAGCAGTCCGGCGACATCATGCGCACGGTGGACAAGCTCGATAAGATCGGTCCGGACAAGGTTCGCACGATCCTGACCGAGGACATCGGCCTGCAAGCCGCCGACGCAGACGAAATTCTGCGCTTTATCGCCATCCGCGGCACGAACGCGGAGGTGCTCTCCGCGCTGGAGGGCTACCGCGGCAGGAACGAGGCCTTTGACACCGGCCTTGACGAGCTGACCACGGTGACGAAATACCTTTCCGCCTTCGGCGTGCCGGAGGAGAACTTCGCGGTCGATCTGACGATCGCGCGCGGGCTGGATTATTACACCGGCACGGTCTATGAAACGCGGATGCTCGACCATCCGGAGATCGGCGCCATCTGCGCCGGCGGCCGCTACGACAATCTGGCCGAGTATTATTCCGAGCGCAGCCTGCCCGGCGTGGGCGTGGCCATCGGCCTGACGCGCCTGTTTTATGTGCTCGACGAACAGGGAATGCTGAATCCCGCTCTGCCCACCGCGCCGGCGGACGTGCTGCTGCTGCCCATGACGGAGGATCTGTCCGCGGCGGTGGCGCTGGCCACGCAGTTCCGTGAGGCCGGGATCCGCACGCAGCTCTACTCCGAACAGAAGAAGTTCAAGGCCAAGATGACCTATGCCGACCGGCTGGGCATCCCGTACGTCGTATTTCTCGGCGAGGACGAGATCGCGCAGGGCGTCTGCTCCGTGAAGGAGCTTTCCACCGGGCAGCAGGTGAGCCTCAAGCCGGAGGAAGCGGTCCGGCTGATCCAAAAGGGAATTTCTGAGCGGAACCGTGGTTCCGTGATCTTAGAGAAATAATTGGGGGAAACATTCATGACGCAATCAAGAACGCATAACTGCGGTGAGCTTCGCCTCTCCGACGTGGGTAAGACCGTCACGCTGGCCGGCTGGATGGAGAACGTCCGCGAGGTCGGCAGCAGTCTGGCCTTTGTCGTCCTGCGCGACTTCTACGGCACCACGCAGGTCGTCGCGGAGACCGAGGAAATGATGAAGATCATCCGCGGCATCAACAAGGAATCCACCATCGGTGTCACGGGCGTCGTCCGTGAGCGCGCAAGCAAGAACCCGAAGCTGCCCACCGGCGAGATCGAGGTCGTGCCGACGGAGATCAAGGTGCTGGGCCGCTGCCGCTACAACGAGCTGCCGTTTGAGATCAACCGCAGCCGCGACGCCGACGAGTCCGTCCGCCTGAAGTACCGCTATCTCGACCTGCGCAATCCCGCGGTCAAGAACAATATCATCCTGCGCTGCAACGTCGTCGCGGCGCTGCGCAAGGCCATGACCGAGCACGGCTTTCTGGAGATCACCACGCCGATCCTGACCGTTTCCTCCCCGGAGGGCGCGCGCGACTATCTGGTTCCCGCCAGAAAGCATCCCGGCAAGTTTTACGCCCTGCCGCAGGCGCCGCAGCAGTTCAAGCAGCTGCTGATGACCTCCGGTTTCGACCGCTATTTCCAGATTGCCCCCTGCTTCCGCGATGAGGACGCGCGCGGCGACCGCAGCCCCGGCGAGTTCTATCAGCTCGATATGGAGA
>ERZ860322.899-NODE-899-length-19375-cov-2.674845_pt1 | contig 19375 bp, 7 predicted proteins | sample MGYA00509979_ERZ860322 | MGnify/ENA primary metagenome ERZ860322 (study PRJEB30046, sample SAMN00715217) | human gut metagenome | study: EMG produced TPA metagenomics assembly of the A metagenome-wide association study of gut microbiota in type 2...
TAGGCCACGCAAAGGCGCTGGCCATCGACTTCACCATGGCTGAAAAGTTCGGCGGCAGCTGCAACCTGCGCTACGACGACACCAACCCCACCAAGGAGGACGAGGAATTCGTGGACGCCATACAGGAGGACATAGCCTGGCTGGGCTTCCACTGGGACAACGTATTTTACGGGAGCGACTACTTCGAAGAGTGCTATGAGCTGGCGGTGAAGCTCATTAAAAAGGGCGTGGCCTACGTGTGCGACCTTTCAAAGGACGAGATGAGGGAATACCGGGGAACCCTTACCGAGCCGGGCAGGAACTCCCCCTGGCGGGACAGGAGCGTCGAAGAGAACCTCGACCTCTTTGAGCGCATGAAGAACGGCGAATTCCCGGACGGCAGCAGGACGCTGCGCGCCAAATGGGAGAAGCCCGACTGGACGCCGCCCAATCTTCCCTGCTCCGGGAAGGCTCCGTTCCAATCAGGGAACAGGCTTTGGCGACGCGTCTGCAAACCAGGATTCAGGATGAAGCGGCGGAAGCCATGAGGAACGCCCAATCCCTGTACAACCGCGTCAACACGGAGCAATACATGGGCCGCTCCAATGCGAGAGCCCAGAAAACCTCAGCAATGGGCACCCTGCTCTCCGGATTCGCCCAGGGAGGAAATACCCTCCTCAAATGGTGAAGTGCCTCACAAGGCACCTCCATTCAAACGAAGACAGCCGGAAATTCAGCCGCAACCGCGGAAGCTTCTTAACGCCCCCCCCTGCCGGGCTGCCCCGGAAGAGCAGCCTCCCAAAACAGCCTTACCTGACACGTCCTTGCCTGTCTTCCTCACATCACGGGTCATAAGGCCAGCACACTTCCGCTTACCCGCGCCTCCAGGGCAAGCAATTCCCGTTTCGCATCAAGCCCCCCGCCATAACCTGTCAGTTTCTGATTGCTGCCGATGACGCGGTGGCAGGGCACGAAAATGGAGATGGGGTTGGTGGCATTAGCGGACGCTACAGCCCGGACAGCCCTCGGATGATGAATGCGGCGCGCCAGCTCTGCATAAGAAATGGTGGAACCGTAAGGAACTTTCATCAGTTCATGCCAGACTGAGTTTTGAAATTCCGATCCGGTAAATACAATGGGTATATCAAAGTCTCTGCGTTCCCCCTGGAAATATTCACGGAGCTGGCTTACCGCCTGTTCAATAACCTCGGAAGTTCCTTCTTCATATTCAGCGTTGAGATGCCGGCAAATGCGGCGGTCTATCGTGCCGCGGCGTTTTTCCTTCGCCCAGTCGCAAATGCAAAGATTGCCGCCATATGAGCCAATCATCATTTCTCCAACGGGCGACAGATAACGGATTATTTTAATTGCCTCCATCTTCTTGTCCTTGTTATTGCATAACGCTCTTTCATCCATCCCCTGTACGGCTGGGAAACATTGCTCCATGCCTGCCTGTTCATGTCCCGAAGCACAATGTTCCGCCCCAAAGGCTCTTCTCCGGCAGCCTTTAGCACATTTCCTTGCTGTCTGCAATCTTTCTTCCGCATTTGCTTTTTGTTTCCAATCGGACATGAATCCCAAGTTATTCGCCCTCTCCGGCCGGACACCGATAATCCGGATACCTGCTTTTCCCTTGAATCATTCCCCATTCAATCAACCATGACGATACCTCGCGCAAGAGAGGCAAAATCCCTGCGTTTTTAATGCTGATGCAAGGCCCTGAATAATATTGGGTGGCGTCCCCGGCAGGAATCGAACCTGCATCTAGTCTTTAGGAGAGACCCGTTCTATCCATTGAACTACGGGGACCGGACATGGCCCGTGCATGACAATAAACGGGAAGGCCTCCGCGCTCAAGCAAAAAGCAGGAGGAGTATGCCATGCATCGTGATTTTGAACAGTATTCACCAGGATAATTTTTACGGATTTCTGAAACTTCCCGTTTCCCCGCCTTTCTCCGCGCATCCCTGGCCGAATACGGCCATTGTTCCGATTACCTGCCGGAAGCGGCCCAGAATAATGAAATAACCGTCTTCCGCTGGCCCCTCGGGGCCGGAAGGCGCCGCCACTCCCGCAGAGAGTCATTTCCGCTGAATCTTATCGTCAAAAAACAACGGAAAGAAAACAATCCTCCAGAAAGCTCCGTCCAGATGTGCCAATGATGAAAAAACAGAGAAGAACAAAACCCCTGCATGAGAGAATATCCTCCGGAACAGCATCCCCCCCTGGAAAGGGGAACAGGCCATACAAAAATCTTGAGAAGGGGGCGGAAGGGCCGTAGCGTTGCCGTATCATTCCCGCCATGCTCAACTTCGTTTACGATAACAAAACCACTCTTATTTTCGGAAAAGGCACCCACCATGAAACGGGAACCCTTCTCAAGCCGTTAGGCAAAAAAATCCTGCTTCATTACGGTAGCGGCAGCATCAGACGTTCCGGTCTTTACGATGCCGTCACAGCATCCTTAAAAGCCGCCGGCGTGGAGTATGAGGAACTGGGAGGCGTCCAGGCAAACCCTACGCTGCCCCTGGTGTATGAAGGCATCCACCTCTGCCGGGAACACGGCCTGGGCCTCGTGCTGGCCGTGGGAGGAGGCAGCGTGATTGACTCCGCCAAAGCGATTGCGCTGGGCGTTCCCCATGAAGGGGACGTATGGGAACTATACCTTTCCAAAAAACAGCCTCAGTCCGACCCTCTGCCCGTCGCAACCGTGCTGACCATTCCAGCCGCGGGCAGCGAGAGCAGCCCGAATACGGTCATCACCAATGAAGAGACCAGAAGAAAACTGGGGTACGGTTCCCCCAAACTGCGCCCCGTATTCAGCATTATCAACCCGGAATTGTTCTTTACGCTCCCGCACCGCCAGATGGCCAATGGCATCAGCGACATGATGAGCCACATTTTTGAGCGCTATTTCACCAAAACCCTGCATACGGACCTTTCCGACAGCCTTTGTGAGGCCACCCTGCGCACCATCATGAAAAACGCCCGCATCCTGAACGGGAACCTGAATGATTACAACGCCTGGGCGGAAATCGCGTTTTCCGGCAACATCGCCCACAACAACCTGTTGGGGGTAGGCCGCGAACAGGACTGGGGCTGCCACGCCATGGAACACGAATTGAGCGCACTGTACCATGTGGACCACGGAGCAGGCCTGGCCGTCGTCACCCCGGCCTGGATGAAGTATGTTTCCCCCAAACACCAGGAAATATTCGTGCAGTTCGCCGTCAATGTGATGGGAGTGGAAGGTTCCTTCCGGGAACCGTCAGCCATCATCCGGGAAGGTATTTCCCGTCTGGAACGTTTTTACCGGGAATTAGGGCTTCCGACGACTATGGAAGAACTGAACATCCTTCCCGGGGATTTCCCCCTGATGGCGGAACAGGCCGTCAGTGTGCGCGGCCCCGTCGGCGGACTGGAAAAGCTGGATGTCCGGGACATCCAGGCCATCTACCGACTGGGTTGCAGTAATCTGCAGCACGCATGACGAAAGGGGAAAAACGTCTGATCATGGAATACCCCTTCCCTCACTCCCGGCCTTGTTGACAGCGTTAAGACAATCTCCCTTTTCCCGCAGCCTACTTGCAACTTGCCAAAGATTTTACTTGGAAGTAGTCTGGCGGAATGAACAGATTCTTTTCCGCTCTTTTTCTGGCGGCAGGATTGCTGGCCTGCGGAATGCCGTCCCCGGCGGACGCATCCACCCCTCCGCAACAACATGCCCTTGCGGAGGGTAAAAATTCCCCTGTTTCCCCGCAGCAAAGGAAGCAAGCTGTTGAAAACCTTGAAAAGCTTCTGGGCAAAAGGCTGTTCAAGAAAGCGGCGGAACAGGCCCTGAAACAACTCCATGAATATGACGACCAATACAGCGGGACAGATCTGCTTCTTTACTACCAGGCTCTTACCCGTCTCAATGCCCTGGATGATTCCATCAATCTGGATTCCATTTTGCAGGAACAGATGAAGCTCCACGGCGCCAATCCCCATTTCCTGAGGGACGCCGCATTCCTGTACCAGAGTGCCTGCCATACGTTCAAACTGGTGGACGGCGCCTATATCCGCGGCGCCGGGCCATGGGATGGAGAATATTCCGGAGAAGCAAGGGACCGTGTGGAAGCCCTGCGGTGCCTTGTCAAAGCCATGCAGCTTGCGGAGAAGGGCAACAACATGAAACTTCTGGGACAACTGCGCTTCATCACGGCACAGGCGTTGCCGGTCAAAGGAAACCGCTACGCTCCCCTTTCCGCCTTCCAGTCTTACGCAGCCCTGGGGAACCTGACCAACCTGAAGGAATTGCCGGATTACGTCTCCAGAGAGGAAGCATCCCCTTTTCGAAACGTCGCCACCGTTCCCGTCATGGTCAATGCCGGAACAGGAAAGCCGGAAGTTATCTTTTACCATGCCTCTTCCTCCTGGGAAACAGCTAAAAACGACGGGGAACGCATGCGCTGGCTGCTGGACGCCGCCATTCAGGCGAATCCGGAACTGGCCAACCAGGTCAATTATTTCACCGCCTCCTGGTGCCGCCGGCTGTTTTCTTATGCCAATACGGCGCCGGACCAGGAATTCGTGTACGGCCCCGGCAACGCGGGCATGGTGGCGGGCATCAACCCTGCGGAATTAAAAACGGACCAGACCATCGTTAAAACCGACCGGACGGGCAACGGCAAATTCCTGCTCACCAACCTTCCCCCGGATTATGACTTCATCCGGATTGCTTCCGCCGTCCGAATAACACCGGACCCGGATTACTACGTTAACGCCGCCAATCTGGCAGCGGACGAGTTCCTGGCCCGCAACCAAAGACCCGCTGCCGCGCAGTTTTTAGGAAAAATCCTTCAAACCTGGAACGCACAATCCTGGAACAAAAAGGACAAGGAGGAATTTCTGGACGTGGCGGACAATCTGAAAAAACGCATCGCCTCCATCACGGAACCCAACGGGACATTTGATACGGATAAAAGAACGCTGCTGGCGGGAGAACCGGTGACTGTTTCCTTCTCCTACCGGAACGCTTCCCGGGCCTGCGTAGCGGTCCGCCCCGTGGATATGAAACGGTGGCAGGAAGAACGCATGGACAAGGTCCAAACCTCCAAAACGCTGGGAAAAGCTTACAGAGACAGGTATTCCAACCTGGGGAACCTGCTCTTCAGCCTGTTGCATGACTCATCCTATGCCCGCTATCTGGGGGAGGAAATCAAGGGGGATGAGATAACCCTGACTCCCGGAAACCGGCACCTGAACCACATCGCTCACATTCCCGTACCCACCCGCAAACCCGGCTGGTACCTGCTCACCGTCACACTGGAAAACGGCTACCGGTTCCATCGCTTTCTCACTCTGTCAGACATGGTGCTGGTACGCCGTTCCGTTCCGGAAGGCAATCTCTGGTTCCTGGCGGACGCCGGAACGGGAATGCCCGTGGAAGGAGGCAGCCTGCGGCTCCTCCGCTACCGGCAGGATAAAACGCTCCAAAAACGCCAGGTAAAGGGAATCACGGACAAGGACGGAGCCATGACAGAAACAATCCCTCACCGCCATTCCAGCGCCCCTCCCTGCAACATGTTCCTGGGCATCGCTTCCAAGGGGGACAGTTATGTGCTGGCGGGAATATCTGACTACGGCTGGGAATCCGGCAATTACCTCATGGATACGGCCAACAAGGCCTCCGACTCCTATTCCTGCTTTTTCCTGGAAAGCCAGCCCGTGTACCGCCCCGGACAGACGGCCCGTTTCAAAGGCGTCCTCTTCCGCCCGGACATCGCGAATCCCGGAACAAAAGACTGCGCCGGAAAAAAACTGACGCTGACCATTGCCTCTCCAACAGGGGATGAGAGCATTTTCCCTCCAAAGACCGTCACGACGGATTCCACAGGCAGCTTTGAACTGGAACTGCTCATTCCCGCGGACGCCCCGCTGGGCCAGTATGGGGCCAAGCTGAAACTGCATGACTCCGCAGATCCGGATTTCCGGCTGTATGCCCCCCTTTTCCGGATGGAAGAGTATAAAAAGCCGGAATTCTCCGTCAGAATGGATGCCCCCGCCAAACCTATCCGGCTGGGACAACCCATTCCCGTCGCTATTCAGGCGGATTATTACGCGGGCGGCCCCGTAAGCGGGGGAAAGGCAACCATCACCATCACCCGGACGCTGGGGGCGAACATCTGGACGCCTTACTGGAAATGGAGCTGGCTGTACGACAGGTCTTTCAGCCCGTACTACATTCCCTTTTTCCCGGATGCACCTCTGACCGTCCTGGAAAAGACGGTGCCGCTGGACAAGGACGGAAAAGCATCCGTAGAATTACCCACGGCGCAGGATGCCCGGGATTTCCCCTCCAGCAACGTCACCTACCGCGTTTCCGTCAGCGTGACGGACACCTCCCTGCGGGAAGTTTCCACTTCCGGACAGGTCATTGCCACTTTCCGTCCGTTTAATATCTTCATCACCCTGAACCGCGGCTATGCCCCCGCCGGAACGCCGGTCCAGGCATCCATTACCGCGGCCACGGCGGATGGCGCCAAAATTGCCCATGCCAGGGGAACCTGCGTCCTGCAGCATATCCGTGCGGACGGCAGACGGGAAACGCTGGAAACCTGGGATATCGCCACCGGGAAAGATGGGGAAGCCTCCCTGTCCTTCCAGACCGGGGAATCCGGCCTGTATGCCCTTTCCACAACTCTGGAGGACGGGCATGGCAACAAGGTGGAAGAATCCTTCCAGTTCCTTTCCTACGGCAAGGGCAAACAGAATCCTTTTAAAATCAATCCTCTTTCCATCCATCCGGACAAAAAGGAATACGCTCCGGGAGATACGGCCAGGCTGCTCGTCACCTCTGATTATCCGGACGCCCGCGTCTGGACCTTCCTGCGCAACTCCTGGAAAAACGAATCCCGCCGTCTGGTTTCCCTGGACCGGCAGACAGCCCTTGTGGAATGCCGCCTGACCCGGGAAGATATGCCCAATATGGGAGTCAACGCCTTCACCGTCAGAAACGGAGAACTTCATGAGGCTTCCGCCGAACTTCTGATTCCGCCCGCCGGACAGCTTCTGGCTCCTTCCGTAGTGCCGGGCAAATCCCAATACCGGCCCGGTGAACAAGGCAACGTCACCATTCAGGTCAAGGGGCCGGACGGCAAACCCGTCAGTAACGGCATCGTCGCCCTGGCCGTTTATGACAAGGCTCTGGAATACATCGCACGCCCCAATATTACGGACATATCCAAAACCGTATGGGGCAGACTGAACGAAACCGGCTTCCTCAGCCTGAAAAAAATGACGGCTTCCGGCACGCAGCAGGATCGCGGTCCGGGCCAGCCCTCTTTCCAATCCCTGCTCTACAGAAATTACGGACCTATGGCGAGAAAGGCCAAAGGGACCGTTAACGGCTTTGCGGAGGCAGTGTTCGATTCCGGTGCTGATGCTGCCGCAAGCCGCCGCCCCCGCCGCCGTTCCTGTCATGGCCATGGCCGCGGACAAAGAAAGTGCAGAAAGCGAGTCCCTTGCAAACGGACAGGGAAATGCGGACGCCCAGGAAAACGGTTCCCCGCACATTCAACTGCGCACCAATTTTGCGGACTGCATCAAGTGGTGCGGCACGCTCAAAACGGATGAAGAAGGAAACGTTGCCGTACCCGTGGAAATGCCGGACAACCTGACCACATGGAAGGCCTCAGCCTGGGTCATCACCCCCGGATTGCAGGTTGGGCAGGCTTCCGCGGAATTCCTGACCACGAAGGACTTCATGGTCAGCATGCAGACCCCGCGCTTCTTTGTGGAAAAAGACATCGTGATGCTCAGCGCCCTGGTCCGCAACCGGACGGGAAAGGCTGTCCGCGCCCGTGTTTCCATTTCCCTGAAAGACGGGTGCCTGGAACTTCTCCCGGCTGACGATCCGGCCGTGAAGGGGCTTTCCGCAGATACGGATAATTCCGCCGTGCGGGAAGTGGACGTTCCTGCCCAGGGGCAGGTAGTCGTCAACTGGTGGGCTGCCGCCGTCAGGGAGGGAACCGCCGCCGTCGCCATGGAAGCATCGGCTGGCTCTACCGGAGACGCCATGCAGATGAACTTCCCCGTACTGGTGCACGGCATGAAGCAGCTCCATGCGGAAAGCGCCGCAGTGCTCTCCGGAGAACAGGAAAAGACACTTTCCATTTCCCTGCCGCAGCAGCGGCGCAGGGAGGAAAGCGAACTGGTCGTCAAGGTCTCCCCCAGCATCGCCCTCAGCATGGTGGAGGCCCTGCCCTATCTGGCGGAATACCCCTATGGCTGCGTGGAACAGACGCTCAACCGCTTCCTCCCCGCCCTCGTCGTGACGGACACGCTCAAGCAGCTCGGCCTGAATCCCGGAGCGGCGCTGAAAAGCCATCGCAGCCTGAATCCCCGGGACATCAGGAACAAGGCCTTCCATGACAGCGTCATGAAAAAACTGGAACGCAACCCCGTTTATGATGAAGCCGCGCTGAAAAAGATGGCTGCCAGGGGAATCTCCTCCCTCCGGGAAAAACAGCTCTCCAACGGCTCCTGGGGATGGTTCGGAGGGGCGGAAGAGGGAGATCCCGTCATGACGGCCCACGTGGCTCACGGCCTGAAAATTGCTTCAAACACGGTCAACGTGCCGGAAGGCATGCTTTCCGGCGCTGTCCGCTGGCTGAAAAACTATCAGGAACGCCAGACAGCTCTTCTTGAACAAGGAGACAAATTCCGGAAACTGGAACAACTGCCGGACGGACCTGAAAAGAAGGAAGCTCTCCGCAAACTGGGGAATTACCGCCTGACGGCCTCCGCGACGGATACCCTGGTCTACTCCGTCCTGGCGGAATGCGGCGTGAAAAACCTGCCTATGGAACGCTACCTGTTCCGTGACAGGCTGGAACTTCCCGTCATCAGCCAGATTCAACTGGCGGAAATCCTGCTGGACGCCCACCGCATGGACGACTTCAACAAGGTAATGCCTGTCATCTCCCAATTCCTCCAGCAGGACGATTCCCTGCAAACCGCCTGGCTGCGCCTTCCCAATGCAGGATACTGGTGGCGCTGGTACGGCAGCAGCGCAGCCACGCAGGCGGCCTACCTGAAACTGATGGCCAAGAGCGCCCCCGGCAATCCCGTCACGGCGCGCCTGGCAAAATGGCTGCTCGACAACCGCGCCAACGGTTCCTACTGGGACTCCACCAAGGATACGGCGGATTGCCTGGAAGCCCTGTCCGCCTACCTCCTCCAGACCAGGGAAGGCATGGAGGACATGGAAGCGGAAATCCTTTATGACGGCGTTCCGGTTAAAACGGTTTCCTGCACGAAGGAAACCCTGTTCACCTTTGACAATGCTTTCCGCATGAGCGGGAAAGCCCTGGCGGACGGCAGCCACGTCATCACCATCCGCAGGAAAAAAGGCAGCGGGAACATCTATGCCAATTCCACGCTCAGCTACTTCTCCCTGGAAGACCCCATCCCCGCCGCTGGCAATGCCGTCACCGTGGAACGCTCCTATTACCGCATCCGGAAGGAAACGGTGAAAAACGGCTCCGTGAAGGACACCCAGACGGATGCAGGAGAGCTCGTCTCCCAGGGCAGAGACCTGACACGGCGCACGCTGTTGAAAAACGGGGACGTCATCGCCAGCGGCGACATCATTGAAGTGGTGATGACCGTGAAAACGAAGAACGACGTGGAATACCTCATGCTCCAGGATCCCAGGCCCGCAGGCTGCGAATCCCGGGAAACCGCCAGTGGCTACGCCCGGCTGGGAACCGTCTTCGGCTACAGGGAAATAGGGGATGAAGAAATACGCCTCTTCCTTTCCTCCCTGCCCATGGGCCAATACCAGATCAGCCACCGCCTGCGCGCGGAACGTCCGGGACGCTTCAGCGCCCTTCCGGCCGTCATTGAGGCCATGTACGCCCCGGAACTCCGCGGCAACAGCAGGGAACATAAAATCGGCATTTCCATGCCTGTTGAACAGAATAATGACCAGCCGCAGTAGCACCGGGCAAAAACGCCACGATCAACACATATCCGAAAAAGGGCAGGCATCAACCCAAGGGGGAGTTATTTTTGTACCTCCTCTCCAATCCACAGCAAGGCTTGGGCAAGGAAACAAAAATGAACTTTAACGACGGAAACAATATGGAGTCGTTATTTTCCATTCAGGAGAAAAGCCGGAAACGACGGGGAAAGATGAGTCAGAATAACGAGTCCTTCCAAATGCTCCGGATAGACACGTTTCCCCTGTATTCCACGCTCCTTCCCGCACTAAAAACTCTTGCAATCCGCTTGCGGAAGCGGAGAATGTGCGACCCGCCGCGCAGCGGGCCGCACCATGCCATCAGAAGCGCTGAAAGGACATATCGCGATGGGAGCGGCGGCCGTCATCTGGGGCCTCATGTCTCCCGTCAGTAAACTGGTCATGCAGCAGGGAGAAGTAAGTTCCGCCTCTCTCGCCACATTCCGCCTGCTGGGAGCGGCCCTCCTGTTCTGGCTGGCCTCCGCTTTCGTGCCAAGGGAACCCATAGAGAGGAAGCATCGGCTGCCCCTGTTTTACGCCTCCCTGTTCGGAATCATTTTCAACCAGATGGCCTTCACGGTGGGCGTAGGGTTCACTTCCCCGGCGGATGCAGCCATCATCACCACCATTACACCGGTATTGACCATGATTCTGGCGGCGTTCGTCCTCCGGGAAATGGTCACGGGGAAAAAAATCATCGGGGTCTGTGCCAGCGCCATCGGAGCCATGCTGCTAATTTCCGGCAGCGGTGCGCATGCGGCGGCCCTCCCGGGAGACAACAACCTGCTGGGGGACATTCTCTGCCTGGCTTCCCAGTGCAGCGTAGCCGTTTACTTTGTTTTCTTTAAGAACCTGATTGGCAGATACTCTCCCGTCACCCTGCTGAAATGGATGTTTACGTATGCCGCAGCCGCCTGCCTCCCCTTCACCTTCCGGGAAGTGGGTTCCATCCATTATTCCGCCCTGCCCGTACAAACATGGCTGGGCATTGCCTATGTGGTGGCTCTGGCTACCTTTGTCAGCTATATCTGCCTGTCTTTCGCCCAGCAGAGGCTGAAACCCACCGCCGTCAGCATGTACAATTACTGCCAGCCGGTGATCGCATCATCCGTAGCGGTGATGTGGGGCATGGACCACTTCGGATGGATGAAAGTCCTCTCCGTCCTGCTGGTCTTCACAGGTGTGCTTCTGGTCACCGGAACCAGGGGAAAACGGGCCGTCCAGGAACAATAAACACGCCATTCCTCCGAATTTCCGCCTCCACACCCTGCCGGAAAGGCAAAATAATTCCTCTCTTCGCCGCCAACATGCGGCCCAATGCCGGCTCACCTCACGGCACGCCATGCGCCGCCCCGGCAATAATGAAAAAAATAGATGGGAAATCCCGCCATCCTGATGTAGCATTCCCAGGTAATTTTCCGCTTTCCCCCTTTCCGGGGAATCCTGCTTCCCTGCCATGAACCGATTCTTTCTATCCTGGGACAAACCGGCCTGCCGTGCTGTGGCGGAACGCCTGCTTTCCCTGGGAAATGGCTTCCATCGGCATCTGGTGCTGGTTCCCACACGGGAATCCGGAAGGCAGCTGAGGGAATACCTTGCCTCCATTTCCCGTACACAGGCAATCTTTGCTCCCCAGGTCATTCCGGCAGACCAGTTCCCCCGGATGGAAGAAAAGGAAGAAACGGCGTCCGCTCCGGAAGAACTGGCCGGGTGGCTCCTGGCCCTGGGGAAAACGCCTCACCGCCTTTATCCCCGCCTGTTTCCACGCACCATGCCGGAGGATTTTTCCAGCATGCTGGAAATGGCCGGCAGCCTGCAAAACCTGAGGCACGCCATGGCGAACCAGGGCGTCTCCTGCATCATGGCCCACCATGCCTGTGCGGGCAGAGACGAACGCTGGAAGGACATGGAAAGGCTGGAGGGACAATGCACGCAACAACTGGAAAGCTGGAAGCTTGAAGACAGGACCGCCATGAAGGCGGAAGCCCCGCCCCGGCTGCTGAATTCCCTGAGGGAAACAGGTGGAAACATTATTCTGGCCTGCACAGCGGAGGTGCCGCCCCCCCTGCGCCATGCCCTCCAGCATGCGGAAAGAAATGGCGTACCCGTCCAGATATGGATACATGCGCCGGAAGAAGAAGCCGCCTCCTTTGATTCCTGGGGATGCCCTCTGCCGGAAGAGTGGTCCCGGCGCCCCATCCCAATCCGCGACGGTCAAATCAGAATTGCGGCCAACCCGGCGCGGCTGGCTGAAGAAACGTGCCGCATCATCGCCCGCACAGCGGAAGGAGGAACGCCGGACATCGCCCTGGGCGTTTGCGATCCTGACATGAACGTCGCCCTGGACGCAGCCCTTCGCCAATACGGCTGGGGCCTCCACAATCCGGAAGGGAAGCCTTTTGCCGGAAGCGGTGTCATGGACCTGCTCCGCAACCTTCGGCGGGCACTGGAAGAAAAGGGGACGGCGCGCCCCGTCTATTCCCTGGCGCGCTCCTCCCTGCTCTGCGCCTCCCTGGGAATAAAAGGCCAGCAGGGTTGCTGCGCCGCGCTGGACAAAATCCAGCAGAAATTCCTTCCGGAAACGGAAGAATACCTGCTTTCCAGGCTGAAAGAGGCTTATCCCGGCGCCTTTCCTTCCATCCAGGCCATTCTGGAATGGCGGAACCGGATGGCGGAACCGGGAATGCTGGGGGAACGGCTGATGGAATGGTTCCCGGCTTTGGCAACCATCTATGGCCCGGAGACGGAAGCCATGGAAATGTTCCATTCCTGCCTTTCCGGGCTCATGCGTCTGCAACAGCGCTCCACCGCGTTTTCCAGCCCGGAGACGGCTCTCCTGCTCCTGATGAAATGCCTCCAGCCGCTGCGCGTCAGAAACAGGAGAAAAGCTCATGCGGCGCTGGATTCCCTGGGCTGGATGGAAGTTCACTTCCGTCCGGAAAAAAACCTCATTCTCACGGGACTAAACGAAGGGACCGTACCGGAAGGAGGCGTTTCCGACCAGTTTATGCCGGAGGAACTGCGGGAAACCCTGGGCATTGATTCCTTTAACCGGAAAAAAGCCCGGGACAGTTTTCTGCTGACCGCCCTGCTCCATTCCCGCAAACGGGAAGGCAGTCTCACCGTCCTTCTCTCCCGGACCAGCAGCAGGAACGATCCTCTGACCCCTTCCTCCCTGCTCATGCGCTGCCCGGAGGCGGAGCTGCCGCACCGCGTAGAACGGCTTTTCCAGGAAATCAGCGATGTGCCCGCTCCCCTGCCCTACCAGCGCGGAAACTGGCATCTTCAACCCGCGGAAGGCTGGAAGACCGCTGAGGACATCGGCTTGATGGCACCCGGCTACAAAAACCCGTGGAAGGAAAGAGGGCTGGCCTTCTCCCCCTCCGTCCTCAAAAGGTTCCTGGCCTGCCCCATGCGCTTCTGGATTCGGGAGGCGCTGCACATGAATGAGGAAGAATTCCTGCCGGACAAAGAGGACATGGCTGTCAACGAACTGGGTACCATGCTGCACGACGTGCTGGAATGTTTCTGCCGGGAACACGCCGTCCTGAAAGACGGCATGAACGCAGCCTCCTTTCAGGACGCTATCACGGAAATACTGGAACAAACCTTCCGGAAACAATACGGCCCCTCCCCCCTCATGCCCCTGCTGCTGCAAAAACGCTCCATGGAACAGAGGCTTTCCGTTTACGCCGTTCAGCATTTGCAGGCCCTTCAGGAAGGATGGTCCTGCATTGCCTTTGAGCACCAGGTAGAAAACTGGATACTGGGCGGCTTCCCCATGAAATTCCGCATTGACCGCATTGACCGCCATGCGGACGGGCGCATACGGGTCATTGACTACAAAACGGGAGCGGCCTCCTCTTGTGAAAAAAAGCATCTGGAACCGCTCGGACGGCCGGACGCCCTGCCCCTGCTTTCCCCAGCCCTGCATCCCTACACCAAACGCCTGAAAAACGGGAAACTGTCGCACGCGCGCTGGAAAGACCTGCAGCTACCCGTTTATGTGCTGTGGGCCTCGGAAACCTACGGGGGCCATCCCTCTGCGGCTTATTACGCCCTCCCCGCCAATCCCATGGACATCGGAATCTCCTCCTGGGACACCCTCCACGACACCATGCCCGGGTATGAGGAATGCGCGCTGGACAGCGCCTGTTCCTGGACGGTGGAGCTGATGAAACTTCTTCATGAAGGACGCGGTCTCATCACTGCGGAGGAACTGGGCTGGACACCGCCCTCTTATGACGTATTCAAGGACCTGATGACTTCCCGGAGGGAAAGCCTGCAGGATCTGCTGGGCCTCCACCTCACCCCCCACCTGCCTTTCTAAGATGCCGCCCCTGACCAACATGCTGATCTCCGCTTCCGCCGGAACGGGAAAAACCTACCAGCTCTCCCTGCGTTTCCTGGGATTGCTGGCGCTGAACAGCGGCAACCACCCCGAACGCCTTATCGCCATTACGTTCACCCGAAAAGCGGCGGGAGAATTCAAAGACCGCATTCTGACAGACCTGGCCGCGGGGGCCACGGATGAGGCAGGCGCGGCGCGGCTGAAAGAACGGCTCTGGGCGGTTATCAAGGGAACGGACGGAGAGCCCGGTCTCTGGCCCGGCGCTCCGGAGGCATGGAAGGAGGAAAACCTGCATCGGGAACGCTTCCTCCATTTACTGCACATCCTGGTACAGAATTTGGCGCGACTCAACCTCTGCACCATTGACAGCCTGTTTGCCCAAATTGCCTCCGCCAGCACCTTTGAGCTGGGAGTCAGCGGCTTCAGTATGATTGACCCCACGGCGGAGAAACTGGCGCGCCGTGAAGCCCTGCTCTCCCTGTACCGGGAATGCTCCGTAAACAGGGAGCGAAGGAAGGATTTTGAAGACGCTTTCCTTTCCGGGGCGGATTCTGACGCGGAAGCCGCAGACGCGGAGAAATCCATGATGCGCCGCTTGGGCACCTATCACGAACTTTTTCTGGATGTGCCGGATGCCGGGATGTGGGGAAACCCCGTCACGCTGGGCTTCACACCGGAGGAGCTGGCGCCTCCCGTCTCTCTGGAACAATTTGATCCTGTCCTTCATTCCCTGATTTTCCAGGTTCAGCAAACTCCTGCGCCGGAAGGGAAAAACGGCGTAAAAAACAAAGAACTGTTCCTGCGCTTCCTGAACGGATTTTCCCAATACGCCAGGCTGGGCCGCGTGCGATTCCGTACAGAGGGCGGTTCCGCCTGGGCTATTACCGTGGAAGAGGCGCGGGAAAAATTCCGGGATTTCTGGACGCCTGCTCTGGAAGAACTCATCCAAAGCTGGCTTCGCATGGAAACCCTGCACACGCTGCGCCGAACCCGCGCCACGCACGGGCTGATGCTCCTGTTTGAGAACAAATATTCCTCCCTGGTCCGCAACAGGGGGAGATTCCTGTTCCACGACGTTACGCGCATGCTGGGAGGGGGCACCATGACGCCGGAACTCAAACGGGACCTGCAATACCGCATGTACTGCCGTTATGACCATTGGATGCTGGATGAATTCCAGGATACGTCCCAGCCCCAATGGCACGTCATCAAGCCTTTTCTGGATGATCTGGCGGAATCCAAGACCGGAAATGAAGGCAGCATTTTCGTGGTGGGGGACATCAAGCAGAGCGTGTACCAATGGCGCGGCGGAGACCCGGAGCTTTTCCGCTCCGTTTCTTCACAGCTTCAACTGGAACAACGCGGCATGTCCACTTCCTACCGTTCTGTCCAGCCTGTGCTGGATCTGGTCAACGATATTTGCGACTATGCCCGGACAGCGCCCGGGTGCGAACCCGCCGCCCTGAAACAGTGGGGAGAATATCCGGCGCACCGGTGCGCCCCTCATCTGGAAGACCGTCCCGGCATCTCCCAAATCTGGCAGGTGCCCAAGGCGGAAAACGTCTCCACCAACAACGACCTGGTATGCCAGGCGGCGGCCGATATTCTGGAGCGTACAGGGGCCCTGCGCCGCGGCCTGGAAACAGCGATACTGGTCAGTACGAAAAACCAGGCTCTTGTCATCAAGGGCTGGCTGACGGACCACGGCATCCCCGCAGAAGTATGTGACGACGTTCCGGTAGGTGTGGACTCTCCGCTGGGAAAAAACCTGCTGTACTTCTTCCGCTGGCTGCTGATGCCGGGAGACCCCTTTGTCGTCGGCCTGCTCACCCACTCCCCTCTCCGGCCCCTCATCACGCAGGGAGGCCCGGAAAACATAGGGTGGAAGGAATGGCGCCTCCTGCTGGAACGGGACGGTTACGCCGCCGTCATGGAGGAACTGGAACAGCGCCTGCTCCGGGGAGGGGCGGAACTGACGGACTTCCACCGCGACCGCCTGGCCGTCTGGCAGAATGAGGCGGAACAGGTGGACGAACAAGGCGTTTCCCTGGATGAATGGATCAGGCGCATGGAAGACCTGACCCGCCGGGAAGACCCCGCCGCGGGAATTGTCCGAATCATGACCATCCACAAATCCAAAGGGCTGGGATTTGACATCGTCATCCTGCCCCAGATCGGCAGGGATACACCTTTTGCGGACGGAAGGCATCTGACCCATTTTATCAAAAAAAACGGGGAGGGCGGTGTGGAAGGCATTGTCCTGACCCCCTCCCGGCATGTCTATATGAATATCCCGCAATTCCGGGAACTTTACGGGGAATGGCGCGCCCGACAGCAATTCGACGGATTCTGCAAGCTGTATGTGGCGCTTACCCGGGCCAAGAGGGCTACCTACGTTATCCTCCCGTACCGGGAAGACAAGGAAGAAACGGAGGCAGATTCCATGTGGAAAGTAGTCCGTTCCTCTATCCGGCCCCTCAACCGGGGAACGGAAGACATACTTCCGGAATCCGGAGCGTCATGCCTGTACTCCCGCGGTCTTGACGGGTGGTATGAGGAATTCCCGGAAAGAATACAAAAACGCGCAGAGGAAAACGCTGTGGAATGGCCTCTGCAAAAACCGTTGGCCAGAGAACGGATATCCCCTTCCGGCCTGTCGGAGGAAGCCTCCCCGCTCCAGGGAGAAAAACACGCGGGCGCAGGGAAGGCCGCCGCGCTTGGTTCCGCCGTCCATGCCGTGTTTGAACGGATTACCCGCTGGGATGATGAAAACAAACCGGCGTGGGCTCTCCACCCTGCCACGGAGGCGGAACGCATCGTAGCGGAGTGTATGGAAATCCCATCCATCCGCGAACTTTTCACGCTTCCGGAAACGGCGCGCATCATGAAGGAACAGCGCATTGAAGCCATTGACGGGAATAACTGGATTTCCGGCATCATTGACAGGCTGATTCTTGATGGAGGCGGCGCCCGCATCGTGGACTTCAAGACGGACCATGCCGATACCCCTGAGCAACTGCGTGAGCGCCATGCAAACCAATTGAACGCTTACGCCCGCATCGTGTCCAGAATTACCGGAATACCGCTGGAGCGCATTACGCGCACCATCGTCTCCACCTGCTTGAAGGAAACCGTCCCCATTCAATAACCCCCTCTTCCCGGACAAGTCCGTTTTCCCTTTTTTCCCGCGCCTCATTCCCATTCCGGCTTTTCTCCGGAATGGGGCAGGCATTGCTCCGGCCAATAGGCCGGGATAGAAACGACCTGCTGCATAGACAGGGAAAGGAAAAACGCCAAATAAAAAAACCGCTCCGCGTGAATTACGGAGCGGCGTTGATAACAAAGGTCTGTTCTTTCCGGTCAGTCCCTGCGGCGGCGCAGGAACAGCGCAGCAGCGCCCAGCAGGCTCAATGCTGCCGTAGCGGGTTCCGGCACCTGCGTCAGGGCAAGGTAATTGAGGGCCGTCCGACCATAAGAGCTGGAACCGTCTCCCAGAATCGTAAGGGTAAGCGTCCCGTCTTCCCCTACCACGACATTCTCTACCGTAGCATAAAGCCCTTTATTGGCAGTAGCGCTGGAAGTGGAAGCGTTCTCCGGAGTAAGGACTCCGGAATTATCACCCGTTACGGAAGAAATTTCGGACCAATCCCCGCTGGCGTCTGTACCGAAGCTTGTCCAGACGGCATTGGAAGCATCGGCGTTTCCGATCGTCCAGGTTTGACCGGCAAACACATCCTTGCCTGTGAAACCTCCAAAGATGGACAAGGCATATTCCCCGGCGGCAAGACCGCTGAACGTTACGGTGAAAGAACCGGCACCGTCGGCCGTCTGCGTTAAAAGACCGTCACGAAAAGTGTCCCCCAGACTAAAAGGCATGCTGCCGTTGAAAGGATTTTTCCAATCGGCTTCTTCTTCAGCCGTCTTGGTAGTAGTATAACCGTTTTCCGATACATACCCTCCGGCCGTGCTCCATGCCAAAGAAACGCTTCCCGGCATGCTGCCCAAAGCGGCGGAGGCACTATCATAATTCATATTGAGCACGCCGTCCGTCGTGGCGTCACTGCGTCCGAAATCAATTTGCACCGTTGCCGCCTCTACGGCAAGCAAGGTACTTGAGATTAAAGCTAAAGACAACAAGGATTTCTTCATGGCAAAACGAAGTAAACCGGATCAACAATCCGATGAATGCCAAGTTGTCTTAATAAAAACATATTTTATTCATATTAAATATGTTATATATTTCTATCATATTGAGGGAAGATGGTTTATCCCAAAAAAATAAACGTAATACATGATTAAGTTTTCATGATTTGCCATTGACACCGGATTGTTGATCCGCGGACATTTGCCCACATTCAAATAAAAAACGGAAAGGATTTGTAAAACAGCCAGAATAAAGCCGTCACGGTTCCGGAACAGCCACCCGGATGCTTTCAATCCCCAAATACCGGGCTACGGAACGATTGATAAATTCATCCGGATCCCCGCTGCTCATGCGCCACATAACGGAAACATAAGGGGCCAAAGGAACGGAATCATAAGGAGGAACCGTAATGTTTTTCTTGCCTTGTTCCAATTCATGGCGGATGAACATTTTCCGTTCCTCGCACTGGCGGTGGATACGGGGAAAAGCATCCAGATATCCGGAGCATACCCACAGGGCCGGACCAGCCGCCGCCAGCAGCACGCAGAATGGGAGCCACCGCCTTCGCACGGCATCCATCCATACCCCGTACAATCCCAGAATTCCCGTCATCATCAATACCGTGGCGGAAAACATGGCGTGCCATGCCGGAATCACGCGTACAAAAAAGCTGATTGCCATGGCATGAGCCACCAGAATAAACAGCAGGGAGACGCACATACGCCGCCCGGTCTTCCCCCGCCAGGCGTTTATCCCCGCTTCCACAGTCAGCAGGATCAGAGCGGCAGCGGCAACGGCCAGCAAAATTTTAGGAATCGGCATGAATTCATAAAAGGCGTTTACCAATTCCGGAATGGCGCTGAAACGCTCCCCCCAGGAATGGAGAACGGCTGGG
>ERZ860322.907-NODE-907-length-19296-cov-3.879476_pt1 | contig 19296 bp, 10 predicted proteins | sample MGYA00509979_ERZ860322 | MGnify/ENA primary metagenome ERZ860322 (study PRJEB30046, sample SAMN00715217) | human gut metagenome | study: EMG produced TPA metagenomics assembly of the A metagenome-wide association study of gut microbiota in type 2...
TCATATCCGTCCTATACCGCGATTCGGCAAACCGGATATGGATTGGAACGGAAGAAAGCTTGTTCGTATATGCCAACGGCAAACTGGAAGAATGGAAAGACGGCACATCCGGCGTTCCGGCTCTGATACAGGCTTTCTGCATACAGGAAGACAGCAATCATCGTATCTGGATAGGCTCCTCCGACGGCCTGTATAAGTCGGATGACGGAAGTGTCGGACAGCAAGTCCGCTATTCTACACAGAACGGATTGCCTAACAATTTCATCTATGGCATACTGGAAGACGGACGGGGACGGCTCTGGCTCACGACCAACCGAGGTTTATCCTGTTTTGACCCTGCCGAAGAGACGTTCCTCAATTATACCGTACAAGACGGATTGAGCCACGGGCAGTTTAACACTTACGGAGCGTGTAAGACCAAGGACGGCATCTTCTTTCTGGGAAGCCTGCAAGGAATTACCTATTTCAATCCGTATGAGTTTGTAGACAATCCGTATTCTCCGAATGCTGTCATTACGGGAGCCAGCATCCAGAACGAGCCTGTGGCAAAAATAAAAGATGGCGTTTCCAAGTATTTCCAGGCAGATGACGGGAAACTATTAGGAATGTCCTTTCCTTCCAACCGCAAGTTATTCAGCGTCCATTTCTCCGTAATCAATTATCTTTCCGGCAGACGGAATCTGTTTGCCTACAAACTGGAAGGATTTGATGAGGACTGGATTTATTCGAGGCAGATTGTTCCGTCGAGAGGTGTCGCCTATTCCAATCTGCCGCCGGGGAAATATGTATTCAAGGTAAAAGCCTGCAACAACAATGGCCGCTGGAGTCTTACTCCGACCGAATTCTTTGTACATATCACTCCTATGTGGTATCAGACATGGTGGGCAAAGATGCTCTATGTCTTATTTACATTGGGCGGACTTACTTTCATCTTCTATTTCTTCATTGCCCGCGCGAAGATGAAAATGCAGATGCAGATTGAACATCTGGAACGCAATAAGATTGAAGAAATCAGCCAAGAGAAAGTACGCTTCTACATCAATATGTCCCACGAACTGCGTACTCCGTTGAGCTTAATATTGGCTCCTCTGGAAGAACTGGTAGAAGAGAAGAATAAGTTTGACGACCGGATTCAGCAGAAACTTTCGTATGTGTACAGAAACGGACGCAAATTACTTCACCTTGTCAACCAGTTACTGGATTTCAGAAGGGCAGAGTCGGGAGCGCTTCCCATTCATGTTGCCATGAATAACGTGGATGAACTGGCCGGAAATGTCTTTACGATGTTCAAGGAGAACGCGCAAAAAAGAAACATTGCCTATCAGTACCGGTCGGAACTGGATGCGAGCCTGCTCCCGATAGACAGAACATATGTGGAGATGATACTAACCAACCTGCTTTCCAATGCGTTCAAATTCACTCCGGACGGTGGAGAGATAACGCTCTCTGTCTGGAAGAAGGAGAATTATTTCGGATTCACGGTCAAAGATACCGGCGTCGGAATCGCGCCGGAGAAATTAGCACGCATCTTCGAGCGTTTCTATCAGGCGAGCGAAGGCAGGAAGGGAAGCGGAATCGGACTTTCATTAGTCAAATGCCTGGTCGAAAAGCATCACGGAAGTATCAGTGTGGAGAGTAAGCCGAACCAAGGCAGTGAATTCCGTATCGAGTTGCCGTCCGATCTGTCAGTATATGCTCCGGAAGAAATAGAGAACCCACATGAGCAGCATATCCCCGAACTACAAACGGCTTCATTAGCCACTGAAACAATGGTGGAGGACGGAGAGTTCCGGGCAATAGAGCAATCTGCCGCACCGACGGAAAATGAGTCATCGGATGAGATTACAGAAACAATCCTGCTGGTGGATGATAATAAAGAGATGGTGGACTATTTGAAGAATAACTTTAAATCCAAATACATCACATTGACCGCCGGAAACGGGGAAGAGGCACTGGCCATCCTGAAAGAACAGAAAGTGGACATTGTATTGTCCGATGTCATGATGCCGGGTATTGACGGGATAAAGTTGTGCGAACTGATAAAAAAGAATATGCAGACCTGCCATATTCCTGTCATTCTCTTATCGGCCAAAGGTAGTATCGAAGCCCAGACAGCCGGTATCCAGACCGGTGCGGATGACTATATCCCCAAACCTTTCTCGATGAGTCTGCTAAAAGGTAAAATCAGTAATATACTGAAAGCAAAGCAGCGGTTGAGGCACTACTATTCCAACACGATTGACATTGATACGGCGAAAATAACGTCCAATGCGCTGGATGAAGAGTTTATGAGCAAAGCGATACAGATAGTCGAGGAAAATATTGACGATGAAAATTTCACAGCGGATGATTTGGCAGAGAAACTTTGCATGAGCCGTTCTTCCTTGTACCTCAAGATGAACTCGATATCAGGGGAACCGCCGGCTAACTTTATCCGTCGTATCCGTTTTAATAAAGCTTGCAAATTATTGCTGGAAGGAAGGTATTCGATTTCCGAAATCAGTAACAAGGTCGGCTTTAGCTCGCCCTCCTATTTCTCTACCAGCTTCAAGAAACACATGGGTTGTCTGCCTTCCGACTATGTGAAAAACCAAGGAAACATCATTTCTGACAAGGTACCATCAAAGGGTAACGGTCGATTGTCTCCTGACAACCGGAAGTCTTATTAATCAATAAAGTGCTATGCGAGAACTTCCGTCCTTTCGCTTTTACTGCTCCGTTGGCAGGGCCATAAAGCAGGTATTCTCCCGTCGTCTTGTTTTCAATTTCCAGACGGGCTTCCTGACTGGTGTCCATCTGCGCTTTGATACGATAGTTGCCGATGACGATTGTGTTATCTGCATCCGGCTTCGCATCAGCAAATGACATGGAGTTGGATTCGTCTATCTGAATAACTGCCAGGAATCTCATATCCTTGCATTTACGGACGTTCTCGAATTTACCGTGATATTGATTTTTTTCAAACTCGATTGCTTTTCTTCCACGCTGCGGGTTCAGCCAGTCGAACGGTTTGACGTACGACGTATCAACCAGGGAAGTAGTCAATTCGGAACTTCCGAAAATCCGGGCAAGCACATCACAATTATCCGTATCGGCTATCAGTGAATTCCCGGCATCGCCAATCTTCATGCCTGCACGTTCAAGCCCATTAAGCTGAAAAGTCCAGGTTACTTCTTTTTCCGCTTCCAGTTCATCATATAGTACGATGATATTAGGACGCAACATCACCAAGTGACGACGGAATTTACGGACTTGCGGATTATCATTATCATCCAGTATAAAACCGTTTTCGGAGGTGTAAGCCTGTGCATTCTTCAACACAGTAGTCCAGTTGAGGGCACTTTGGTCAAAAGGTATATATGCGTTTGAAGCATCGCCCAAAGCATAGGTAATATCGTTGCCGTCCAGATAACGGGCAATCCATCCGTAACCGCTATGCGAATAGGCCTGCGTCTTTCCGTCTACGGTAATGGTATTACGCGCCCGGCTATGCTTGTGTGCCAGCAAGTAATGCTTGTCTTGTGTCGTCACTTTATATCCTGTAGGATAAAATATCGGTTTCCCTTTGTAGGACACATTGAAACTGTTTTGCTCTGCCATTCCGTGAGAACCGGATCCGAAAGGTGAACTGCGGAACGAGACAAACAGATTGTCCGAAGCATTCAGCACATCGGTATTCATGACGACGATACCGGTTTGGGGAAATATGGCAGACTGGGGAATGTTCGCCAGATTCACAGCCTCTACCTTCCGCGGACGATGCTGCAAACGATAGGTGTCAAAGTCCGTTTTCTTAAAAGCGAATGGAGCGGCAGGCGATTGGCCGGACAGCTCATAAGCGTAATGGATAGCAAACGGATTATTCAACTCTTGCCCCAGAATGTATGCAAACTCTGCCCGGAGCCGGTTTACTTCATAGACCTTGTCGCTCCCGTCACCGAATCCGTCACCGGCAGAATGTACAGGCATCGTGTAAGCCAATGCATTGGCACAATTGGCATACCATGGATGCTTGAAGATATTCACGTTGAAAAGATTACGAAACAAGATGAAGTTATTCACCATCGATTCCATATTCACATGGATATAGCCCATGTTTCCGTTAGGCCAGACACCGTCTGACAAGAAGCCGCCGCCCGGTGAACGTGATAACCAGATGTCATAAAGCATACCGAACCACTTCTCTGCCTGTACATCATGGCCTTTCATGACGATAGCGGAAGTAAATGCGTTATAAAAGGTATGCTGAAAGAAATGGGCGCATAGTATGCCATCCGCCGACCCGACATTTTCCTGCATGGCATCGTCTATAATCAGCCCAATGACGGTCGTGATGAAGTGCTTATAATTCTTTTTCTGTTGTTCGTTCAGATAGGCATAGGCCACGTCATAGGTCATACTCAAGGCGGACATGGACTTGGCACCCGTAAAGTCGGCAGCCGCATACATTGCAGCCGGTTCTTTTGCCGCGATGTAATCTGCCAAGGCTACAGCTTTATCGAGATATTCCTTGTTCGAAATCAGCCGATAGCCATTCAACAAATGTTCAATATCTCTATTGATTCCTTCTACTTCGTATCTCAAACGGAATTGCATGATTTGCTTTCGTTCTACTTCAGAAGCCGTTGCAGGTATGGGGTCGCCTTTCACCTTATAACTCGCCACCTCTTTATTCAAAGCCGCATTCGCAGCTCTCCGGTAAGATGCCCTTAATTGTTTCTGATCGGCTGTCAGCACTTTGCCGGATATGGCCTCTCCGAAAATACGAGGATGCTTCTCCGGTATCATATCATACGCTTCTTCGGCATTCGGTGACTGAAATTTAGGAAGATTTTCGGGGATATTCACTTCGTATACCTTCGACCAGGATTTCCCTGACACCCGATAGCGCCAATACCACGTACCCGGTTTGAGAGGCTTGTGGTTATTATAAAAGGCCAGTTTCAACCCTGTACGGGTAAGTACATCTTTATCTGAAAAGTTTCTTGTACGTCCCATTTGGAAGTCATACTGCAAACAGCGATCCGTTTTTCCGCTTACTTTTTTTACAGGAAAGACTTTAGGATACTCGTAATCAGCCATCGGCCAAGTGAAAACCGGCGGATTGGTGATAACCTCGTGCCCCTTCACCGGGTAAGGAAACTCCCGGTTTCCCTTTTGCCGGATGCATCCCATAGTCAATGGGGTAATGCCACTCTTACTATCATCCGCCTCCTCTTCATTCACCTTGAAACCGTCGGCAAACTGATGGAAACCGCTGAATACCTGCTGAACCGTTCCATCCGACTGCGCCAATACTGACTGCACGGAAACGGACATTACCGCCACCGTTGCGCCAAGCCATACTTTGATTTTATTCTTCATGATACTCTTAACTATCTATCGGCTATAAATTCTTTTTTTATATTTATTGAATACATTCCGTCATCTTTACCTGAAAATCATTCATCATGGCAGCCATTTTTTGTGCTATCTCCGGATATTGTCCAACCAAATCTACAGTCTCTTCGGGGTCTTTCTCCAAATCGAAAAGCGCAAGGCCGGTTTTGCCTCCCCTTGCAAGTTGCACGCCCGGCAGACCATCCTTGCCCGGTTCTGTCACGATGCGATATTCGTGAGGAGCCACACATTTCCACTTCCCGTCTCTCACCGCTTCTACTTTACCGTCATATAAAAAGTAAAACGGTTTATGACTCTGTGCTTGTCCGGTAAGTGTCATCCATACGTTCTCACCATCGAACTCGTTCATCCGCGGCATTTGTGAACCGGTCAGTTCTACAATGGTAGGGGTAATGTCCAAAGCCGACAGGAACTGCTCGGAAACTTTACCTGCCGGAATACGACCGGGCATCCAAGCTATGAACGGCACACGCTGCCCACCTTCAAAAGTAGTACCTTTTCCCTCACGAAGTCCGCCTGTAGAACCGCCGTGATTGCCGTAACTCAGCCACGGGCCGTTGTCGGATGTAAACAATACTAGGGTATTATCGTCCAAACCGTTTTCTTTCAATGTTTTCATTATTTCACCTACCGACCAGTCTATCTCCATAATTACATCAGCATATAGCCCTTCTCCGGATTTTCCTTTGAACTTATCCGATACGCCCAGAGGAACATGAGGCTGTGTATAAGGAACATAAAGCAGGAAAGGTTCATTCTTATGCTTGTCAATGAATGCCGTTGCACGTTCTGTGATACGGGTAGTCATGTGATTCACTGTAGGATTATATTCCACCACGCGCTCATTGTCGTAAAGCGGCAATGCCCGGTACGGATGTCCCGGCTGAGGATGGAAAGGCCACATATCATTGGAATAAGGCAAACCGAAAAACTCATTGAAACCGTGTCGGAGCGGTAGGTGTTCGGGAAGACATCCCAAATGCCATTTGCCGAAAATGCCGGTAGCATAATTATTCTGTTTCAGGTAGTCGGCAAGGGTAAATTCATCGCTTTCCAATCCGTTTACGGACAGGTCGTCTACAACTCCCTGTAAGCCTGCCCGTTCGGCATATCGCCCTGTCAGTAAGGCGGCGCGCGATGGAGTAGAGGCTGCCGCACCTGCATAAAAGTTAGTGAAACGGATACCCTCCGCCGCCAGTTGGTCCAGATTGGGAGTTTGCAAACGAGAGTTGCCGTAACACTTCATGTCTCCATAGCCTTGGTCGTCAGTCAGTATAATAACGATGTTGGGCTTTTCTGCAGCGTTGCTTCTTGAAGAAGCATTCGCTGTTTCAGATGATTTTGAGTTTGAACCGTTGCAGGCGGATAATCCTGCAACAGCCAAACATAAGACTGATAAATTATTCATAAAACTTACTGTAAACTATCATTTTTTTACTTTAAAGCTAAAGGCTAACGGTTCATTCTTCAACCCTTTGGGCAGAGTAACAGTCACCTTGCCATCCTTACAGAAATACTTCACGCTCTTGCCGTTTTGCAACAGAGTCATTCTGCCTGTCGGCTCGTTACCTTCCCACTCAATGGTGGCAGGCAATGTCTCTTTTTCAGGCAGGGCGTAGATGGCATATAATGTTTTACCGTCTTTATTGGCAGTAAACCATACTTTACCGCAGTTATAGTTTGGTGTAGTACGGGTGGCGTAGATAGCCGCACCATTCTGCTTCAACCAATCACCAACTTCTTTCAAGCGGTCGATAGCACCTTGCTCAATCTCTCCTTCCGGAGTAGGTCCGATGTTCAATGCCAGGTTTCCGCCTTTGGCTACAATTTCAGCCAGCATATTGATTACCCATGAACAGGATTTGTATTCAGAGTCCGGACTCCAGCCCCAAGTTTTAGCCAAAGGGATACAAGTTTCCCAGGGGTTGTTTATCTGTTTTTCAGGAATGACACGTTCCGGTGTCTGGTAGTTCTCGTTACGTCCCGGCACGGTTCTGTCCGCCACGATAAGACCCGGTTGTTTCCGGCGTGCTTTATCTACGATTTCATCCATCTTGATATCCTGTTCCGGTTTACGCACCCATCCTCCATCAAGCCACAAAATGTCGACATTGCCGTAATTGCTCATCAGTTCGTCAATCTGGTTGGCGGTAAACTTCTGGAAGTTCGCCCATTTCTTATGGTATTTCTTTACGTCATAGTTTACGTTACGTGTGGGAGTAGCCCAAAACGGATCCCAATAATCTTTGTGATGCCAATCCGGTTTGGAAAAGTAAGTACCAATCATGAAACCTTTCTGCCGGAAAGCATCGAACAGGTGCTTGGTGACATCACTGTATTTTCCATTCTTATACGGCCCTTTTGTAATGCCGTAATCCGTGTATTTAGAGTCGTACATACAGAATCCATCGTGATGCTTAGTGGTGAAGACAAGGTATTTGCATCCGGCATCTGCCGCAATGTCTGCCCAACGGGAAGGTTCGAACTTGACCGGATTGAATGAATCCGCCAATCCCCAGTACCATTTTTTAAATTCATCGTAAGGTTTGTCCGGAGCTACTCTCTCCCTGCGTTTGGTAAAGCGGTCTTCCGAACAAAGCAACCATGATTCCGTAATACCCGGCACAGAGTAAATGCCCCAGTGGTACATGATACCGAATTTCACGTCTTGCCATTTATCCAGTTTTTCCAGTACTTTCGCATCCGTTGGCCATTCATAGCTTTCCGAACTTTCGTGTATCAGTTCTCCGTCTTTCGTTCCGAAAACTTTTTTGTTTTGCGCATTCAGTGCCAGCGACAGACCGATACACGCAACGAGTGATAAAACTTTTTTCATAAATAATTCTTGTTATTGCATTAGTAATAGATATTTTAGTTCTTTGAGTCAGAAACACTTTCTATAAAAGCAGGTTCGCCCTGCAATTGCTTCACGATATTTTCCGCTTTCTCAACTTCTGCTTTTGTGCCGCAAATTAGTAATGACACGCCACCTTCAGCACCGTCCACACCACCTTTCGCCGTGACGTGAACATCTACATCGGCAAATTCTTTCATGGCTTCGATTTCAGTATAGATATTGCCTTGCGTTACATTGAGACGCACTGTACCCTTACCGCGTTGTATATCACCATTTGTTATCTTCTGAATTTCAAACAGGTCTTGCGTTGTTTCTTTTTCGAGGCCTACCGGCACAATCCAGCGTCCTTTACCTTCATCTGTGTATTTGCGCAGCTTCGCTACAGTGCCTCCGTCGGGTGCTCCTACACATACGGCTGCCTGACGTTTGGCGTAATTCACCATGTTAGCACCTTTAAACACGATGTCCTTCGCATTCATACGTGCTAAAGCATCGGCATAAGATATGTCAGCAGGCTTCCCTTTCATTAATACTATTTCCGACTGACGTTTCATCCCTCTAGCAAAATCTTCTTTCGAACTCGGGAAGATTCGTCCTGTGACGAAACTCCCCCGGGGAGCTGACAGTCCGGCAAGTTCTTCTGCAAGATAAGTATTAGTTGTTCCCAAAGTTATGATGACAATGCCGTTCTCCAATCTGTCCTTGACATCTTTATTCGCCGCAATACCCTTAGCTATCAGACGTTTGCTTTCACTGACCGTCAACCGTGCGGTTGTCATATACTCATATGCTTTCTGTGGAATAGTTCCCGCCGCTTCTTTTTTTTCTTTAAGTTGCTGCATACAGCTACTGAATGAAAGTGCTATCGCAGTTAGTAGGATATAGTTGATTGTTTTCATATTTAATGTTTTTACCTGATATTTAATGTCTTTATCTGATTAGATTTCCAGTTCGGGTACTTTATCAACCAAGACTTTTTCAGTACCGTTTTCTTTGACAATGGTAGCTTTGCCTTTATAGTCGATGCTTACGTTCTCACCTTTCCTCATATGACGAACGAAGAAAGAGGGAGCACCTTTAGAGGATAAATTAACCTTGATATTCCAGTCGCCTATCTCAATACAACCATCTTTCAACATTCGTGGCTGCTCGGTGGGGGTCAGTTTGGCATGAGTATCGATAATTGTAGCAAAACGATATACTTTCTGCTTGTCTGATGTAGCTGTGAAATGCCAATGATTTGCGTACGTTTTAAAATTACCTTTCTCGTCAGCAATCAGCCAATTGACGGCAGGCGTAAAGAATTGGCTGGTCGTATCGGTTTTCAATACTCCGGTGGAAAAAAGGTAAGCATCAGAGATTCCTTCTTTGTTGGTAGCCTGTACGTGTACCCAATCCGGATTGCTTTTATCCACATTCATCGGATTAGTAACCGTATGCAGCAAGTAACTCCAAGTGACAGGCTGTTCAGCTTCCAATTCGTCATAGATAAAGGTAAGACCTGTTTTTCCGAGTTCCACGATATGACGGCGGTAAGTTTTCAGTCCGACTTCGTCCCAACCATTCTCAGGGGTATATTCCAGCCCGGCAACTTTGCCACGTTCTATCCAAAGCGGAGAGATTACTTTTCCATATGCATTAGACGCATCCCCTACCACATAACCTATGTTTTCACTTATATAATGACGGGGAATCCATCCGTAACCTTCGGTACCGATACGCTGTCCCATACCATTAACCAGTATCGTATTGTGAGCACGAGTTGCACGGTAACAATAAACAGAATGTTTATCAATAAAAGAAGTACCATGACCTGAGCTATAAAAGAGCGACTGTCCGCCCCAAAAGGTATTGAACGCATTCTGATTGGTTAGTGCATGGGATGTGCCACCGTAAGGACTGCTACGAAAACTAATCATGGCACTGTTTTCTGTCTGCGATAAACGGGTGGAGAATGAAGCCAGACCGGATTGCGGGAAAACGTGTCCCATAGGCAGGTCGGCAAGACCAGCCCCCACAGGCAATGATTTGTCACACTGCAAACGGAACCATGCCAGTCCGCCTGCTTTGGACGTACTGCCTTCATTCAAAATGTTCGGCTGACGTGCCCGGATAGTACGCACATAATCAGCAGCATACGTATTGCCTGTCATCCGGGCGACAGCATCCGCGTAACCGACTCTTACTCCTCTGGGCGTTAACACCTTTTCATGGGAACTACCATTTCCGCCCGATTTGGAAAATGGGGGTTGCTGATAGATAGTGTACAACACCGAACCTTGATACCAGGGATCAGAGAAGAAATCAAATCCGGTCAGCCTGCTGTAAAAATAAGGAACTTCTATCAATGTACGTGTGTTTACAGTGAAATAAGAGTCGCCATTATGCCATGCACCATCCTTATTCAGACCGGGGAAACGGGCAAGCCACACGTTATAGCAGTAATCTACCCAAGTATCAGCCTCGGGCAGTTCACCGTAAACAGTGAAAGCCGCCATTGTAAGAATCCGGAGCGTCATTTGCCAGACGTGATTCTCGGCGATATGATTTTCCAGATAATTATTATAATGGTCATACATCTTGTTTCCATACTTCCGGATGCAAGCAAGCAGGTCTTTTCGGGTATCTTCATCCAGAAGGTCATAGAGAGCATCATAAGCCAATGTGCCAAGTGATACGAAAGTAGCGTCATTAAAATCGCCTTTCACATTATCACTTTCCCCCCAAGTGATAATTTCCTTGATACGCTTGATGGCTTCATCGGCATAGCGACGTTCTTTAGTCAGCATATAAGCACGTATGATAACATCCAGGTTCGACTCTTCTCTGTCAACAATACGGCGACTTTCACGAGTAAGCATTGCGTTGCGCTCCATTTCGCTGTTCAAATTTGCGAGCAGCTTGGTGTTGACGTCATTGATAGACTTCATAGATGTCTTCATCGCCTTGTTGGCAGCCGAGATATAAATCTTGCGTTCCGGAGTGGAAATGCTACGACGGATAAAGTGCTCCCACTCTTTTTTATCAAGCCAGACGCGGGGATGTTCATGCGGAACTTTGGCGAGGACTTCTTTCAGGGAAGGCGGACAGAACTTGTCAGGATTGGTTTCCACCGTAAATTGCTGAACCGTAGCCCATTTTGTCTTGCCATCCTTTACGTTGCCATATTGCCAGTACCACACGCCGGATGTCAAGTCTTTCTCCGGATTGTAAAAAGGCCAACGGGTTTCCACCTGTACCACCCCGGTCTTGAAAGTGGGATCTTGAGAGTAGCGCAAGCTATAACGGACTTTACTCTTGTCAATCTTATGCTTAGTATCCAGCCCGTCCAGCCCGCTCTCTACCACATAAAGCCCTTCCTGCAACGGCCATTGAAAAGAAACGATACGGTCGGCAACCACTGCTTTGTCCGACGGCGAGGGAGTAGCACGCATTTCGTGCATCAAAGTGACATCTTTCAGCCGGATATTAACAGGCGACTGTTGAGCATACAGTCCGGATGCCAATAAACAAATTGTAAGAGTATATAAAGTAAGTTTCATGGTATTTGTTATTTATAATCTAGCAGTTAAGCGTTTTTCATTCTATATTCATTCTTGTTTAGCCGAACTTCTTCAATTCCTTATATCGTCTTAATGCTTCCAGATAATAATAATCCGCATAGTTTAACGGTACATCCACCTCGCTATCATGTGGAAAACTACCCACCGAGTGTTTCAGGATGAATCCTTTATTCTCATTCTCCTTCGCCAGATAATCCGGTGAAGAAAGCTGTTTTAATATATTTTCCGCATACTCCATATAACTGTTACTTAGATTCTTATCATCTGTATATCCGCATAGTTCGAGCAAAGCGGAAGCGGTAACAGCCGCGGCGGAAGCATCACGCGGGACGTTCGGAATATCCGGTGCATCATAATCCCAGTAAGGAATATAATCATTTTCCGAAGGACGGTTCTCCATTATAAATCGGGCAATCTTATGCGCAGCTTCCAGATAAGCGGAATTTTTCGTAAAGCGGTAACACATCGTGTAACCATACACTCCCCATGCTTGTCCGCGTGCCCAGGCGGAAGAATCGGAATATCCTTGGAAAGTTCCTTTAGACTCCACTTTCCCGCTAGGTACGGAATAGCTGACTACATGATAGGAAGTCATGTTCTCACGAAAATGATTCTTCAAGGTTTTGTCAGCGTGAGCCATCGCAATATCACGATATTTAGAATTTCCGGTTTGTTCGGATGCCCAGAAAAGCATCTCAAGATTCATCATATTATCAATAATCACCGGGTAACTCCAATCCCCAAAATCCCAGGAACGAATCAAGCCGACTTCCGGACTGAAACGCGTACAAAGGCTCTCGGAAGAATTTACCAAAACCTGTTTATCTTTCGGTTCCGGTTTCAAACGAAGCGCCTGTCCGTAGCTACAATACATCATAAAGCCAATATCATGGTTTCCTGTATAATATTGAATATCTTCCAGACGGTTCGTATATTTACGGGCCTCCTTCGCCAACGCCTCATCCCCTGTCATCTCATAGGCCAGCCACATGGAACCGGGATAAAAACCACTTGTCCAGTCTTTGGCATTTTCCAGACGGTAACTTCCATCCGCCTTGGTAGAACGTGGAAAACAAACTGTGTCCGGTACATTTTTCAATTGTTCAGCCATATAGAGCAACTGATGATCGGATGTTTTTACCGCATTCTCAAACCATTCCGGCGCACCCGTCTTGGGGGCGCTGCAAGCAGCCAGCAGACTCATTCCCCAAACCGCTACGTACAACTTTCTTTTCATTTTCATATTAATAGCTTTAGTGATTAAATGTATTCTTATCGATTGCTCCCGGAAGTAAACTGTTTCTCTTCGTTCCGGGTAACGAGCTTACAGGTCTGTTCATCAATAGAAAACGTTACAAGACTATGCAGCAACCAATCCCTTTCGACTATCTTCTTTCAGACTACCTCGAAAGAGGGAGTTACAAACCGGGGGATATCATCTGTTATCGTGAAAGAATAAGTAGGACTCCACGCCATATTCTCACCAGACTTACTTACCGAACGAAAACGCCAATACCAGGTTCCGCTGCTCAATATCTGATGAGGGTTGAACATACACCAGGGGACAGATTTGGAAACGACTGTCGTATTTCCAGGATTCATACTATTAAAATTAATCGATACTTTACTTATGACAAAAGTAGGGATTATCGGAAAGACGGACTTTATATATCTATTTTTTCAGTATTGATTCCTTATCAACAGGTATTAATATCGTCCAAAGAAGTTTTGATTTTGTGTATCTGTACTATTATTTACAATCTCATCTCAGACAGGAAGCTATCGCCATTGCAAATTGGCATTAACGCCTATATATAAAAATTGCGTACATATATCCTTTCACGGATAATGTACGCAGTTCACTTTAGCGGAATGTATCTTATTTATATAAATAGAACATACGATCCATCAGTTGCCATTTCTCTGCAGAAGTCGCTGTTGCATCCGCCTGTTGGAATATAGACATATAGGCTTCCCATTCAGCCTGACGAGGCAGGGTGGCGAGACGCGCCATCGCAGTCTCCCAATCAAAATCAAGCGGTGTCTCGACTATCATGAACAGACGGGTCCCCAATATATAAATCTCCATTTCCAGAATACCCACTTCACGGATTCCAGCCCGGATTTCCGGCCACGCCTCTGCTTCACTATGACGCTTTACATATTCCGCTATCAATTCGGGGTTGTCTTTCAAATCCATTGTCTGGCAGTACCTTTTCACCGGAACTTTATATTCCTGTACTACATAACCATTTTCTTTCATTTTCTAGTGTTCCTTAATTCAATTATATTTTAATTAGTTGGATATATGTTCTTTTTATAGCTAAACAGACTAGACTATCTCACGATGTCTTCCGGGAACTTGGTCGGCATTCCCAGTCTCTTCCAAGTTTCATAATACCAGGCATTGAGTTCGTTTCCATTCAAATCGTTCTTGATAAAGTATTTCAGATGCAAGTAATCTTTATCCTTGATTTCGAATTGCAGAATATTATCCTGATTGTCCAACATCGGAAGATGGATATTCTTCTCGATACTCTCTTTATAAGAATCATCCGTCAGTTGCTTCCATGTTCCATATCCCGTGATGATAGCATCGGAACCGGGAATAATCGTGAAGTTCACAATTCGTCCGTCATCACTCAGAACCTTGAACGTATTACTAGGCTTTAAAGATCCCGGAACATCAGGAGATTCGGACACATAGTGGCAAAGCTGCCAAATGCCTTTCAGATCGGCCAACTGGAATTTTGTTTTCTTCTGGGCCATCGCACCTGTTACCGCCAACAACATTATTGAAAGCATGGTAAAGAAATAGAGCTTTTTCATGATAGTATTATTTTAGTTAACACTCTCGAATGCGTATGTCCAAATATAAAGATTTATTTTGAGAAAAGAAACAGAAAGCTCATAAAAAACTCGCATAACCAGAAGATTATGCGAGTTTTACATAAATATACCGAAATATTAGAATTCAGCATTTCGCGGTGTACGCGGGAACGGTATCACGTCACGGATGTTGGACATACCCGTTACAAAGAGCAACAGGCGTTCAAAACCCAATCCGAAACCGGAATGAGGACAGGTACCGAACTTACGCGTATCCAGATACCACCACATATCCTTCATCGGAATGTGAAGTTCTTCGATACGGGTCATCAACTTGTTGTAGTCCGATTCACGTTCAGAACCACCGATAATTTCACCGATCTTCGGGAAAAGAACATCCATCGCACGTACCGTCTTGCCATCCTCGTTCTGCTTCATATAGAAGGCTTTGATTTCCTTCGGATAGTCAGTCAGGATGACCGGACGTTTGAAGTGCTCTTCCACCAAGTAGCGTTCGTGCTCGGAAGCCAAGTCCACCCCCCAGTAAACGGGGAACTCGAACTTATGACCTTTCGCTACGGCATCTTCCAGAATCTTGATGCCGTCTGTATAGGGCAGACGAACAAAATCATCTTTCAATACACCTTGCAGACGCTCAATCAAGCCCTTGTCGAACATATCGTTCAGGAACTTCACATCATCCGCACAGTTATCCAACGCCCATCTCACACAGTATTTGATGAACTCTTCAGCCAAGTCCATATTATCTGTAATGTCGTTGAAAGCAACTTCCGGTTCAATCATCCAGAACTCTGCCAAGTGACGGGGAGTATTGGAGTTTTCGGCACGGAACGTAGGACCGAATGTGTAAATAGATCCCAAAGCCGTAGCAGCCAACTCACCTTCCAACTGACCGGAGACTGTCAGACTTGCCTGTTTGCCAAAGAAATCGTCATCATAAATGATAGAGCCTTCTTCGTTTTTCTTCAAGTCATACAAGTTCATGGTGGTCACCTGGAACATCTGTCCGGCACCTTCGCAGTCGGAAGCCGTAATGATCGGTGTATGGAAATAGAAAAATCCCTTTTCATGGAAAAACTTGTGAATAGCAATCGCCATGTTGTGACGAATGCGGAACACTGCACCAAAGGTATTGGTACGCGGACGCAAGTGAGCGATCTCGCGCAAGAATTCCATGGAATGACCTTTCTTCTGCAATGGATATGTATTGTCGCAAGTACCCAGCACTTCGATTTCACGAGCCTGCACTTCCACCTTCTGGCCGGAACCTACTGATTCTACCATTTCCCCGTTCACGCTGATACAAGCGCCGGTGGTGATCTGCTTCAACATCTCTTCGTCGAAATTAGCCAAGTCTACTACGACCTGCAAATTATTTATTGTAGAACCGTCATTCAGTGCGATAAAGTTTACTTGTTTGCTACCTCTGCGGGTGCGAACCCATCCTTTCACATTGACCATAGCGCCAATATCCGTGCGCTTCAACAGATCAACAATTTTTGTTCTACCAATCTTTTCCATTTAACTTATTCTTTTATTAACGTTCTTATTCAAACGAACCCATACGAAGGTAGTTTACTTCTGCTTCCGTCAGGTAACGCCAGTCTCCGCGTCGCAGACCTTTTTTAGTCAGCCCGGCGAAGAATACACGGTCGAGTTTCACTACTTTATAACCCAGTGATTCGAAAATACGGCGAACGATACGGTTCTTACCGGAGTGAATTTCGATACCTACCTGGTCTTTCTTGAAATCATCTGTATAGCTGATCGCATCTGCATGGATTTCGCCATCTTCCAACTGGATACCAGCTGCAATCTGCTCCATATCTGCTTTAGTCAGGTTCTTGTCCAGATGAACATGATAAATTTTCTTCTTCAGGAATTTCGGGTGTGTCAGCTTGGAAGCCAGATCACCGTCATTCGTCAGTAACAGTACCCCGGTGGTGTTACGGTCAAGACGTCCTACCGGATAGATACGTTCATTGCAAGCGCCTTTTACCAAATCCATTACTGTACGGCGTTCCTGCGGATCATCCGATGTAGTAACCGTATCTTTCGGCTTATTCAACAACACGTATACTTTGCGTTCAATGCTAACCGGTTCTTCGTGGAACTTAACCACATCCGAGCGTTTGATCTTTGTGCCCAATTCAGTTACTACCTCACCGTTTACAGAAACCACACCCGCCGTAATAAATTCATCAGCCTCACGGCGTGAACAAACACCGGCATTTGCCAGGAACTTATTCAGACGAATCGGTTCGTTCGGGTCCACAAACTGTTCCTTGTACTCAATCTGTTTCTTCACGCTGTACTTAGCATTCGGATCATAATCAGCGGTACGCAGACGAGGACGGTATCCTCCTTGACGGTCGTTGTTGAATCTCGGACGGTAACCTCCGCCATTGTTGCTGCGATAGCCGCCACCTTCACCGTTGTTGAAACGGGGACGATAGGGACGGTCACCACCTTCACGGTTGTAAGGACGCTGAGGACGGTCGCCACCTTCACCGTTATTGAAACGGGGACGATACGGACGATCACCACCTTCACGATTGTAAGGACGCTGTGGACGGTCGCCACCTTCACCGTTATTGAAACGAGGACGGTAAGGACGGTCACCACCTTCGCTATTGAAACGGGGACGTTGAGGACGGTCACCGTATGAACCTCCTTCACTATTGAAACGGGGACGTTGAGGACGATCACCGTATGAACCTCCTTCGCTATTGAAGCGGGGACGTTGAGAACGGTCACCGTAAGAACCTCCTTCGCTATTGAAGCGAGGACGTTGAGGACGGTCACCGTATGAACGCTGCGGACGGTCGCCTCCTTCATTGTTGGCATTAAATCTCGGGCGATACGGACGATCCCCTCCTTCACGATTGTAAGAAGGACGATACGGACGTTCTCCACCTTCTCTGTTGTAAGACCTGTTACCATCACGGCCGGCACCTGCATTCTCTTCATTGAAAGAATTTTCGCGCCATTCTTCGTTTTCTGTGCTCATTTTTTTATTCGAATAAAATTAGACTTTGGCCTCACGGCCTATTTAAAAACACGTTTATTATATTAGTAAACAATTAAAGCCCCGTATAAGTATGGGGAGTGATTGCTCTTAACTCTTTTTTAATATCTTCGCTTACATTCAATTCTTCGATAAACTCTTTAATAGAACTTTCTGTAATAGCCTGGTTGGTCCGGGTCAAAGCTTTCAAAGCTTCATACGGATGCGGATAAGCCTCACGGCGCAGGATGGTCTGAATAGCTTCTGCCACTACACTCCAACAGTTATCCAAGTCACGATAGATAGCCGGCTCGTTCAGCAACAGTTTGCGCAATCCCTTCAAAGAACTCTGGATGGCAATCACGATGTGGCCGAAAGGCACACCCACATTACGCAGCACCGTTGAATCTGTCAAGTCACGCTGCAAACGGGAAACAGGGAGTTTCACGGCCAAATGTTCCAGAATGGAAGTCGCAATACCCAGATTACCCTCCGCATTTTCGAAGTCAATCGGGTTGACCTTATGCGGCATAGCGCTCGAACCAACTTCTCCGGCTTTGATCTTCTGCTTGAAGTACTCCATAGAGATATACTGCCAGAAGTCACGGTTCATATCCACCATAATGGTATTGATACGCTTCATTGCATCAAAAACAGCAGAAAGGTTATCATAGTTCGAAATCTGCGTTGTATACTCTTCACGCTCCAACCCCAACTTCTCTGCAACAAATCTGTTACCGAATTGTTTCCAATCGTACTGGGGATATGCAACATGATGTGCATTGTAATTTCCGGTAGCGCCACCGAACTTGGCAGTAATCGGGCTGGCTTTCAATGTTGCCAACTGACGTTCCAGACGGTAAACGAACACCATCACTTCTTTACCCAAGCGGGTGGGAGAAGCCGGTTGACCGTGAGTTTTGGCAAGCATAGGGATATTTGCCCAGTCCGTTGCGTATGTTTTCAATTGTGCAATCAGTTCTTCAATCAACGGATAGTAGACCTGTTCCAATGCTTCTTTGATAGAAAGGGGAACAGACGTATTGTTGATATCCTGAGAAGTCAGTCCGAAGTGAATGAATTCCTTATAGTCATCCATCCCGCCCATCTTGTCAAATTCTTCTTTCAGGAAGTATTCTACTGCTTTCACGTCGTGGTTAGTCACACTCTCGATATCTTTAATGCGCTGTGCATCCGCTTCTGAGAAGTTACGGTAGATATTCCGTAAAGTTTCAAACACGCTGCTATCGATTCCTTTTAATTGCGGCAAGGGAAGTTCGCACAAGGTGATAAAGTATTCCACCTCTACCTGTACACGGTATTTGATCAGTGCAAATTCAGAGAAATAAGCTGCCAAAGCTTTCGTTTTGCCTCTATATCGACCATCAATCGGGGATATGGCCGTTAATACATCAAGTTCCATACGTTTTCTTAGATAATTATCAGAACGCAAAATTAACTCTTTTTCCTGAGTTATAAGGCAAAAGGATAAAGAAAGTTTGTATAAAAGCGGTAAGAAATAAAAAAAAGTCTCACGAATTTCTTCGCAAGACTTCTGTTTTGTGTGGGCGTTGACGGATTCGAACCGCCGACCCTCTGCTTGTAAGGCAGATGCTCTG
>ERZ860322.910-NODE-910-length-19247-cov-4.580085_pt1 | contig 19247 bp, 13 predicted proteins | sample MGYA00509979_ERZ860322 | MGnify/ENA primary metagenome ERZ860322 (study PRJEB30046, sample SAMN00715217) | human gut metagenome | study: EMG produced TPA metagenomics assembly of the A metagenome-wide association study of gut microbiota in type 2...
TCCCAGCCGATGTTCGATGCCTGCAAGCGCAGCCTCGGCGGTAAGCGCGCGGCGCTGTTCGGCTCCTACGGCTGGGGTGATGGCGAGTGGATGCGCAGCTGGGAGAAGGACTGTGATGACGTGGGAATTAATCTTGTGTGCGAGAGCGTGATCTGCGCTGATGCACCTGATGACATGGTGCTTGAGGCCTGCCGCGCCTTGGGCAAGGCGTTGGCGAAGTAAAACGTTCTCCACCCAGCAAAACTGCACCTTGCAAAGCCGCACAACGCCTCCCTACCGATACTCCCCGCGGCATTCCTGCTGCCGAGAGATCGATGCTCCCTGCGTTGTGTATAATCCCGCATGGCAGAACAATTTAAGAGAAGGTTCCCCCCCTACAAGGCAATGTCGGCAGATCCCTCGGGTATCCCTTTGAGTACAGGCCTTACCTTGCGCAGGAACGTATCCACCTGTTCCGGGCAGCGGCCAATATAATCCTCCGGCTTCAGCAGGGCGGTAAGATCCTCCTCATTCATGGAAAAGGCCGGCTCTGCCGCCAGCTGATGCAGAAGGTCACAGGGCTCCCCTTCCTTCATTTTTGCGGAAGCCGCATGCGAGTAGCGGCGGATCACCTCATGCAGCTCCTGCCGGTCTCCGCCGCGCTTGACGGCTTCCATCATCAGGTTTTCCGTAGCGATAAAAGGCAGGTATTCCCGAACGGCCTTGTCGATGATCTTCTCGTTTACTACAAGCCCGCGGGTCACATTTTTGCAAAGGCGCAGAATCGCGTCGGCGCAGAGGAACCCTTCCGGCATGGAGATGCGGCGGTTGGCGGAGTCATCGAGTGTGCGCTCCAGCCATTGAACAGATGCCGTCATGGGGGCATTTGCAGCGTCCAAAATAAGATATCGCGCCAAAGAGCAGATTCGTTCGCTCCGCATGGGATTTCGTTTATATGCCATGGCGGAGGAACCGATCTGCTCTTTTTCAAAAGGCTCCTCCAGCTGCCGGTCGTGCTGCAGCAGGCGAATGTCATTTGCCATGCGATAGGCACTCTGGGCCATGGAAGACAGACAGTTTAAGATACGGCTGTCTACCTTCCTGGGATACGTCTGCCCACAGACGTCAAAGCAGTGCGCAAAGCCGAATTCCGCACTGATCTGGCGGTTCATCTGGTCGATCTTGTCGGTATCACCGTCAAAGAGGTCCAGAAAGCTCGCCTCGGTTCCGGTGGTCCCGCGGCAGCCAAGAAATTTCATATGCGCCAACACATGATCCAGTTCCTCCAAATCGGAGAGAAAATCCTGCATCCAGAGGGTTGCCCGTTTCCCCACAGTGACAAGTTGAGCAGGCTGATAGTGGGTATATCCGAGGGTGGGCAGCGACTTGTATTTTTCTGCGAAGGCGGCAAGATTTTTCAGCACACCCAGCAGTTCTCCGCGGAGATAACGCAAACCGTCCCGATAAAGGATCAGATCCCCGTTGTCGGTCACATAGCAGCTCGTGGCCCCCAAGTGGATCACACCCGCAGCGCCGGGCGCCGCTTTTCCGTAGGCATAGACATGTGCCATCACGTCATGCCGCACTTCCTTTTCCCGCTGCGCGGCACATTCAAAATCAATATCATCGATGTGCGCTTCCAGCTCCGCCACCTGCTCTGCCGTAATGGGCAGGCCAAGGTCATGCTCCGCCCGAGCCAGCGCAGTCCAGAGCTTTCGCCAGACCCGAATACGCTTTTCCTGGGAGAACAGATGCAGCATCTCTTCGGAAGCATAACGGGACGAGAGGGGCGATTCATATTTTTCGTACATCATGGACACTTTTCTCCATTTGGTTTTCTCAGCGGCAAACGCTGTCGTATTTTTTCTTTGTCGATCCTGTGCCATGCGCCCACTCACCGCTTGATGTACGCATCTCGCTCCGCTCCGACGGATACGTATCCGATGTGGCAGCCGATGGCCTTTTCGATATACTCCACATAAGCCTGCGCCTGCTTGGGAAGTTCTTCCCACGTGCGAGCGCCGGAGATGTCGCAGCCCCAGCCGTCCAGATATTCCGTAACGGGCTTCGCCGTTTCCAGCGCCGCGGGGAAGGGAAACGCATCCGTTTCCGCCCCGTTGACTACATATTTGGTGCAGACAGGGATCTTGTCCATATAGCTGAGAACGTCCAGCTTGGTCAGTGCGATGGTCGTGGCGCCTTGGGTCTGTACGCCGTAGCGGGTGGCGACGATATCCAGCGGGCCGACGCGGCGGGGCCGCCCCGTTTTTGCGCCGTACTCAAAGCCGGCCTCCCGCAGCCGGTCGGCCTCGGGGCCGAACCACTCACAGACGAACGGCCCCTCGCCCACGCAGGTAGAGTAGGCTTTCACCACGCCAACCACTTCATCCAGTTTGGCAGAGGGAAGGCCGGACCCGACCGGCGCGTAAGCCGCCACCGCGTTGGACGAGGTGGTGTAAGGGTAGATGCCGTAATCCAGATCCCGCAGAGCCCCCAGCTGTGCCTCAAAGAGAATGCTCTTCCCGTCCTGCTGCGCCTTGCGCAGCCAGCTGCCGGTATCGCAGATGAAGGGCTTTAGCTTCTGCCCATAGGTATGCAGATAATCACACAGCTGCGCCATGGTATAGGGCTTTGCGCCGTAGACCCTGGTCAGGGTCAGGTTCTTCCATTCCAGCAGGTCCTCCAGGTGGCGAACCATGTATTCCGGATAGAAGAGCTCGCCGGCCTGAATCGTCTTTTTCTGATATTTGTCAGAGTAGAAGGGGGCGATTCCCTGCTTGGTAGAGCCGTATTTTTTATCCTTCAGGCGCTCTTCCTCCAGTTCATCCAGCAGAATGTGCCACGGCAGCACCAGTGAGGCCCGGTCGCTGATCTTCAGGTTATCCGGCGTCACGCTCACGCCCTTTGCAGCAACGCTTTCCATCTCGCCGCAAAGACTCTTCATATCCAGCGCAGCGCCATTTCCTAAAATATTGACCACATTCGGCCGGAAGATCCCCGATGGAAGCAGATGCAGCGCAAATTTCCCATATTCGTTGATGACGGTGTGCCCCGCGTTCCCGCCGCCCTGATAGCGCACCACAATATCATAGTCCCGCGTGAGCAGATCGACCATGCGGCCTTTCCCCTCATCGCCCCAGTTGATGCCAACAATGGCACAAGTTTTCATAAATTGACCTCCTGCATCATATCATTTCATCATTCGCAAGGCAAGCGCCGCTTTCGCGGCGCCGCCTTTTTTCATCTTGTTCACCTGACGCTGAACAGCAGCTCTCCGTAAGTGGGGAACGGCCACGCGCTTTCCGCGGTCAGCGTCTCTGCTTCGTCTGCGGCAGAGCGCAGCACTGTCATTCGGGAGAGCATCTCGTCCCGAATAAAGTTTGCACCCTCGGTCACATCGCAAATGGTTTTGAATCTGGCAATCGTGCTGTCCAGTGCGTCGACCCTTGCGTCGATGCTCTCGGTCACCGCCGTCAGCTTTTTGACGAGCTTTGTTTCATAGCCGCAGCTGATTTCGCCATCTAAGGATTTTTTGTCGGCGGCAGCCCGGGCCACGTCTGCGGCATAGCGAGCAACGGCCGGAAGGATCTGCTTTCGCGCCATGTCGCTCATGGTCTGAGCCTCGATGCACACGGTTTTGCAGTAGTTTTCCAGCATGATCTCGTACCGGGAGCGCAGCTCCGCTTCGGTGTACACCCCGTGAGCCGTCAGCATCTCGACGTTCTTCGCTTTCAAGAGCTCCGGGATCGCGTCCGGCGTGGTACGCAGATTGAGCAGTCCGCGTTCCTCTGTGGCCTCCCGAATCCATGCATCATCGTAACCATTTCCGTTAAAGATAATTCTCTTATGCTCCTTGATGGTACGCTTGATTCGCTCATGCAGGGCGGTATTGAAGTCCTCTGCCTGTTCCAGTTCGTCCGCATAGCGTTTCAGGGACTGTGCCACCGCAGCATTGAGCATGATATTGGCGCAGGCAATGGAATCGGAAGAACCCACCATTCGGAATTCGAATTTGTTGCCAGTGAAGGCAAAGGGAGAGGTACGATTGCGGTCCGTGGTGTCCCGGACAAAACGGGGCAGCACATCGACCCCCAGCTTCATCTTCTTTCTTTCTGCATCGACGTAGGCGGAATCGGTCTCAATGGCATTCAGCACAGCGGTCAGCTCATCGCCCAGAAAGATCGAGATCACGGCGGGAGGCGCTTCATTGGCTCCCAATCGGTGGTCGTTTCCGGCCGTTGCGACAGAAGCTCTCAGCAGCCCCTGATAGTCGTCCACCGCCTGAATGACAGCCGCCAGAAACAGCAGGAACTGGGCATTTTCGTGGGGGGTCTCGCCGGGAGAGAGCAGGTTGACGCCGGTATCGGTGGAAAGGGACCAGTTGTTATGTTTGCCGCTGCCGTTGACCCCGGCAAAGGGCTTTTCGTGGAGCAGGCACACCATGCCGTGCTTAGCCGCCACACGCTGCATGATCTCCATGGTCAGCTGATTCTGATCGGTCGCCAGGTTGACGGTGGTATAGATGGGAGCAAGCTCATGCTGGGCAGGCGCCACCTCATTGTGCTCCGTTTTGGCAAGGACTCCCAACTTCCACAGCTCGGTATTCAGCTCCTCCATGAACGCGGCCACGCGCGGCTTGATGGAGCCAAAGTAATGGTCGTCCAGTTCCTGACCCTTGGGGGGCTTGGCGCCGAATAGCGTCCTGCCGGTGTAGAGCAAGTCCATGCGCCGCTCGTACAACGCCCTGTCGATCAGGAAATATTCCTGCTCCGCACCGACGGCGGGCACCACGCGCCTGACCTCATCATGGCCGAACAGTTTCAGCACCCGAAGAGCCTGACGGTTCAGCGCCTCCATGCTGCGCAAAAGGGGTGTTTTCTTATCCAGTGCCTCCCCGCCATAGGAGCAAAATGCGGTAGGGATACAAAGCGTTTTTCCCTTGATGAAGGCATAGCTGGTGGGATCCCAGGCGGTGTAACCGCGTGCCTCAAAGGTAGCGCGCAGGCCACCGGATGGAAAAGACGAAGCATCTGGCTCTCCTCGGATCAGTTCCTTTCCGGAGAATTCCATAATCACTCTGCCATCTGGCGCCGGGGTGATAAAGCTGTCATGCTTTTCCGCCGTGATCCCGGTCAGGGGCTGGAACCAGTGGGTGAAGTGGGTCGCGCCGTTTTCGACTGCCCAGTCCTTCATTGCGTCGGCCACCGCATTGGCTACCGACAGGTCCAGCTTGGCCCCTTTTTGAATGGTGTGCTTCAGAGAGTGATATACCTCCCCGGACAGACGGGCTTTCATCACACGGCTGTCAAAGACCATGCTTCCAAATATTTCTGGTACAGTCGTCATAGTAGTGTCTTCCTTTCAAAGAAATAAAAAGAGACACTGACGCTGCGGAAGGCTTTGCCTCCGAGACGCCAATGTCTCTTAACATTGCAAAATATACAGCCATCAGTTCGGAAAGTCAATTGTCGATTTGTTGAAAATCATTTTTGTCGAAATATCATTTTTAGCAATTTTGATCTTACAAATCCGTGTTTTTCCCCGTTTTATCCGCGAAGCAGGAACGCTTTGTCGCATCGGTTCAACGGTCAGATCGCTTGGAGCTCCTAAAAATTTCACGTCAAAAGAATAATTCGGGATAGAAAATTGACAGAAGGTGTGGTATCATATTTCATATTTTGTGAAAGACCGCGGTTGTTTCATGGTAATTTCCTTGCCGCGATCGCCCCAGATATGAAAAAGTTTGATCGGCAAACGTATGGTCTGAATGAAAGGAAGCAGGTGAAAACATGAAGTACACGCCAGAAGAAGTGATCCAGTTCGTTCAGGAGGAGAATGTCAGGTTTATCCGTCTGGCCTTCTGCAATGTCTATGGAAAGCAGCACAATGTGTCTATCATGCCCAGTGAGCTCAAGCGCGCTTTTGCGTATGGGATCGCCTTTGATGCCTCGGCGGTAGATGGCTTTGGTGGCGAGATTCGCTCCGACCTTCTGCTTCACCCGGATCCTTCCACCCTGATCCAGCTTCCCTGGCGGCCGGAGCAGGGCAAGGTCATGCAGATGTTCTGCGATATTTCCTACCCGGACGGCAGGGCTTTTGAACGGGATACCCGAAGCCTTCTGAAGCGAGCGGTGGCAGACGCCAGCGCCCGGGGCTTCCAGTTTGCGTTCGGTGCGGAAATGGAGTTCTATCTATTTCGCCTTGATGAATGCGGTGAGCCTACCAGAATCCCCTACGACCATGCCGGCTACATGGACATCGTACCAGATGACAAGGGAGAGACGATCCGCCGGGAGATCTGCCTGATGCTGGAACAGATGGGGATTCAGCCAGAGAGCTCTCACCATGAGAGCGGTCCGGGGCAGAACGAAATCGACTTTCGCTACTCAGCCCCCCTCACAGCCGCCGACAACGCCGTCACCTTTCACGCGGTGGTCCGCACTGCGGCAGCTCAGAACGGGCTCTGTGCCAGTTTCTCTCCTAAGCCGCTGGCGGATCGGGACGGAAACGGAATGCACATCAACGTCTCTGTCAAATGCGATGAGGTCGCCCAGCCGCTGCCCGGTATCATCGCAGGGATTCTGGCACATATCCGGGACATGACCCTGTTTATGAACCCCTGTGAGGAATCCTACCGCCGCCTCGGCCATAACAAAGCGCCGCTCTACGTGACGTGGTCTGCGGAAAACCGTTCCCAGCTGATCCGCATTCCGGCGGCAGTGGGCGAATACCGCCGGGCTGAGCTGCGCTCTGCCGATCCAATGGCAAATCCGTACATTGCCTATGCGCTCCTGATCTACGCCGGAATGCACGGGGTCGAGCATGACCTGCAGCTCTGTCCCGCCTCGGATTTCAATGTCTATACCGCACCAGCCGAGGTGCTCAATGGTCTAAAGAAGCTGCCCGGTTCATTGTATGAGGCTGCCGCATTGGCCGAAGCAAGCGCATTTATCCGCAAGCATCTCCCGGAAGCCGTGATCTCCGCCTACTGTCATCGATAAAGAGCCCTGATTGGATCAGGTGAAAGGAGGGGAGAACATGATCTTTCAGGAACGGACATACAGCGTACTGATTGTCACCGCCACGGACAGTTTTACCGAGAAGATCATGCCTCTGCTCCCTGTGACGGATTACTGGCCGGTAACGGTGGTACGCAGCATCGGAGAGGCGCGCCGGAAAATCTCGGAAACGGCATTTGATATTGTGCTGATCAACGCTCCTTTGCCGGACGACTTTGGAATGCGTCTGGCCGTAGATATCTGTACCGGAAGCGGTGCAGGGGTTTTGCTGTTGGTTCGGAACGATCAGTTTGACGATATCTACGCCAGAGTCGTCAGTTACGGCGTGCTCACACTGTCCAAGCCCACCAGCATGCAAATGGTGGCACAAAATCTGCGGATCCTTTGCGCCACCCGAGAGCGCATGCGTCAGATGGAAGCCAAACAGGCTACCGTAGAAGAAAAGATCGAGGAGATCCGGCTGGTCAACCGGGCCAAGTGGCTGCTGATTGAGTGCCTTGGCATGACGGAACCGGAAGCCCACCACTATATTGAAAAGCAGTCCATGGACCGGCGCATATCCAAACGGGAAGTGGCGGAAACTGTGATAAAAACATATCAATAGCACAAAGATCCCGCGGATCGCAATGTGCAGAATTGTGAAAACTCTGGTTGACAAATTGCCGTCAGCCGCAGTAGAATATGAATCGTTGAACGAAGGCGTTCGTCAGAGGACTTTTGTCCCCTGATGGGCGCCTTCTCTTTTTTGAGTTTTCCACGGGAGGTCAACACATGACAAAGTATATTTTTGTGACAGGCGGCGTTGTTTCCGGGTTGGGGAAGGGTATCACCGCAGCCTCTTTGGGGCGACTGCTGAAGGCCCGGGGACTGAAGGTAGCGGCGCAAAAACTGGATCCCTATATCAACGTGGACCCCGGTACCATGAGCCCCTACCAGCACGGTGAGGTCTATGTTACCGAGGATGGCGCTGAGACAGATCTGGATCTGGGGCACTATGAGCGGTTCATTGACGAGGATCTGAACCAATATTCCAATCTGACCACCGGAAAGGTCTACTCCAACGTTATCTCCAAGGAGCGCCGGGGCGCGTATCTGGGGGCCACCGTGCAAACCATTCCCCACATCACAGATGAGATCAAGCGGTTTATCTATAATGTGGGCAGCAAGACGGAGGCTGATGTCGTAATCACCGAGGTTGGCGGAACCATTGGTGATATTGAGAGCCAGCCCTTTATCGAGGCCATTCGGCAGGTGGGGCATGAGGTGGGGCCCGGAAACGCCCTGTATATTCATGTCACGCTGGTCCCCTATCTGAAGGCATCTGGAGAGCATAAGTCCAAGCCAACCCAGCACTCCGTAAAGGAGCTGCAGGGATTGGGCATCACGCCGGACATCATCGTCCTGCGCTGTGATGAACCCATCACCGATCCCAGTATTTTCCGCAAGATTGCAGGTTTCTGCAATGTGAAGCCCGACTGCGTCATTGAAAATCTGACGCTTCCCATTCTTTATGAGGCTCCTCTCTATTTGGAGCGGGCGAATCTGTCTGCGGTGGTCTGCCGAGAACTGCGGCTATCCACACCTGAGCCGGATTTGAGCCAGTGGCAGGCGATGGTCTCTGCCATCAAGAGCCGCAGCAAGTCGGTAAGCATCGGCCTTGTGGGAAAATACGTGCAGCTTCACGATGCCTATCTGTCTGTTGCGGAGGCCTTGCGGCACGCCGGGTTTGCCCTTGGTGCAAAGGTGGACATTCAATGGATCGACTCGGAGACGGTCACGGCAGACACGCAGGACGAGCTGCTCTCCCAGCTTGACGGGATTCTTGTCCCGGGCGGCTTCGGAAGCCGCGGCATTGAAGGCATGATTCTGGCGGCTCAATATGCCCGGGAGCATCGCATTCCCTATCTGGGCATTTGCCTCGGTATGCAGATTGCCGTCATCGAATTTGCCCGCCATGTACTCGGTCTTACAGACGCCGATTCGGGTGAATTTGCCCCGGAGTGCCGCCATAAGGTCATCGACTTTATGCCTGGTCAAGGCGAGGACATCGACAAGGGCGGCACCCTCCGTCTGGGCAGTTATCCCTGTGTGATCGCCGAGGGAACGACCATGGCGCGATGCTATGGAGGCGCACAGATTTGGGAGCGTCACCGCCACCGCTATGAGTTCAATAACGACTATCGAGATGCTTTGCGGGCGGCGGGAATAACCATAAGCGGGCTCTCCCCTGACGGGAGATTGGTGGAGGCAGTGGAGCTGAGCAGCCAGCCCTTCTATGTTGGTGTGCAGTATCACCCCGAATTCAAAAGCCGCCCCACCCGGCCTCACCCGCTGTTTCAGGGTTTCCTCGCTGCCGCATTGGAAAGTGGGAAATGAGCGATTTGGGGTTCAGCAGCGACACAACGGTCCCTGCTGCCAACAGAGCTGGGCACTGCCGGCAGCAGGGAGATCGTCCTTTCTGCTGAAGCAAAAAGGACACAATAAGAGGAAAAATGCACAAAGAGCATCGGGGAGGCGGCACTGCAATACCTTAGCGCACAAAACAGCCCCGACGCTAAACGGCCTTCGCATTACAAGAATATAATACGGGTGGTAGAACAAAACGCCGGAGAAGGAGGCATTTCTCCTTCTCCAACGATTCTTAGTTCGGAGTCCGCTTCTCATGCTGCATAGCGCCTTAGAACGGGCGGTCAAGGATCGCCTGATTCCGCGCAATCCGACCGAGGACTGCATCGCGCCGAAGGTACAAAAAATCGAAATGCAGATTCTTCCACCGGAGCATATTAAGGATTATCTGGATGCCGCAGACAGGAGAGGACTCCTCCCCATGTTCTATCTGGAGCTGGTCACGGGCTTGCGGAAGGGTGAGATCACGGCGCTTCTCTGGAGCGACCTCGACGCAAGGAATAACACCATCCCTGTCAGCAAGCAGTCTGTAAAGAATCCCAATGGAGAACTGAATAGCGTGGACGTCAAAACCGTCAGCGGTAACCCAAACCTCTGCGCTCTGTCCCGCTCATAGGTGACGCGAGTCACTTCTTCAATAAAGCTTTTCTCCTTCGGCGTGGCGCTTGCCCAACGCACACTGTACTTGCGGCACAGTTGAAAGAATATCTCATAAAAACGTTCTCCCTCTGCATCCTTGTAATTCTACAGAGCTCCTTGTCAAGCCGTGTGATTATACAGGAAGGTTGCGATCTGGGCGCGGTTGATGGCGGCGTTGGGGTCCGCACCGTCGGAAATGCCCTTGTCCTTGGCCCAATTCTGTGCCTTTTCGTACCAGATGCTGCCGCCAGTCAGGTCCGCGTCATTCTGCCGTGCGAGGATCGTCCAAAGCTGCGCCCGGGTGGTGGAGTTGTTGGGCGCGTAGATCGTGTCTCTTATGCCGTTCACGAGGCCACGGGCGCTGACGAAGTCGATGGCGTCCTTGGCCCAGTGGGCGCGGGTGTCGATGAAGTCCTTGGAGTTGTCCACGATCTTCACGGTCGCGCCGCCGTTGATGGTGAGCTGGATACCGTCCTCGGTGGGCAGGGAGTTCTTGACGATCTCCTCGGTGCCGTCCGCGTGGACGATGACCGCCACAGTGCCGGGTCTCACGTTGGTAACGGGAATTTCCACCTTCGTGTCGCCGGAGTTTCTGGGCAGCTCCACCTTGACGGTGGGCGCGGTGTCGGAATCGCGGGTGGCCTCCACCTGAACGGGAGCCGTGACCGGCTCGCCGTTGCGCTTAGCGATCTCAACGGCCTTGCTGCTGAGGGTGGTCTCCGCCGTGGTCTGACCGTGCTTGTCGATCTTGACGGTAGCGGTGGAGCCGTCAGCGGCCTTGGTCTCGGTAACGGAGCTGCCGTTGGGATTGGTGGTGGTCTTGACGGTAGAGCCGTCCTTGCCGGTGACGGTGACCGGCGCCTTGGCGATCGCAAAATCAAAGGTCTTCGCCGTAGCCGTGTTGTCGCTCCAGACATAGTTTTCGGCGTCCTTCGGCGTCACTGTCACGGTATATGTGCCCGCGCTTTTCCGGACGTTGCCCGCAACGGTGTAAAGGCCGCTCGCCGCGAGGGTGTAGGTCTGCTCTTCGCCGCTGTAGGTGAACTGTGTCGGGTCTGCTGCGGGGATCTCAACTTTTGCCTTGGCAATGGTCACGCCGACGCTCTCAGGCGTGGTGTCGCTGTAGTTACCGTCGCCCGCGACCTTGTACCAGACGGTGTAGTTGCCATTAGCATTGTCCGTGATGGTCACGGTAGCGGTGTTTTCGCCCGCGTTGACGTTGTTATCGTAGGACACTGTGTACTCGCTCGGGTCAATGGTATTCTCGCCGTCCTTGACGGTGACGTTGGGTGTCTTTGCGTTGCCGTCGTAGACACTGCCGGAAGCAATTTCAATGGTCGGGTCAGTGAGTTCCTTTGTTGCGATGGTATACTCCACGCTGGCGATCACAGCCCCTTCGCCCTCGCCCACCGTGATGCCGGCGGTGTAGGTACCCGCGTTGGTGGGGGCGGCGGAAAGCGTCGTTCCGCCCTGCTTGTAGGTAATACGGATGTTGTTTGCACTTGCACCCAGACAATCATTGCTGACCGTCATCGCTGCCGCCTTGGGGCTGCCGTCGTAGGTCGGCGTACCCGCTTCGGGCGCAGCGATCGTCACGCTGCCGCCATGAAAATCCGTATTGTTGTTCTCAGCGCAGTTTATGCACGTTGCGGTGATGGTTGCGCCGCCGGCGGTATACGTCCAGCTATGCGTGTGAGGATTGCTCAGCTTCAACTCGCCGTTTTCTAACGCCACCGTAGAACTGCTATCGTCTGCGGTGAAATAGGAAGAAAACGTCTTGTCGCTCATGTTCGTGCTCCAGCCGGAAGTAAAAACGCGGCTGCTATACAGCGACACGCCGATTCGCGAGCCTTCTGCCAAGGGGCCGTCGATGGTAATGGTTGTTCTGCCAATCAGACAGACATTGCTGGCCGTGCCGCCGGTGTAAAATCCGTCATTGCCTTTCGAGCCGCCGTTGACGTTGTCTGTGATCCGCACGCTGCCGCTGACGGTCATGGTGCCGTACACGCACACGCCCCCCGCCGGATCTGGCGGCGCTATTTCCGGTGATGCTGCCGCCGTACATGATGAAATTGCAGCTTTGATGAAGACTCACGCCGTTTCCGAGATATTTGGTTCCACCTGTTGTTGTACCGTGGGTGATCTTGCCGCTGTTCTTACAGTCGGTTAAAGTAAAGGTAGAGCCGGTCGTGCTAATAGTATCAATGACTTCGAACGCATTTTCGTTAGCATTGATCGTAATGCTATTACCGCTTAGACAGAGGGTGATATCCTCCGCGATAGTGATGGGATGCTCCAGAATGAGGTTGGTGGCAAGGTAGTAGGTGCCCTCAGACAGCGCACACTGATAGGGCTGTTCCTCTGGTTCGCCGCCGACCCACACTTTACCGTTATTGTCCTGCTTGATCGCCGTCGCAAAGGTGGTCTTGTCGGTCTCATTATGGCCGCCCACGTAGCTGCACGCTTCTCCATTGCCGCAGAGGTAGTGTGTGCGGTGCAGACGTTTCAGACTTGCTGTCCGCGAATGCCGCCGCAGGCAGCAGCGTCAGGCACAGGGCCAGCGCCAGAAACAGGCTCGATCCTCTTTTTTCATATTCTCCTGCCTTTTCTGTCAAAGTTTTCTTGCTGGCAAAGCAAGACAATCTCTGTTTTTCTGGTTTGCAAAAGTGAATAGAAATGATTATACAGGCTGCTCTCGATCCCTTCAATCGACTTGTCGCAAGCGTCTTGCTGTTTTCTCTCGAGCGGGGCGGTCTTCCCACGGACCGCCCCGCGAAGCCGTTACGGCTCGATGATGTTGAAGGGGTTGGTCCCGGTGATCGGGATCTGGTTCATATTCTCCATCATCATCGTCAGCAGCTCTGCGCTGCCCTCGACCTTGACGGCCTTTGCAACCGTTTCCTGATTGTTGGTCAGGATCGCAAACAGCGCATTTTTCGGGCAGGTAATAGACACGTCCGCATCATCAGACAATGTATCCGCATAGACCAGCAGCACACCATTCTTCACGCGGAGCATGTGCTGTTCGCCCACGTCAGGCAGGATCACGTTCATGGTGAAGTCGCGGTCAGCCAGCGCCTGCTTGTCCATGACAATGGCCATATAGTCAAACAGCATGGGCGCAGAGAGGGCCTTGACCATGTCGCCGGTAGATTTGGTGGAAGCGGTGAAATTGGCGTTTCCATGGCGCAGCTCCTGCGCGGCGGTCAGATATTCGTTGCGCCACGGGCCGGACTCCGCCTGATACCCCAGCTGCTCCAGTGCATCGGCGCACAGAAGCCGCGCATCGGTGTTCGCCGGGTCGGCAAAGACGATGGTGTTTGTGACCTCGGCGACCCACTGATATTCACCCTTGTCAAAATCCGCCTTTGCCATTTGCAGGACCTTGTCAACATCCCCCAGGTACTCCACCCATTTTTTTGCGCTGTCACTTGGCATGAGGGGGTTCAGGTTGACAGGGTTGCTGTCATACCAGCCCATGAACTTCTGGTAGACCGCCTTGGCGTTGTGGGCGACCGTCCCGTAGTACTGGCGGGTGTACCAGATTTTATTGAGTGCCTCCGGCAGCTCGATCATGTTGGAGATCTCGTCGCTGGTGTAGCCCTGATTGATATAGGTCAGCGTCTGGTCGTTGATGAACTTATACACGGCCGCCGTGTTGACCATGTAGTCGTTCACCACGTTGTTTCCCCAGTGCGGCCAGTTGTGGGACTGGAAGGCGACCTCCGCGTCCTTGCCGTAAAGGGAAATGGCCTCGGTGATATAGCTCGCCCATGCCGCGCCGTCGCGCACCTCCGCGCCGCGCAGCGTGTAGAGATTGTGGAGCGTGCCGGTGCAGTTTTCCGCCATCCAAAGCGCCTTGTACTGGGGCAGCCACGTGTTCATTTCGGCGGGCGCTTCCGTACCCGGCGTGAGCTGGAACTCCAGCTCCACACCGTCGATCGTCAGCTTTTCGCCGGACTGCGTGATTTCATAGCTGGGCGTCATGAACGAGACCGTTCCGGTGGACTGTCCCATGCCGATGCCCTGTGCCAGCTTGCCGGTCACGCCGGGGGTCAGAAGGATACCATACTGATAATTGCTGCGGCGGCCCATGCCCTTACCGGCGTAGACATTTTCCTTCACGGAGTGCTCCGTGAAGCCCACAGGCGTGATCACGGGGATCTTGCCGCTGGCGAGCTGATCTTCAATAGAAAGTGTCTCGTCTGCCTTATCCTCTTTCGCCATCACGCCGGCGATGCCGCCAAAATGGTCGGCGTGGGAATGAGAGATGATGACGGCCTTGACCGGGAATTTACCAAGATTCTTTTCGATCAGCTGCATGGCAGCCTGACTGCACTCCACGCTCATCAGCGTGTCAAAAACGATCCAGCCCGTATCGCCCTTGACAACGGTGAGATTTGCCATGTCATAGCCGCGAACCTGATAGATGCCATCCGTCACTTCAAAAAGGCCATAGGCGTGGTTATTTTTCGTGTTCTCCCAGAGACTTGGATTCACACTGTCAGGCGCTTTTTCATAATCGTCCAGGAACGCATATGCTTCCTGACTCCAGAGGATTGTCCCATCCTCGTCCTTCAGCTCCAGTGTTTCCGGCGCGTCGATCAGTCCGCGGGTGGCGAATTCATATTCCTGCTTATCATCGAAGTCAAGTTCATCGTAGACGGCGGCATTTGCCTTTGCCGTAAAGTCTGTGGCGGGCTTGACCTCGGCGGTCAGACCCAGGTCTGCCTTTTCCGCGTCCGGCTCTTTGCGCCCATCCTGCGCACAGCCGACGCAGGACAGCAGCAGTACCGATGCAAGAAGCATTGCTGCAATACGTTTCATAGCCATTCTTTCTCCATTTCCTTATTGTTCGCGGATAACAGGCGGCTGCCAGCTATCCAGTGCTGTCATATCCGGTACATAGATCCGCATGAACAGATGAAATTCCCCGTCGGAAACAGGCAGCCAGTTAGAGGTGTCTTCCGGTGCATCCTTGGACAGGATAATATCCAATGTGCCGTCCGCATTCAGCTTGAAGTCGGAGCGGTCGTTGATGCAGTAGCGGTCGATGGAATTGTCAATGAGGAAATCATCCTCTCCGTAGGCGGTCACGGACCAGAAGCCGCCCTCCAGCGTGGGAGGAAGGGTTTCAAAGTGGAGCGTATACTCCTTTTCTCCGGTCAGCGCTGCGCCGGTCTCATCCACCGCTGTCTTGGGATAGATCGCCACGTCCACGGTGTTGGCGCCAAGCCCCACCAGCGCTACCATCGCACGGTAGGTATACTCCGTTCCGAAGTCGCCGATGGGCTTGCCGTAATAGATCCACTGACCGAGTTTCTGCGCATACTTCGCGCCGTCGGCGGCAAGCGTGGTGCGAAGCTCCTGAAGCATCTGCGTCCAGCGCTCGGCAGCTCCTTCGCCCAGGATGGCTGCGTCGAAGGTCTTGCCCGCGCCCACATTGATGGCGGAGAGTTTCTTCAGCAGTTCCTCATCCGCATCGGCGGGCGGGTTGACCTGCATCAGAGCGTTCGCCGTATTGAAAAACTCTGCTGGCGTCATGGAAAGCACCTTGTTCACGGGAACAAAGTCATTTTCCTCTTTATAAGTTCCCTGCGGTGCGGCATACTCGCCTCCCTGTACATAAGCCGAAAGCGGCAGGAGCTGCATCTGCTCCTGAATGGCATAGACATTAGGCAGATCCTCGTTCCCGGACAGCACCGTGCGGGTGATCGACCACATCGTTGCGGTGGGCACGTCCACGCGCGTCACGCCGTCGGGCAGCTCGCCCTCCCAGTCGGGAAGCGCGATGGCATAAGCGCCCGCCTTGTCCAGCACGGCGGCAGTGTTCGTCCATGCATCCAGCAACTGTATGTTGCAGAAGCGATCCGTTTCCGGCAAAACGAAGATCATAGGCTCTTCACTGATGTCAAGCCACGCCTGAGAGTAGACGGTATCGACGTTCGGCGTCACAACGGTGCGGAAAGAGGCGTCCGTCAGCTGTTTTGCATGGTTGAACTGATTGATGGGCGCACGGCCAGTCATGGTTCCGTCCGTATTGGTCGATAATGTTTTGGTTGCGTCGGTCAGCACCAGCGGGAACGCATAGATGTATGCCTCGCTGACCGTTTCCCACACGGTTTCAGTATCCGGTGTATCCGGCTGCGTTTTTTCGGCAGAGCAGGCGGAAAGAAGCCCGCAGGAAAGCAGCGTAAGCAGCGATAGTAAAATTGCAAGTATCTTTTTCATGTTATCCTCCTATGATTCTTTTCTGCTTTGGTCATCTCCACGGAACGGTTTGTGCGTATGGATTGACTATGAAGTCGTTTGTGATTTTCTCTTTATGGTAAACTATCGATTATTCCGCTCCTTTCTTTCTGCAAGCCTTGAAAGCTCTTTTTTGACCGCTTCGATTTGTGGGTCAAACAGCGCTCGCTCGGCAAAGATCATATAATTGTTGATGGCAAGGATCGACAGATGAACGAACGGCGCAACCTCTTCGCCGGTGCAGCCGAGGATCTCCGCAATCCTGCCCGTGTAATAAGGGTATCTTGCCGCAAGCCGCACAAGGGAAGGCTTTACCTTTTCTCCGTATTCGCGCGACACACATACGCTGACCAGAAAGCGCATGGTAGGCGACATTTTATCCGCCAGCTCACCGAGATGATCCATCATGCTTTTGATGTCACTAATATCTTCAAACACGATGGCAAACGCAGCTTTTTCAATTCGACTGATCGCTTCCTCGGCGCAGGCAAGAACGATTTCCTCTTTGGTGGAGAAGTAATAGTAGATGCCGCCGTTTTGCAGCTTTGCCGCCTTGCAGAGATCCTTTGTGGTGGTAACGGTCAGCCCCTTTTCGACAAAGCAGTCAAGGCAGACGCTTACAAGCTCCTGTCTCTTTTCAGCTTTCTTTTCTTCCCTCAAAACACAACCCCCCATTTCTGTGCATTATCCAGTGTTTCTTAATAGGAAGATATCAGACTTCGCAAAATAAATCAAGTGATTGCTTGAATTAAGATTGTAATTTTTTAGGATCACAATGCTTGATCAAACATCACAACAGCCTCTTTCTATTATATTTACCCCGCAAACCTACACCTACGCCACAAGGCAGAAGCAGGACGAAGCCGCACAGACGATGGGAAATTTCATGGCGCAAGTCATGTGAGCAGAAAAAGAACGCAAAAATACCGGAGAGAAGGCAAAAGCTCCTCTCCGGTACTCTTTAAACCTATCCGCACATTTCGCGTGTGGGTCAGGCGGTTTGCCCACATTTTGACCCACATCATTTTCAGCGTTTTTGCAACAAAAAAGCACCGAAAACCGAAGTTTTCGATGCTTTTTGGAGCTGCTGGGCAGATTCGAACTGCCGACCTCATCCTTACCAACCGGTTTTTGATGATTTTTATAATAATTTCAGTTTGTTTTTAGTCGTTTTTATTCCGAACAACGTCGCTTCCAGAACTTTCGAAAAGTGCGGTCTCCGTTGTTTCCACACCTGTCTGTGGTGAAACTGTGGTCAACCAGCGATTTGTGTAGACAGTGCCTGCGCAAATCGCATCGACTCAGTACCGCAGATAACACCGCAACTTCTTCAAAAGTCGATATAGTCATCAGGAGGTTGGTATCATAATTTGATACCGACCTCTTTGCCAAAACAGGCGCAATAGCCCATCCATATTTTGGGCCGCTGTAGTCAATAAGAGTTAATCCTCAATCGCGGGATCCTCCGCCGACTGCTCCAACATAAGAAATCGATCGAAGTCGCTCTCGTAGAGTCGATCCTGAATAATTCGATATTTCTCAAACTCTGTTTCGGCATGAAGCTTTGCCTGCTCCGCGCTGATTTTACCGGGTCCCGTCAGCAGTTCGTTTCCGTTAAACTCCAAGAACCCGTCCAGACGCTTCGCCCAATCCTCCATACTCATAGGAATTTTGCGTTCAGCCTGAAGCTCGGCATAGTCCAAATAGAGAGACACAATCCGCTCCAGATATGACATTTCCTTTTCGCTCAAATAATTCTTGGCTACGGTCACATCAGCCTTTACGATTTTCCCGTCTGGTGCATTTTCCCAGGTTGCCAGCCCCATGTGTTCTTTCGCCGCATCAGCCCGCTCCACGATCAGCTCTGCCGCTGTGTGGCGATGAACGGCATAATGCAGTTTGTTCTGCACGGTCTGGAAAAACAGACGAGTGGTCCTTGCATCCTTGTCGTAGTCGAAAGCTGTAGCGTAGAGGTCCGTGACCTTTTGATAGAATTTCCGCTCAGACAGCCGGATTTCACGGATGTACTGGAGCTGACGCTCAAAGTATTCATCCGTAAACATATGTCCTTTTTTCAGGCGTTCTTTATCCATGGTCCAGCCTTGGATGGTATGGTCTTTCACGATCTGCCCCGCCCATTTGCGAAACTGTACCGCACGGGGATTGTTGACCTTAAATCCAACAGCAATGATCATTTGAAGCGTGTAATGCTTCAGTTCTCTGTTGACCTGTCGTCCCCCCTCGGCTTGAACTATCCGGAAATTCCGGACAGTTGCCTCCTCCGACAGTTCGTGGTCGTCATATATTTTCTTAATGTGCTCATTAATTGTGCGAACGTCAACATCGTAAAGCGCCGCCATCATCTTCTGCGTCAGCCAGATATTCTCATCCTCATAACGCATCTCAAAACTTTCGTCACTGTCGCCGGTGGAGGCCACAAAGGTTAGATATTCTGCGGCAGAACTGCGAAGCGCCAATTCTTTTCTCTTGAGATTCTTATCCATTTTATTGTCACTTCTCCTCAATTCATGTGCTGTATCTATAAATAAAAACAAATACCGTCGCTCTCTAACGTGCCATTTTATCCTATCGAATCAACATATCAAAGTCGCAACTCTTTTGAATGTTCGAAATATGCATTTCCACATTGATTCCAGATACGGATCTTAGTCTTACCACACCATAAAGGCAAATTGGCAACTGCTGGTTATTCTTGTACCGTTTATCAGGAGTGCCATTTTTATTCACGTCCCGCCATGTCTACCCAACAACCTGGGCATCTTTCGACACAAGATCTGACTCGACAAAGTCTACCGAAGATACTTGAATCTGAAGATCATCGTAGTTTACAGCGCCCACCTTTGTACAACGAATGATGAAAACTTTGTCGGATAGGATCAGCAGGGTTTCTTTCGTAAGTTCGATTTGGATCAGATCCACATTGGTCTTCAAATA
>ERZ860322.931-NODE-931-length-19047-cov-7.481887_pt1 | contig 19047 bp, 21 predicted proteins | sample MGYA00509979_ERZ860322 | MGnify/ENA primary metagenome ERZ860322 (study PRJEB30046, sample SAMN00715217) | human gut metagenome | study: EMG produced TPA metagenomics assembly of the A metagenome-wide association study of gut microbiota in type 2...
TAAATCATTGATATTCAATCGATTATCGAGAAACAATGATTGTTTATTATTGTTTATTATTGTTTACTGCTGGTCCCTGCCACGGGGGCCAATATCCTCGGCTTGGGAACACAAAAAACCCGGGCTCCCCTAAGCCCGGGACGGAGTAGTTTCCTAAAATTTCCAGCTAAAGCCAACCTCATACCCCGATCGGGTCAGCTCGAAGTCCCGTACATAGGATAGGTCTACTCCTAAATTTCTGTAATACATGCCTCCTCCAACCCCAACCTGCCCGAATGAGTTAGCTGAAGCTCTAAGAAAGGGGGACCATCTCGGGGACCTCGTTTCTTTGATTTGTTCTCGAACTGGTATATATTTGTATGTAAGATGCTGGAGAGTGTTGTATTGGACTGTAGCCTCCCAGTCGAATTGGCCAATTTTGGGATCCTTGAAGAATGTTCCGGCGTATTTTCTGGTCGTATTCCAGTCCAATATTGTTCTTTTTATGCTCTCCAGGGTGTCCACCTCTTTTTGGTCCTCCCCAAAACCCCCACTATTTGTGATTTCTGGGGGTGTTTGGGGAATCTTTTCCTCCTGGCCCTTATAGATATATATCAATTTAATTGGATTCCTAAAACCCTCCCATTTTGGAACCAAATCCGGGACTTTGACCTCCCCCTGAATTGGGGGTAAGTCGACGTACTTTACAACGGTCTTTTCCTCGACTGTTTTACGTCCTACTATGAAGCCTATACCTACAAGAACTATTGTGCAGAGTACTCTTTTTAGTAAGTCCATATCGTGTCCTGCGGGAGGGTTTTAGAAGCATCTACGTGGATAAAATTCCCGTCGATGCCTATCCTCCGGATCCGCAATGCAATGGCTGCCTGGAGGATCTTCATCCGATTGGGGCCCGAGGCACACCGGATGTCCACTGCCAAACCTTCGGTGTGAGCACTGTTGCCGGACCGACCTTTTGCCTTATCGTGTTCTTTGGAACGATAAGCGCAATTGAGGACGAGGGGAATGCCTGCCTTTTCGCGGAGGTCATCCAGTAGATCGAGGAAGTCCTGGTCCATGTCTTCGATGGAGCAGGACGGATTGCATCGCTCGAATTCCTCGGGCTTAAAATACTTACTTGTCTTCATGGCATTCAAAATCTATTTGAGTTTTCTTGCTGACTGATCTCTCCATGTACGACCGGAGAGCCCTGAATATGGGGTGATTCGAAATGATTGCGGAGTTTTCAAGAAAGCTCCAGAACTCGGTTCCGACGATGAAGGCAGCGAAGAAGTTGGCAAGGCTGAGACCCCCCAAGTTCGGGAGGACATACACGTCAAGCATGTAGGCCATGCCAATACCGATAATGCTGAGCCCCAACTTCCAACCCGTGTCCCACATTTTCTCGCTTTTGAACACATATTTTTGATGGGCTCGTTTGTGGCGCTTGTAGTCAGCAATATTTCCAGTTATGAAGTCGACGATAATGGCAATACAGACACAGAGGATAAGGACCTGGACCGGAGCTAAAAGCCCCCAAAACCCTACAATGCTCCCGCATACCCATTTTCCCGCTCTCATGATTTCCTCCCCCATATCTGTTAAACTTATAGTTTATCACGTCCTATAATCATTTTACGAGACGGGGACTCCTTGTATTCAGTACATGGAGTCAGTAACTGCAGAGCTTTAAGGTGATTTATAGCCTTCTCGAGGTAGGCTTCCCCGATGTTCCGCGCTTCGTTCGAGCTACGGATGATGATGTTGTCTTCTACTCGAGTGCTGAATTCGCCATCTTTGTATCTCACCCCGAAGGCAGTGGGGTTGATCGGGTTGTTGACGATGAATCGGGAATATGCAATATATGCAATGGCGATCTTGAGACCTTCGCTTCTGCCATCCTCAGAACAGCCACCGTCATAATATCCGCCTTCCATGGCGGCAGTGTACTGATCTTTTGTAATGGTTACGTCCCCGTATTGGAAAGGTCCGGGGCCAGAAAAGTCTGTCTCGTCGAGCCATCTGTAGAGGTTGGCTCCTATGGCATCCACCAGTCTGAGAGTCTCAGCCTCCCGGACATATGGCTCCAGTCTGGCCGGATCGTTGATGTTCTCGGCTATCGGCCGAACATTCCGAAGGTCGTTAGAGTTGAGTATCATCGGGCATGAGTTTTATAATCTCCTCGTCGTAAAGCCCATAAATGAGCTTGAGCATGTTTCTCTTCTGAACAGTGGAGAGCATCTGGTCCCGGATAATCTCCAGTACCTGAGTCATGTTGTCCTTGCCAATTCTGTCTGCTATAGTCTCGCCGGCATTGTAAGTGAGAGACTGAATAGCGAAGTCGGGATTTTCCAAAGGAGCCCACCAGTACTCAAAGATCGATACGAAAGTCTCCTCCAGCTGCTGACGCTCCCGTACTGTAACAGAGTTGTAGTACTTGTAGGCATTGGTCATGAGATCAGCCCCAAAGTTAGCCCCCACGTCAACAGCTCGAAGAATGGGAGGCTGCTTGAAGGCTTGACCAATGTTCTCCGGGATGACCCTCTGCGTTACTTCGAATGCTTTGTCATAGTTCTCCCCGGAGAACCTTATGAACTGGGGCACCTCATCTTTGGACTTGCACTGGATGTACCACAGTTGAGAAGTGTTCTCGTCTCCTTGAAACTTGTTGAGCTCTTTCTGCGTCTCATTGACTTGGGACTGGTCTTGAGTCTCGTCCTTGATGTCTACCAGGATTCCAGCTGACAAGAAGTTGGAGCATGCGTTTCGGCCGGCTACGTTGGCAAGTGCTTCCTCAGTTCTCATGTCTGTCATCTCAGCGATGAAGATGGGGACTGGATAAGAGGGACTGCCTTCGGAGTCTCCTGAAAAGTAGAGGATCTGGCCATTATAATTGTCCCATCCGCCAGCTTCTTCTACCTGGTTCAGGATAACCTCCGGATCCGGGTTGAAGAGGTGAAACCACTCAATGTCGGACGGGGACCACCGGGACCTCGTCTTGTCTCGGTGACCCCAGTCGGGGTGATATGCTGTCCGGCCAATGAATCCATCGTCGTCTGCCTTAGCAAGTCGGAGTGACTCGAACGGAATGTGGTGGATAGAACTGACGCGGAAGTTCATATTGTAGTTAACATGGATGGCGAATCCATGCCATAACGTAAAGTCTTTGCAGACCATGCGGAGAATCTTGTCGAGCTTCTCCCCTTCTTTGTTGACCCGCAATTTGTAGATACCCGGATCTTTGAACCCGTGACCGTATACGAAGTCATTGTATATGCTCAAGCAGGCATTGCCGGTCTTTGAAGCCTGAACAATCTCGCTGACTGTCTGGGGAAAGTCGTTGGTATCTCCGTATGTTTGGATGCCATATTGTCTCCAGTCCCGGGATTCGAACTGAGGAGCTGATTTGATCTGTGCAACTTTCATACTGGCGTAATTTTAATAGTAGGAGGGACGGGAAGCGACCCCGTCCTATTACCAGTCCTATTTGGACCCTCCTTTTTTGGCTCCCTTCTTGGGAGCCTCTGAAACGGGATTGACTATCCGGTTGTAAGCCTCTTCGATCTCCCCGGCAGACATTTGCGAGTCTGCATAGGCTTCTTTGATGGCTTCCAGATCCATCCCGGCGTCAATGAACTCCTTCACCTCGGTGTCGATGTCGGCGGGCTTCTCCTCGGGCTTCTCCTCGGGCTTCTCCTCGGGCTTCTCCTCGGGCTTCTCCTCGGCCCTCGCAGAATCGAGAATGGCATGGATTGCCTCCATGGCTTTGGAGTACTCGTCGAGCTTGGCGTTCAGCTCGGTCTGTTTCTTGTTCAGCTCTTCGAGTTCGGCTTTCACGGACTCAATCTGCTTGCTCAGAACCTGAGCCTGGCGCTTCTTGATTTCCACGTCCTTGTCCGGCATCTCCTTGCCATAACGAGACATGAATTTCTCCAGTCGGTCGTTCAGGTCTTCGGGAACTCGGGTGAAGTACGAGAGCGCATCCTTGTTGAATGCGATGTGGTACAAGCAAAGCTCCTCCGTGATGTTTCTCGGAGTGAGGATCTTGCTGAACTCTTTGTTGATCGGGTCGTGGAGCAGAGTACCTGCTCGGAGTTCGTAATCGGGGTGTGCTACGTTTTTCATTTGTTGTTCTGTTATTCGTCTTAGTGCTAAGTCGGCTTCGATCAGGCAGAAGCCGCATCGGGAAACTGACTTATTCAAAAAGTACCGAGAAAGTTCGTCTACTTCTCGATGGAGAGCGGGGTTCTTTTCCAATTCCAATGTATGGGCCCGATAGGCTTCGCCTTTCAGGGACCCATACTTGGATTGGTAAGCTCTCAGTCTTTCGAGCATGTCAGTCATGAGTGCTACGATTTCGGGGCACCCACATAGGTGTTCAGAACGATGACATACTCTCCGTTGATGTACAGCTTCCGGATGTTTGCGTCGTCAATCTTGGCACCCCACTGGGTTTCCGTCTGGGAGGGCCCAGAGTTGTTGGTGTAGTACAGTTTGGGCGGATTAGCTGCGGCTCCGGTAGTCTTGTTGACGAAGATGTAGTTTGCCGGAAGTCCCGATCCCGGGAATGCAACAGCCGGATTCGGAGACGTAGGAGCTGCGGGCATGTTCACTTTGGTAATTGCCTGACAGCTGTCTCGAGTCAGGGTGATGGGAACCCTATTTCCTACGGACTCATCAGTACTACTCAGGAACTCCATCATGCCCTTTACCGTACACCCGGTGCTGCCTCCCGTCAGAAGACCCTCCACCATGAGGTCAGTGGTGGCTTCGTCCGTGTTGAAGAGGCTCATCGGGAGCGAACCTTCCTGAGCGATGGTACCGTTGGCCAGAGTTACCTGGTAAGCGACGCCGTCGGTCATTTCGGTAGTGACAGTGATTTCGGTGAGCTCCAGACCCGAGTCCCAGCCATACACCTCGTACTTGGTGTCCCCGTTGTCTCCGGTGTCGTTGTTCTCGACGATAGCGATGACGCGGGCATTGGTCAGGCCGTTTACGAACTTCTTGGCTGCTTCCGACTTCTTGAAGATTCGGACGACCACGTTGTGCTGGTGGGTCTTGAGATACGTGCCAGCATTGATGGTGTCCGAGCCAACTGTTGCGTTGGGCAGCGAGTCGACTTCGTAACCCGTGGCACCGGCCTTGAGGATGAGCGAAGAGATAACGTTGTCAGTTACAACAGACTTCGATTTGTCGACGTCCGAGTAGCTGAGGAGAATCACCCTGGCGGTGGTGCCGGCGATTGCCGGCTTACCACACACCTGGTTGGTGAATCCTGTTTTGATTTTAGAACAATCAAGTCCTGCCATTTTCTTAGATTTTTGAGGATTAGATACCTACCGAGAACAGATCCGGGTTAGTGAGCTTGGCATCCGCCCGACCCATGAGTTCTACGTAGACTGCGCGGTCTTTGTACTCGTACCAGATCCGCATCTTCTCGAAGCTGTCGATTGCATCAACACCTATGCCGAGGACGCTCTTCGAGGTGAAGAGAATTCGATGGGGATTGTTGAGCTTCTTGCCAGTGTCTTCCGACGTAGCGATGATCTTGTCCCAGATGGGCATTGCGATGACAGGGATGCCATTGAAGCTGAGAGCCTCCATGCCATTCAGCAGAGCCAAGCGAGCCGACTCGAGACAGCAAGCGTCCATGAGAGACTGCTGATAGGCATCGTAGACCGACTGGGTAACGAGGATAAACTTGTCAGACTGCTGACGGAGCAGAAGCGGGGCACTAAACACGACCGACTGGATATATTCCTTTGCCTTGGCCGGAGTAAGCTTCTGAGCTGCATAAGATGCCCCAGCATTTTCCGTAATGGTGGCTCCGCGCTGGGACGGATTGGCTGTAACCTGGGCGGTAATCTGTTTCCAGAAACCATTGATGATGGTGAAAAATTTCAGGTCGAGACCATCCGTAATGATACCGCTGTCGGTAACGTTCTTGGCGTCCTTGTCATTGAACCAGAACAGGCGATACCAGAAGTCCATGATCGAACGTTCTAGAACCTCGATGACGATGTTCATGTAGTCCGTATCCGTGAAGTCCGGAATGTCGACGCCGGTGCGGAGAGAGTAGATAGTTGCCGACTGCTGAAGGTCAGTGTAACACTGGGACAGGAGGATCTCCCAGATGCCGGGCTCCCACTTCAGCTTGCGGGTGTTGATGTTCCACGGCTGAGGAGCCGGGTTACACCCGGTGTTGACCACGCCGACCATGCCGCCCTCGCCGATGTAACCTACCTCAGTGTTAGTGACGATGTCGGGGAAGACTGTGTGAATGGAGTTGATGTCAGGACCCTGAATGGTGTCCTCCATAATCATCTCTGAGATTGCCTGAATGACACGTCCACAAAAAGTGAACTTGTCCATGTCAAGAAATCCGCCATTTTTAGCTGCCATAGTTCTTAAAGTTTTTGAGTTTGACTACTTGAGAATCTTTTTGGCAGCGTTGACCTTCTGGAGCTTTTCGCGAGCTTCGTTCTTGAGGTCAGCTGCCGAGGGTTCGGGCTTCTTGCCTCCGGGCAGAACCGTCTTGCGGTTCTTCGGGCGGTAGTTGCTACCACGGAGGTTGCGGAGTTCGTTCTCCTGCTCCTCGATGAGATTCGTTGCCTCGTCGAGCATCGCCTCCAACGCTGCAACGCGGTCCTCGAGAGACTCGGTCTCCTCCATCTCGATTTTGGTAACGATGTTGTCCTCGACAGTAACCACCCGGCCGTCTTCCAGAACGACAGTGCCCGACGTCTCGCCGTTGGCGAGAGTTGCCTCTACACCTTCGGCCAGATTGTCCTCTTCACCTACGGTCTGGAGAACGACCTGACCCTCAGCATCCAGATAGTCGAAGTTGGCGGGAGAGCCTTTCTTGCCATTCCGGAATGCCTTGACTTTGCTCATGAATTTCTCATAAGCGCTTTTTTCGTTTTTTGCCATAGCATTGAAAATTTGGTTTGTGTTGTATGAATTGATTTTGGAAATGAATCCCAAGTCAAGAAGTGATTTGGCATCGTGGATGCGTTCCTCATGCATGACATTGCGGAGCCGTTCCCGGTCCTGACCTGTCCTCTCGACGTACACGTCGAGAATAGCCTCCTCCTCCAGAGCAAGCTCCTCGGCAATGCTGCGAGCATCGTCGGAAGTGAGCCAATCCCCGACAGGCATGTATACCCGGTGGATGAGTGCCCTGCAATTCCTGTTTGCCGACCGGTTCTCTGTCGGAGCTGCCAATAGGATACATACTGCCATCGAGTGGCATCCCCCGACAATATTTGTGTATATAGTCCTCCCACTCATGCGAAGAAGGTCATAAATCTTGAAGCCCTCCTCAACAGAGCCCCCATCACAGTCGATGTTGATGCACACCTCCTGTTCGTCGGGGTGTTCATCAAGTACCCGGCGGAAGGTCTCCACAGAACAGATCTCCGAGGTCCCGCCCCAAAGCTCCATCATGACCCGATTCTCCTCTGAGTCAATTGCGCCTTTTAAGTTGATGAATATCATGTGCCAAATTATTTCGATACAAATATAATTATTCCTAATAGATATTGAAATACTATTTGTGCTGGGTTATTTAAAAATTAGCCCGGTCCTGAATCTGCACGTAGTTAGCATCTTCCCTCCGGATATCTTCGATTGTAGCAATCACTCTCACCTGGCCAAATGCTTTCTGAATCGCTCTCTCCATGTCAAGCCGATTCATAGGTTCCGACGCCTCAGCGAATGATCGGATAGCATATCCTCCGTCCGATCCAACTTTAGTGAACGGTACTCCGCCACCGAGTTCGTTTATGGCTGACAGAAGAGGCAGGAACATGCGGCTCGACTTCTTGTTAATGATGGTCTCGCCTCCTTCCGCCTCAATGTGCACTCCCCCAGCGGCATGACTGGGACCCTCAATGTATTTACCTCTTGCGGCTTTCGGCAGAGGAGCTGCCCAGAGGGCTGCCAACTGGACGGCCCCGAGAGCTGCAGCTGCTGCGATGAATGGGATAGCCATGGGAAATCCCATTTTAGCCGATGCCATGATGGAGATGGCAGTATTAATGCCAATCTCGAAGGAGCCCATTGCCCTCTCCCGGATAGCTTGCTCCCGTTCGATTTTGGCCAGTTCTTTCTCCTTCTGCTTCTCCATCTTGATTTTCTTCTCGTTGTACTGGGCCTCCGTGATTTGGCCATTGGCGTACATATTCGCCAATGCCTGTTCCTCCCGGCTGTATTGTTCTTCTACCTCCTGAACCCGACGCTCCCCGAGAGCACTGGCCAAGTCGTTGAAAGCATTAGCAAAGCCGGATGCCATTTCGGCATACTCCCGGAGCTTCTCTATTCGTTCTTCCCATAAAGCCTCCTCGTTCTCAGCCATCTCGAGTTGGATCTGAGCAATGGCGTCCTCGTTTCCTTGAGCTGCTGCCAACTCAGCCTCCAGATACCTTTTCCGTATCTCATACTTGGACTTGTGATTCAACTCAGCTTGAGCGAGTTCCTTGTCGAGGTCCATTTGTTGGAGACGAAGATTGTTGGCTCGTAGCTGGGCCTCCTGCTCATAGGTTTTCTCCCCGGCAGCTTTCCTGGCTTCAATTTGTTTCTCGAGCATCTCATTCTCGAGCTCCAGCTTCTTCCTCTCGTTGTCTGCTGCCTTTGAGAGGTCCTCGGCATACTGTTCGTCGAGAGCTTGGTTGAATCGTTCAAGTTGCTGTTTGGTAGCGTCCTCGCGGATCTTTTTAATCTCATCCTGGAGGTTTTGTTGGATCTGTTTCTCGAGTTCGGCTCTGTTGACCAGGAACTGCTCATAAGCGGCATACTCTTTCTGGTATTCCTCCTCGCTCATACCTCTCACAAACTGGGGAGGCTGAATGTTGGCCAGCTCCTTCATGGCGTCCTGGTACTTCTGAGTAACCTGAGCAATCTGCATATCGACTGTGCCTCCAGAAGCTACAGCCAATATGTTTGCTCTCACCCCCGCAAGGTAGTCATTGAGCTGTTTGGCTTGGTTCTCGTAGAACTGTTTGTCAGACCGAGCCATGGCATTCAGAGCCGTCTGATACTCCTTGTTAGTAATTTTGCCGTGAGCTTTCCGGAGAGCCAGACGTTCCCGGGCTCCATCCTGAGCTGCCTTGTAGAGCTTTTTCTCATACTCCATCCGGATGGCGATGCTCGTAGACTGGAATGTTGTTTGGAACCTGAGATCGTCTTCCCGGATCTTCTGCATGGCTTCCGAGTTCTTCAAAGCAATTTCCAGAGCCTTATCGGCAATGGTCTGCTGAGCCTCCCGATTGGCTATTGCAGTCTCGAGAGCCAAATTGGCAACTGCGGCTCCTTCATTCTCGATTGTCCGGAACAGTTCTTGGTATCGGCCTTTCAAATCGTCGAGCTCCTTTTTGGCCTCCTTGTACTTCTTCAAGCTTCCTGACCACGTGTTGAGTTCCTCTTCCTTGGCTGCAATTACCCTCTTCAAGGAGTCGAACTCGTCCATTGCAGCCATCTGTCTCTGACGAGCTGCATTCATCTCGATCTCTCGGAGCTTGTTGGCTGTTTTGAGCTGAGCTTCGGCTATCTGTTCCGACGTGGCATGGTTGGCTTTTAGGTTCTCTATTTCCCGTTTGCCCCGTATCTCCTCGGCTTTGGACAGAGTGTTTCGTTTAGTCTCGATCTGGTCCAGTACGTATGTGGAGGCTTCGGCAGCTCGATTGTATGCCTCCATTGCCCGTGTTGCTCTCTCCTGAGCTTCCGTATTACTGTTAAATGCGCTCGTAAGAGCAACCACTCCAGCCACCAATCCGCCCACTGCCGCTGCCACTAACACAACAGGATTGGCAGCCAAAGCCGCGTTCCAAAGCCATGTAGCAGCAGCTGCTGCTTTGGTGAGGATGTTGCCAGCTCCCTGGACAGCGTTCTTAGCAGCTATCGCTTTCGTCTCGGCGAGAGTCTGGTTGATGCCAACCAGCTGAACCAAGTTGGATGCAGCACGATACGTGGCTTCTGTCTTGGAGAGAGCTGCTTGAAGAGAAGACAGAGAGGAGAGAGCCGTGATGATGGTTATCATCTTCGTCATGGTAGCATTGAGCTCCTCGTTCTCGCTCCCCAATACCTGAGTGGCTGTGGTCCATAAACCGTAGACAGAAGTGATTGCCGAAGTTGCATCCGTGACAGCGACCAGTGTGTCGATTCCTCGTCCAGTCTGGTCGATGGCTGTATTGACCGTGTCCTCTGCCGCCTTGAGCTCACCAGCTCGCTTGACCATCTCCTTGAAGGACGCTGAACTCGTATCCCCGGCTTGAGCCATCCGAATCAGAGTGTCGGTCAAGTCGTTGAGCTCCTGTTTCAGGTTATCAGTTGCCTTCTCATAGTTACCGACAGATCGGCGGTAGTCTCCGAGTGCCTCCTCCTGAGCTTTGAGCTCCTCAGTTGTCTCTGCAATACGCTTGCCGAGTTCGGCTTTACGGGCTGCGTCCTGCATCGAATTGCCCAACTCTGCAAACTCGGCATTGTCCAAAGCCAACTGGGTTCTAAGTTTTGCTAAACTTGTCTCCTGTTGGTTCTGGAGCTTAATGCTGTTCTGGATTTGTTTCTGGTACTTGTTCGCCTCGGTGTTGATCGCCTTGATCTGGTTGTCAAGTGCGTAGTACTCTTGAGCATTCTCCTCGGTCACTTTGCCCAGAGCCTTCTGCTGATCTCTCAACTCCTGGGACCGGAGTTTCAATTCGGCTAACGTCTTGAGAGCATCCTCAGCTGTTACACGGACGTTGTAAATTGTACTTTTCTGTTCTTCGGCCATATTACATTCGTATTAAGTCTACTTTTGTTATCTTGCCAGCTTGGAAGTTGTTGATCTTCGAGACGTAGAACCAGAACCCGTGCTCTTCCAGCCATATGGGGTTGAACAGATCCAGACTTTGGATGTCGAGCGAATCCAAAAGAATCTGGGTCTGTAGGATCTTCGGTCTTTTGAGTATATTGTTGATGAGCTTGTCGTAGTACTTAGGAACGTAGTAGTTCAAATTTTTGAAATACGCCGTATATAGTTTGACTCGGGTAAGGCTATAGCCGACGCTTACCTGTGGATACATATAGTCAAACTTACTGATATGGACGACCATAGGCTTACTGAGAGCATTGTACTCCCAAGTTGTCTCGGTCAGTTCACCGTTCTCCATCCGGCCTCTATTGATAGTCCAAATCGGGTAGTTAGCAAGTATATGAACCTTGTTTGTAGTGTCCTCATCAAAAAGGCCTTGGTTGAGCCCTGCCAAGAACCCAATTTGGAACAGGAGTTTGGTGGGCTGGAGATTGACGTCCGGGATTCTGAACTTGTACGAGTCAGTAACATTGTTGTCCTTGTTATCCTCCAGCTTTATCTCGTTGGACTGGGCATAGTTGGACAACTGGAACGTAAGTTTAGTGTCCTTGCCTTTTATCAGCTTGTCAGACCAATTTTTCCCGGACGAGCTTCGTCTGTTGTAGAACTCCTGAGTCGAGTATGCTCTTGCTACTTTGGAGGCTGGATTCACGTCTATAGTCAGACCGAACAACTGGAAGAAAGCTTTGACTATGTCCCCCAAGCTCTTAAACCCAGTCGAAGCCAGGAGGTCATAGGTTAATCCGGGTTGAGGCTTATCCCCCGGGGAAGTTTCCGGCGCGGGAGGAGCAGTAATGCTGACCGGAAATCTCATGTCATACCGAGTGGGAGAGTAATTGCCTGTGTCGAGAGCCCCGGACACCAGTATGTGCTCTCCTGCCTCCATCGGGATGTCGACCGAAACGCTGCCGGAAGATCCCGACATCCAAGTTCTGTCCAACACTATAGCATTGGTTCCGTCGTTCTTGTAGTGGGTAACTTTGACTATCACCGAACCATTTTGGAGGGAAGAAGGATTGGACCATGCGAAACTAAACGTGATTGTAGTATCCCATAGAGTCATCCAGTTGAATGTTCCGGGTACGGTGCCCATAATCAAACGTCCGGCGACCGGGTCACTGAGAGTTACCCCGGGATAGCCTTGCCATATCACGCCGACCGTAGTGCCAATCGGGGGATCCCGGATCCAGCCAGTTCCGGATGCTTTCGGAGCACGAGGATTGTCTGCCAAAACGGGGTAAGTGCAAGGCAAAAACATTTCGGCTCGGTCGACGGGATCCACGTCAGTCTCAAGACTGTAACCTTCTCGGGCGAAGATCCACGTTACGAGATCATACCAGTTGAGGTGGGGGTAGAACTTGTCCAACTCTCGGACTTGCCGGATTGCCTCCATCGAGACCGGGGGGATGTTCGGGTTCTTTTGTAGAGTTGCATACAGCCAAAAGTACAGGACTTTAACCTCATCAGGACCGGTGAGGTATCGCTCTGTCCGTCCCATTGTGTCCGTGTACCACTTGAGGAGGAACATGCCATCCCCGGGGTCCTTCGCGTCAGTGTTGTTTAGTGTATCGAACAAGTCGGCGGTTGCCCCGAGGATCTGGACCCCGATCGATGTATCTGATACGTCTACGATGTTCAATACTGCCCCAGCCGGGGATATGAGTGCTCCCTCATAGAATAGTTGGCAAGGAAACTTCATGTATGGCACATCCGAACCCGAGCCAACTACAAAACTGAATTGGAATGCTTGCTCATTGTGGGTCGTCCTGGGAAGGCTGATCCGCTGGGAGTATGAGGCATTCCGGTCTTTCAGCTCCGCCAGGTTGTTGATCTGGTAATTCATCGCAGGAGCATCAAGCGGGAGGTCCAATGACCAGACCTCTCCGTCAATACCTTTCATGAGTAGTTCGTAGTTCATATTACCACTGTGTTTGTTCGTCAATAAGTTGGAACTCGTAGCTAACAGTGTTCCGTGGGGCCTTAGTGTCCCAAGTCAGATCAGTATCGTCTACGAGGACTCGTTGCCATGACTCAATTTGATAGTTGTAAACCTGGACCAAAGGCGAGAGAGCAATCCCTTTGAGCAGGTTGAAGTCGTTCTCGTCAAGCTGTTCTGCTCCAGCTTGGACTATGTTCTTAACCTCTGGAGCTAACTCCCCCCTCGTCTCTGAGGTATAAGGATTCCGGGCATTAGCCAACACGTATCGGTCTTCTCTGTCAATTTCCTGAGTATACTTCTTGTGTTGCTCAAACATGTACGTATCCCATCCGCCTTTTCGGTTTATCCAGCGAATATAGAATGGGTTGCAAGGTACCTCCGTGTCGACAAATATGATATTCCATGCTCTATTAGGGAATACTCCACCAGAAAGTCTGAATTTTACGTAGTCAGCTCCGTCAGCATACTCGTCATTAAATTCGAGCACAAGCGGGATGTTGAGTCGACTGGAAATGCCAAATTGGTCTTCTACCGATTCCGAAGTCGGCTTAACACTAACGTCGACCGAGATAGCGGGACTAATTCTCAAAACTCCTTTCGGGAACAGGGTGACGGAGTATGGGTACCCATAGTATTTTTTTACGTACAGATTCCTGTTGTTGTCAGGAGTTCTGTCAGTCAATGCCAGTCCTATATCTGACAGGGTGAAGTTGACGTTGTGTCCTCGGGGTCGTACTCCCCGGGAGGCATACCGGACATTGAAATCCTGTTCACCAATGCCTCTGTAGGCATATGCCGATATGAGGTTGTAGTCAATGACAAAGGGGATTTCAGTGTACGGGAATGTTCTGGGGCGATTCTGGAACCCAGCTTTAGCTAAAAAGCTGAGATCGTATTTCTTCTTCTTCGGCCCGAATCCCAAGTCTCTGTAGATGTCGATGCTTTCAGTTAGTGAGTTTGCTGCTTTCACTGAGCTGGGGCTATAGCTGATAAAGTTCTTCCCGTAGGTCAAAGACATGTTGATCAGTGTTATCTTCACCCCAGATGTTGATCCTGCCTGCCCAGCATATATTCTCAGGACCGTGTTACCGTATGTAACGTTTTCGGTAGGCGGGACTTGGGCAAGCCATGTCGTGGGAGAGTCAATCGTTAGGTCGGTCACAGCAACCAAGAGCACCCCATGGCCTTCTGCGTCTCCTTGGTATAGTGCGACCGTCAGGGGAGTTTCCACGTTCGCTATGACAGAGCCAACCCGAAAAGCATACCATTCTCCGGATTCCATCCTCCGGGGTATTACGAACTCTCTGAACCATTCTTCATCGGCGCCGTCACTGTTGTCAAGCACCTCGGATCGCTCGTTGTCAATGATGTTAAGCGAGATCATGTTGGCCTTATCGGGGTTCTGAGTCTTGATCTCAAGCCCGGATGTTAAGTTGTCTGTCTCAACTGGTATTTGCGAATATGCTGAGAATAGGGAGTCGTCAGCCGGTTGATTTGTGATTGCCATATCGCGTTATATTATATATCCGTGGTCCATATTGTTGTCAGGAGTGAATGCCTCCTCGATGAGGACCTTCATCATCTTGTCCAAATGCTGAGACAGGTACTCCTCGAAGTTGTCCGCAGGAGTGTCTACCAAGTCAACGTAAATGTGATTGCGGTAAAGCTCTGAGCCCTCTCGCTTTATCTTCCATGCAGTGGCATTTCCGAATCGGACCAGATCCTTTGGGTCCGAGAAGGTGATGCCTTTGAGCTTTGCCCACTCCATGATTATCTGCCCCAGATTGGCGGGGATCTTGCCAGGACCTCGTCCCCGGATGAGAGTGTAGAAGTAGTTCGGGGCTTCGATTGTCCCCCAAACTGTTTCACCTTCTCGTCCTGTCTGCACTGTTATCTGAGCATAGGTTCTGCCCGAAGCTTCCTGCCCGGCGTCCTGTGATGCCCGGATAATCTCATCCCTCATCTGGGTGAGTCCCTCAGCCAATATCTGTTCCAGTTCTACCGCCATTTGTTTCTGGGTTTGCGAGCATTGGCTTTCTGCTGAGCCTTCCGCTCCAGTTCCTTGTTCAATCGCTCCCGGAAGAGGTGGCTCTGCAAGTTGGTGAAAAGGAGGTTGTACACCTTTCCGTATTTCCACTCCAGAATCTCGTCCGGGTCTTTCGAGTAGTCCTTGGCCAGTGCAGTGATGGTGGCCATCTCGCCAACCACCAAAGAGAGTTGAGCAATGCCGGCTGCCTTCTCCTCAGCACTGGGCTCGTACTTGAGCTCCGTCTGTTCTCGTTCGATCCAGTACTTAATGCCCATGAGAACCTCATACCAGTACTCGACAATTTCCGAGGTGTTCCTCAGACTCCATTTGACCCCAAGACATTGCATTCCTTCCTTCATCTTGTCGATGTCGGTCAGCTCCTTTTCAGTGATGATCCGACCAAGCTCTATGCGTTGGCCGAACGTCATCTGACCACCTTGTATGTCGATTCGCTGTATCATCCTACTATTGTGAGCGCGTTAAATGGATATTGCTTAAATGCCTCGGGAGCCGGGTCAAGGACCGTCGATCCTTCGGGGACCTTGAATGTAAAAGCTGGGCTATACCACAAGTTCGTGTCCCCCCGGGCAGACTCTAGGATTAAGTAATATCTCTCGGACCAATTTGGTCTTATATTACTAAAGCGGATTCGTAAGTATGCGTAACCGTTAGCTCCACTCGTAATCCCGACAGACAAGTCAAATCTCCTCGTTTCGTCAAACTTCCAAGAGATATAGCCCGGAACGTTTGGGTCAGCTGTGAAGAAAGGCTCGGGGGTCATGCATCGGATCATTCTGCCGGACAGGTCAGTACCAACGGGCAAGTCCACCAATCTCTTGCCAATGAGGTCCATGCCGGGATCTTCGGACCAAATGCACCAGTCGGAATATGTAGTCAGCTCAATGCCCACACTGACCTCGTTAGCATCAAATCTGGCAGACGGGTAGACTATTCGTACCGTGCTCATCATCTCTGGGTAAAGCATGCCAAGTCTGGAAGTCTTCAACCGACGGAGGAAGGGTCTTACGAGCGTTCTCTCCAGCTCGTCTCTCAGGATGAGCCTCGATGTCGTCTTGGACTCAGTACTGAATGGGGTGTCACCTTTGTAAGCGTCATTCCCCATCGGCTCGAACTTACAGAAATAGATCATCAAAGGCAATCGCTGTCTCTGGTGGCCTCTGTATGGTATGTCATAGTACCCCTGAAGCGGTTCCTCGATGTAGATGAACGTAGTGCTGACCGGATTTCCCATTGAGTCCTTGATGACCTCTCCGTTGAGCCCAGTCTCAAATCGAGGCATTGTGTCCACTTTGACATTCAGCATCCGAGCCTGGTCGCACTCAAACACTGCTCCAGGAGCAAGATCCTGAAGCATCAAGCGTATGTGGTCTATGATAGGTAATGTCATCGTTTTGCGGGGATTATGATTTTGGCGGACTTCATGCCAGTCGCCTTCGGCTTTATCTCAAATATCATTCGCATGATGAGCATGTCCAGGAAGTCCGGAGATCTGCCAAGGAGCTGTTTCATGGTGTCCTTAGAGATGAGCTCTCGCTTCTGCTCAGCGGAGTTCGTGTTCTTGGACTTGAGGACCGTCATCTCCTGCTTGATCTTCTCCTGAACTTCTGGTGAGCAGATGATGTGGATCTGGCGCTTGTTGATGAGTTCCGCCAACTTGAATGCACACTCCGACTTGACATTGTTGTACGTCTTGGAGTCAATTGCTGATTGTCCCCCGTGAAACTCCCGGATGCCTCTCAGATAGCTCTCCAAGTAGAATCCAAGCCCATCAGCGTCTGAGACGATGCTTGACCTGGGGACTTTAAGACCGGTAGCCAATCGGGCGATCTTCTCCTCCATCTCCTTGCCTTCCGAGAAGCTTTTTGCAACTGGAATCCGGCATACCATGCCATCCCAGGTTCCAACCACCCAACTGTCTCGGCCTTTTCCGGCAAGGTCAGTGCTGATGAACCTGTCGCCCGTCGGGAGTACGAACTCATTGCTGAACATGTCGCACACTGCGTCATAATCGACCAGCCAATTCGGGTCGTCGGCATACTCCCAGTTGCCAAATACCAATCGCTCGATCTGCGATTGGGTCAGGTTCTGGAGAAGTCCTTCGATGTATCTGTCCGGGAGAGTCTTGTTGTCCTGGGGCAGAGCTTTGACGAACCGACGCCAAGGAGGCAGCTTGTTCTCCTTCCATGGCTTGTAGTAGTCCGTAAAGAGAAAATTGTTGGACGGGTTGCAGGTTATAAGGAGCTTGGGGGCCAACTTGTATACGTCGTTTTTCCAACGACCGATGGAAGCCTGGAGGTTGGTCTTCGCCTCGCGGATAAACTCTCCGCCCTCTTCGATCCATCCCCGAGTCATCTGCATGGACCCGAATCTCTCGTACATGGGATCGCTGGGGTTATACTTGGCATCGATGAGGTAGATGCGGCTTTTATTGTACAACTCGAAGAAATTGTATTGACCATTGAAGTGGTAGTAGTCCTCCGTGATACCCCAATGGGTGAATACCTCGTAGAGGGAGGGTATGGTGTATCGGACTAAGTCGGCGGCCGTCTTACGCGCAATAAAATAAAATGTCTCCGGATAGGTGAGGGCATCGCCGGCTATCAAGGAACACCCGAGGTACGATTTGCCAGCACCTTTCGTGCCAGCATACAGAATGTCAGTGACTGAGTCATCAAGCCATAACCGAGCCACTTCCTTCTGCTTCTCGTTGCCTTTGGTGTCAAATTGAAGCCGGCGTCCCATCTTATTTTACCTCCATTCCTGTTATCTGCTCGAGAGTGATGCCTCCCGTTACATTGACACTGGTCTTGCGTCCTTGAAGCACCTGGATGAGGCTGGCAGCGTACTTGCCAACCAGGGCTCCCTCAATTTGCTGGGAATTGATGGCATCCTCGATGGTACCACCAATTGCAGCTGCTACCGGGTCCCCCGTGAGTTCCCCGTACTCAACAGGATTTAGTCCAGCGAACAGTCTGAATGACTCGATGGTCATCGGGCGGGAAATGTAGACGCTGCAGTCGTCGCCATTCTTATTCACGTGAGCTTGGGAGAAATAGTTATCCTTCATGAATTTGCAATACTCAATGAATGCAAAGTAAAGCTCCTCCGCATCGGTGGGCTTTACAAATTCTCCGGCGTCTCGCCTTTTCTGTCCCTCCTCCATATAGGCGAGCGGACTCATTTTATATGTACTTCGTGCCATGCCTCAAATATAATCAAACCTTATACAAATTAAAAATTTATTTCTGCACAACAATCCCCGGAGCGTTTGGCCCCGGGGATCTTTAATTTATTCGCTTACGCGAATGAGGGTCACGCCGAACCACAGGAACTTGACCGAAATGCCGTTCGGCCAAATCATACCTTCGTGGACCGTTGCGATGGATGGGGTCCAATTACAGTACTTGGTATTGACTTCCGAGTACAAAGCCCAGTTTTTCCCGAGCTGCTTAAAGTGTTTTGCTTTCATGCTTGTTTGGTTTTAATTTTCATATGCGCGAGTGCCGTCCAGTATTTGTGGGTCGAGAGAAGGCCCAATTTGGCACCAGTTCTACTGACTCTGTCAGTTCTACTGACTCTATCAGTTCTACTGACTCTACTCGCCTACGACTTCTTTTTGAACTTTTGAATCCGTCTCTCCGCTCTCTCCATCTGTTTGATGGATCTGTTCAATTTCCGTTTGGGACTGATCCACCATTGGCGGATCCCGCCGAAAATCGCGAACAGGCCGATAATGGCCAACAGGTAAATTGCAATCATTTTCTACGCCTCCTTTCTAATTTGTTTTGTAATTTGCGGACCTCAACCCAGTCCTCGTGCCGCATCCATTTCGGACGGGACAGCAGACTCTGCTGACCCCGTGCTATTTGCATGGTTGTCTTTTTCAATTTGCGGGCGTAGTCCAGGACCTCCCGCTCCTCTTTTGAGTAGATCCCCAGCCATCGCCGGAACACTCCAAGTTTTCCAGTTGGGGGTAGCCCCAATTTCTCAGTTTTTTTCATAATAAACAATATTTGACCAGTAGTAAACAATAAAATTCCCTATTGTTTCTCACCTAAGTGATTGATATTCAATTGATTAGGTCCCCAATTCTCCTCCCGAGAAACAATGTAAACAATGTTTCTGTGCACTCTATTTTGTGATTTTTCATTTCCTAAATTGGTCATAATTTTCCTCATATTCCCTATTCAGGTTTTCCTCCTAAATTATTGTTTACATTGTTTACAAGGG
>ERZ860322.945-NODE-945-length-18764-cov-4.975092_pt1 | contig 18764 bp, 18 predicted proteins | sample MGYA00509979_ERZ860322 | MGnify/ENA primary metagenome ERZ860322 (study PRJEB30046, sample SAMN00715217) | human gut metagenome | study: EMG produced TPA metagenomics assembly of the A metagenome-wide association study of gut microbiota in type 2...
CGAGCTGGGTTCAGAACGTCGTGAGACAGTTCGGTCCCTATCTGTTGCGGGCGTAAGAGATTTGAAGGGAGCTGTCCTTAGTACGAGAGGACCGGGATGGACGTACCTCTGGTGCACCAGTTGTTCTGCCAAGGGCACAGCTGGGTAGCTATGTACGGACGAGATAAACGCTGAAAGCATCTAAGCGTGAAACTCCCCCTAAGATGAGATCTCTCATCCTTTAAGGAGTAAGGACCCAGAAAGACGATCTGGTTGATAGGCCGAAGGTGGAAGCGCAGTAATGCGTGCAGCTGATCGGTACTAATAGTCCGAGGGCTTGACCTACGAAAGAAGCAGGCAAGGCCTTGAGAGGAGCTTTGAAGTTACATTGTTCGGTTTTGAAGGTTCGATTTGAAGACATGCACCTTTCGCTCATGGTGGTACTAACGCCCGCAGGCGTTGTATCGCGGGCAACCGCGGAGCGGCACTTAGCCCGCGATTGAGCACGTAGTGCGAGCAGGAGGAGCAGACAGAAAGATAAGCGCAATGAGCGAAAGAACATGCACCTTTAGCTCAGCTGGTAGAGCACCTGACTCTTAATCAGGGTGTCCAGGGTTCGAGTCCCTGAAGGTGTACCAACCCATCTGGGTGGGTAGACCGCCCAGATGGAACCCCACGACGAAGACATGGCCCGTTGGTCAAGTGGTTAAGACAGCGGCCTCTCACGCCGTTAACATCGGTTCGAATCCGGTACGGGTCACCATCCCAAAAAAGCGATGCTTTTTCGGGAACCCTTGAGGACAAAAAATCCTCGGGCGAAATGAATTCGCCCTGCGGCAAGGTTTTGCTGCGCAAAACGCTTGGACGTGCCACTCGGCACGACTTGACAATTGGATAAAAGTTTGTTACTGTATGAAAGCAGTTGCAATACAGCAGTTGGTGCTGATTAGGGCGAGGGTCCACCCGTTCCCATCCCGAACACGGAAGTTAAGCTCGCTTCTGCCCACAATACTTGGCTGGAGACGGCCCGGGAAGATAGGTAGCGCCAACACGAAAGAAGTCACTCATGCGAGTGGCTTCTTTTTTTGTTTATTGCATCGAAATGAAAGCCCGCGCTTCAAGCGCGGGCCTTCATTTGTCGTTTGGTCTCTTTACAGTGCTTCAAAATGATACCGCGGTTTGCCGAGACTCTTTTTGCCGTATTCGATGGCTTCTGCAGGGCAGTAGCAGATGCAGGCCATGCAGTGGGTGCAGTCCTTGCCCCAGACAGGTTTGCCGTCATGCAGGGTGATATTGTTGGCGGGACAACGCCGGACACATTGACCGCAGCCGATGCAGGCACTGCTTACAGTGAAGGCATTCGCCTTAACAAAAAGCGGGTAGAAGAGCGGATTGACAGCACTGCTCATGAAGCGATCGTAGAGGTTGCTGCGCGGAGAGGCAAAGTGTCGATCAGCCTGAATGGCGGCGATGGCGCGCTCGATGCCCGGCTCGGCGTTGGCTACGATTTTTCGCGCTTCGTCCGGCTGCGGGGCATTGAACATGGCAATATAGTTTTCCGGCATGACGATCTCTGCCGTGCCCATATAGGCAAGGTGCTTTGTTTCACAGAGGGCTTGGTTGTATTTATTCGCATTGCCAATCTCGCTGCCGCAGGTCATGACGAACCACGCCCGCTTCGCGCCGATGAGGTCAGTTTTCAGCAGCCAGTCCTGCACGATGCGGGGAATGCGCCAGGCATAGGTGGGCGTAACGAATACAATTCGTTCGCCGGTCTCAATTGGCGAAGAATCTCGGGCTTTGATGCGGTCATTCATATTGAAAAGCGTATCGCCCAGTGCATCTGCGATGCGCTGTGCTACATATTTGCTGTTACCGGTGCCGGAAAAATAAAGAATCATATCAAAACCCCCTCGCAGTGGTCGATCTCATGCTGAATGATCTGCGCCGTCCAACCGGTAAAGGTTTTGATGCGCGTTTGAAATTTCTCATTCTGCCATTGCACCTTGATGGTCTGAAAGCGCCTGGTTTTCCGTGTACCGCTGAGGGAGAGGCAGCCTTCTTCCGCTTCATACGCGGTGGACTTCTTCACGATGACGGGGTTAAACATGACCAGGTATTCGCCCTCATTATCAAACGCGATGATGCGCTTGCAGACGCCGATCATGTTGGCTGCCATGCCAACGTAGCCGTCTTTATGGGCGGTCAGTGTGTCCAGCAGATCATGTGCTGTGCCGAGATCATCTGGCGTGGCGAGATCAGCCTTCTGCGACAGAAAGAATTCGTCTTTGCAGATTTCACGAATCATGGGGAAGTCCTCCTTGCTTTATTAAGGTAAGATCAGCACTCCACGGCGACCTTGATAACGCCGCCCTGCTTATTTTCAAAGAGATCGTAGGCTTCTTCGATCCGGCTGAGCGGATAGGTGTGAGTGATGAGCGGCTCTGTATCAAGCTTACCCTCGGCGATCAGCTTCAGCGTTTCCTCACAGTGGCAGCCGTCCACGCCGCCGGTCTTGAAGGTGAGGTTCTTGCCATACATATCGGGCAGCGGCAGCGTCTGCGCTTTGTCATAGAGCGCGACCACCGTTACGATCGCGTTCGGCCTGGCGCACTCCCACGCAAGGCGGAACGTTCCCTCTGCCCCTGCGACTTCAAGCACCACGTCTGCGCCGCCATGGTCGCTCACCGCGCGCACAACGTCTGCGCAGTCCTCCGGCGATACGGTCATCACCTCGGGGTAATGTGCGCGGATAAAGTGGACGCGGTTCTCATCTTTTTCACAAATGATGATGCGCTTGGGCTTTTTCAGCATTACGCAGAGCAACGTGCAAATGCCCGTCGGTCCCGCGCCGAGGATCAGCACGGTATCGTCTTTTGTGATCTCGGAAATATGTGCTGCCCAGAAGCCGGTGGCGAGCACGTCGCCCACCAGCAAAGCCTGCCGATCGGTCACACCGTCGGGAATTTTATTAAGCCCCTGATCGGCAAAGGGCACGCGTACATATTCCGCCTGCCCGCCGTCGATGCGGCAGCCAAGCGCCCAACCGCCGTTTTGATCGGTGCAGTTGTTGACATAGCCCTTTTTGCAGAAAAAGCACTCGCCGCAGAAAGTCTCTACATTGACCGTTACGCGGTCGCCCGGCTTCACGTTCTTCACCGCGCTGCCGACTGCTTCCACAATGCCGACCATCTCATGTCCCACCGTGATGCCCGGAACGGCGCGGGGAACGCTCCCGTGCTTGATGTGCAGGTCGCTGGAGCAAATGCTGGCGAGCGTCACCTTCACAATGGCGTCCCGCTCGTGCAGCAGTACCGGCTTTGGCTTTTCCGTTAATTCAAATTCTCCTTTTGCAACATATGTGTAAGTCTGCATGCTTCGATCCATCTCTTTCTGAAAACTCGTTTTTCCTCATTTTGCTTTTCTATCAAATCCAATCCATCATACCACGGGAAGCACGAAAAGAAAAGAACGGAAGATGAAGGTTTGCGCCGGATATCTCAATGAGGGCCGCTTAAAAAACAAAAAAGCAAGGGAAAACGCAATGTTTTCTCTTGCTTTTCTTGGCGCGGAAGAGAGGATTTGAACCTCCGCGACGCTTTTTACACGTCCTACTCCCTTAGCAGGGGAGCCCCTTCGGCCTCTTGGGTACTTCCGCAGGTCGATGGTGTTTTTTTAATTGGCGGAGAGAGTGGGATTCGAACCCACGGATGCTTTCACATCGCCGGTTTTCAAGACCGGTGCCTTCAACCGCTCGGCCATCTCTCCGGATAATGAGTTCGCGTCTAACTCCCAAACGCAAGACTAATACTACCATAGATATGTGCTGTTTGTCAACCAAAATTACAAGCTTTTTCTTGGATTATTCGATCGGCAGGAGATCTGCCGGGTGCCTTTGCCGCATTTGTGCGCCGATGCTTAATAATTTCTACCGCTGATGTTTGAAATTAGTTAAGAAATTTCACAGTGGAATCGCAAGGTTTGCATGATATAACTCTTCCACAGACAGGAAAACAAGAGATGCCGGGATTTCCGGCAGTGGAGGAGACGATTATGCAGACAGTCATCACGATCAACGCGGTCATCATGGCCCTCTTTTTCGTATGCTATTCCTATCAGTTCTTTTATGTGGCGGTGGCGCTGCTGAAGCGGAAGAAATTTATCGGCCGCAATGAAAACCACCGCATTGCCATTCTCATCGCTGCGCGCAATGAGGAGAATGTCATCGGTTATCTGCTCGACAGTATTTGTGCGCAGACTTATCCGATGGATCATGTAGATGTTTACGTCGGTGCGGATAACTGCACGGACGATACCGCCCGCGTGGCGCGCGAGCATGGCGCGATCGTTTTTGAGCGGCACGACACGCTGCATGTCGGCAAGGGCTATGTGCTCAACGACATGCTCAGACGCATTCGCCGTCCCGGCCGCAGGCACTACGACGCCTATCTTGTGTTGGATGCAGACAATATCCTTGACCCGAACTTCCTTTCCGAGATCGAAAAGGTCTACTCCGCGGGCTACGAGATCGTGACCTGCTATCGCAATTCCAAAAACTATGGCGACAACTGGATCTCTGCGGGCTATGCGCTGTGGTTCCTGCGCGAGGCACAATACTTGAACAATGCGCGCATGCGCCTCGGCAGCAGCTGTGCGGTGTCCGGCACAGGATTTCTTTTTTCCGACAGTGTGCTGCAGCGGTGCGGCGGCTGGAACTTCTTCCTGCTCACGGAGGACATCGAATTTACCATCGACAATGTGACCCGCGGAGAAAAGGTCGGCTACGCAGGAGGTGCGGTGCTCTATGATGAGCAGCCCACGAGCTTTGCCCAGTCCTGGCGGCAGCGCATGCGCTGGTCGAAGGGGTATTTGCAGGTTTTCCGCAAGTACGCCGTGCAGCTTTTCTCCGGCATTGCGCACGGCAGCTTTTCCTGCTATGACATGACGATGAACATCATGCCTGCGGCAGTGCTGACGGGGGTGAGCGTGATCGTGAACATCGGCGCGGCGCTCTCGAACGCTGCGTCCGGCGGCTCGATGGAGATGCTTGTTGTCTCTGTGCTGCAAACGCTGGCGAGCCTGTATGCAACGCTCTTTGTGCTCGGCGCGATCACGACTGTGACGGAGTGGAAGAACATTCGCTGCGCGGCGTGGAAAAAGGTGCTCTATGCCTTTACATTCCCGCTCTTCATGCTCACTTATGTGCCCATCTGCATCGCTTCGCTCTTTACGAAGGTCGAGTGGAAGCCGATCTGTCACACGAGAGTGATGACGCTCAAGCAGATCGAAGAGCGCGGATTGCGCGCATCGTGACAAAATAATTTGAGAGAGGGGCTTTGCCCCTCTCTCTTTATCGTTATCGCTTGTCGCCGGGTTTGAAGAGGAGTGCCATCAACACGGCGAAAACGACTGCCGCGGCGATGCCGCCCGCGGTGGCGCTGAGCCCTCCGGTCATCACGCCGAGCCACCCATGCTCGCCGACAGCCTTTTCTACACCCTTGGCGAGCGAATAGCCAAAGCCTAACAGCGGCACAGTCGCGCCCGCGCCGCCCCATCGGACGATGGGCTCGTATATGCCGACGGCCGTCAGAAAAACGCCGCAGACGACATAACCCGTCAGAATACGCGCAGGGGTGAGAGATGTTTTGTCGATCAAAATCTGACCGACGGCGCAGAGAATGCCGCCGCAGAGAAAGGCGCGCAGATAGTCCATTGCTTAAACCTCCTTCTGATTCGAGAGTATGAGCGCGTGGCAGATACCGGGGATGCTCTCGCCTTGCAGCGTCGTCGTGGGGGAGAGCAGCGCGCCCGTCGGCGCAAAGATCATGCGCTGCCACCTGCCCTCGCGCATTCCGCGCAGAAGATAGCCGCACAGGACGCTCGCCGAGCAGCCGCAGCCGCTGCCGCCGCAGTGCATGTCCTGCGCCTCAATGTCGTAAAGCAGCAGCCCGCAGTCGGTGTAGCGCGCGCCGAGCGGCAGCCCGTCGCGCGCAAAGAAATCAGAAACGATCCGATGCCCCAGCTTTCCGAGATCTCCCGTGACGATGAGATCATAGTCCTCGGGTTTCGTTTGCGTGTCGCGGAAGAGCGCGCAGAGCGTATCGTATGCCGCTGCCGCCATCGCTGCGCCCATGTTGTTCGCATCGGTGATGCCCTTGTCGATGATCCTGCCGGTCGTGACATGGGTGATAAAGGGACCTTCGGCACTTTCTGCAACGATACAGCAGCCGCTGCCTGTGGCTGTCCACTGCGCTGTAGGCGTGCGCTGCGAGCCGTAGGGCACCGGCATGCGGTATTGCCGCTCGGCGGTGCAGAAGTGTGAGGACGTAAGCGCAGCAGCGCGCAAGGCATAGCCGCCGTCAATCATCAGCGCGGCAAGGGAGAGGCTCTCACCCATTGTGGAGCACGCGCCGTAAAGCCCGTAAAAGGGAATACGGCTCTCGCGCAGGGCGAACGATGAGCCGACGCACTGGTTCAAAAGGTCACCGGCGAAAATGAGATCAAGCTCACTTTCCCGCAGTCCCGCTTTTTCCAGCGCGCGGGAGAGCGCATGACGCTGCATGGTGCTCTCGCCCTTTTCCCAGGTGGTTTCACCGAAGAAATGATCCTCGCTCAATTCATCAAAATAGTCGCGCAGCGGTCCCGCGCCCTCAAGCCGTCCGCCGACGGCGGCGAACGAGAGAATAGCGGGGCAGGTGTCAAGACGGCGCGTCTGCGCGCCAACGGTTTTTCGGCTCATGGCATTTTTCCTTTCAAAAGGATTTAGGGGAATCGCTCAAAAGCATGTATAGTCTCTGCCGCTTTTCCAAGAATATGAGCACTTGACGCACTTTGACAGAAATGCTATGATAAATATACAACAAACAAGGAGGATTTTTCCTGTGAAACGAGTGATTTCTACGACCGCTGCTCCCGGCGCTGTCGGCCCTTATTCTCAGGCTGTCGAGGCAAACGGCTTTGTGTTCGTTTCCGGTCAGCTCCCGCTGGATCCGGCGACCGGCGCCTTTGTTTCCGACAATACCGACGAGCAGGCAGAGCAGTGCATCAAGAATCTGCTGGCCGTACTCGCGGCAGCAGGCTGCAAGGCGGAGGACGTTGTCAAGGCGACCGTCTTTATGATCGACATCGGCGAGTTTTCCGTTGTCAACGAAGTCTACGCCAAGTATTTTAACGGCGAGTGCCCCGCGCGCTGCGCGATGCAGGTCGGCGCGCTGCCCAAGGGTGCGCTGGTCGAGATCGAGGCCATTGCGGTCAAGCCGTAAGCAGACCGAAACGAAAAGAAAGGGAGAAACACAGTTTCTCCCTTTCTTTTTTGATGCGAATGCAGTATAATATTTTGATTATCTATCATAAATTTGCTTTCCGGGAGGAAATGAGATGAAAGAAGAGATGCGTACCATCGGTTATCTCTGTCCTGCGTGCCGCAAGCGCGTCATTCAGAGCAGAAGTGTTTTTGCACTGTCCGCTTCGGGCGCGGTCGTGAGCTGCGAGTGCGGCGAGTCGAGCCTGACCATCGACGCGGAGGAGAATAAGTTCCGCCTGTGTGTGCCGTGCGGCGTGTGCGGCGGCGAGCACACAGCGGAGTGCAGCGCGGAGAAGCTGCTGCACGGGCGCGGCATCGGCCTTGCCTGCCCGGAGACAAAGATGCTCTGCTGCTTCATCGGCGAGGAGTATGCCGTGGAGCATGAGATGGAGCAGCTTTCCCTCGCGGCGGCCAAGGAGCGCGAGCAGGGCAGCGATCCCGCCGCCTTTGCCGACAGTGTTATCATGTATGAGATCTTATCCGAGCTCAAGGAGATCGCCGCGCGCGAAAACGGCATTACCTGCTCCTGCGGCAGCAAGGACTACGGCATGGAGATCCACAGCACCTATGTGGATCTTGTGTGCAGGAGCTGTGGGGCAAGGCTGCGGATCCCGGCAGCGACGGACGAGGATCTCGACCGTCTCTGCTGCCGCATGAAGCTGCAGATCAAGAGTGAGTGAGGGGAGTATATGATCGGTTTTCTTGCACGCCGGTTCATTCAGAACTACCAGAATACCGCCGACGCTGCGGTGCGCCGCGCTTACGGCGTGCTTTGCGGCGCGGTGGGCATTGCCATCAACCTGCTGCTCTTTGCGCTCAAGCTGCTGGCAGGAACGCTTGCAGGCTCGGTCGCCATTACGGCGGATGCGTTCAACAACCTCTCCGATGCGGGCGCGTCCATCGTGACGCTGCTGGGCTTTCGCCTTGCCGGGCAGAAGCCGGATACCGAGCATCCCTTCGGACATGGCCGCATCGAGTATATTTCGGGACTGATCGTTTCGCTCGTCATTCTTCTGATGGGCTTTGAGCTGCTGCGCGACGCGGTGGGCGCGATCCTCCACCCCGAGGCGGTGGAGTGCAGCGCGCTGACGGTCACGATCCTGCTTGTTTCCATCTGCGCCAAGTTTTATATGTACTGCTACAACCGCGGCGTAGGGAAGAAGCTCAACGCCGCCGCCATGCAGGCGACCGCGGCGGACAGCCTGTCCGACTGCGCAGCCACCGCGGCGGTGCTGCTCTCGACGCTTGCGGGGTATTTCCTGCACTGGCAGATCGACGGCTGGTGCGGCCTTGTTGTGTCGCTGCTCATTCTGTGGGCGGGCTTCCAGGCGGCAAAGGACACGCTCTCTCCGCTGCTTGGCCAGCCGCCGACAGAGGAATTCGTGCAGGAGATCCGCGATATTGTGATGGCGAATAAGGCCGTGTGCGGCATCCACGACCTTGTGGTGCACGATTACGGCCCCGGCCGCGTGATGATCTCGCTGCATGCCGAGGTGCCCGCGCACGGTGATATTCTCACCCTGCACGACGAGATCGACAATGTGGAAAAGCAGCTGCACGACAAGCTTGGCTGCGAGGCGGTCATTCACATGGATCCCGTGGTGACGAACGATGAAGCGGTGAATGTCACGCACCAGAGGATCGCAGCACTGGTGCGCGGCATCGACGAGAACATCTCCATCCACGATTTCCGCATGGTCACGGGGCCGACGCACACGAATGTGATCTTCGACGCCGTTGTTCCCTACGGCTGCAAAATGAGCGACAGGGAAGCGGAGGAGAAGATCAAAAAGGCGGTACACGAGCTGGATCCGAGCTATTTTGCTGTGGTGCAGATTGACAAGAGCTATGTGAGATAAGCGCACGAGCGCAAAAGGAGAACCGATGACGGAAGAAATCAAAAAGCTGAAGGAACTCATTGACGGAACGGACAATATCGTCTTTTTCGGCGGGGCAGGCGTCTCAACTGAGAGCGGCATCCCAGATTTTCGCAGCGTGGACGGGCTGTACCACCAGCAGTGGGACGACCCGCCTGAAACGATTTTAAGCCACACGTATTACGAGCGCTATCCCGAGAAATTCTTCGCCTTCTACCGCGCAAAGCTCCTCTGCGAGGGCGCAAAGCCGAACGCTGCGCACTTGAAGCTTGCCGAGTGGGAAAAGACGGGCAAGCTCAAGGCTATTATCACGCAGAACATCGACGGGCTGCATCAGGCGGCGGGCAGCAAAAACGTCCTCGAGCTGCACGGCAGCACGCTTCGCAACTACTGCGAGAAATGCGGGAAGTTTTACGCCGCGAGTGATATCAAAAACTCGATCGGCGTGCCGCGCTGCACCTGCGGCGGGCGCATCAAGCCCGACGTGGTGCTCTATGAAGAGGGGCTTGACGAAAAGACGCTTTACCGCGCGGTGGAGTACATTCAGGAGGCTGACGTGCTCATCATCGCGGGCACGTCGCTCGCGGTCTATCCCGCGGCGGGGCTTGTGCGCTATTATCGCGGACACAAGCTTGTCGTCATCAATAAGACGCCTCTTGACCGCGGCCTTGGCGCAGATCTGGTCATCACCGGAGCGGTGGGAGAAACGCTTGCGCAGATCTGACGGGAAAGCACCGGAAAAGTTTGAAAAAACCGTGGTTTTCCGGTGCTTTTGGTATGACAAATTTTTTTATTTTTTCTTGCAAAAAAAGGTTGACATTCGACCTCTTTTGGGCTTATAATAGCCAAGCGGTCGTTGAGAAACAGCCGCTTGAAAAGATGAATATGCGGGTGTGCTGGAATTGGCAGACAGGCTAGCTTGAGGTGCTAGTGTTCGTATGGACGTGCGGGTTCAAGTCCCGCCATCCGCACCATCTTTTTTAAAAATAGAATACGCGCGAGTGGTGGAATTGGCAGACTCGCTAGATTCAGGTTCTAGTGCTCATTACGGGCGTGCGGGTTCAAGTCCCGCCTCGCGCACCATCGTTTATCCTTGAAAACCTTGTGTTTTCAAGGATTTTTTCTTTTCTCTGCGACTGGTTACCCTTATTTTTACCCTTTACGCTTTTGTCACACGTTGGATCTGAGAGACAACAGAAATATAAAGATCTACTGGATTTGTAAATAACAAATCGACTCCTTTTTAGCCTGCAGGAAAAGCGCCGCACCGTTCGAAAAAAGTTTTTCAAAAATGAAACATTCCCTCTTTTCAAATGATATAGTAAGTGAAAGGCCTTTCAAGGAGAATCCCATGTTGACAGAAGAACAGTTTTCGTATCTTGCAAAAAAGTATATGGACACGGTGTTCCGGCTGGCGTTCCACTACACCAAAAACTGCTCAGAGTCGGACGACATCACGCAGGAGGTGCTGCTCAAGCTCTACCGCGCGGACAAGGCGTTTGAGAGCGAAGACCACGTCAGGCACTGGCTCATCCGCGTTACGGTCAACGAGTGCAAGCGGGCGTTCCTCTCCCCGTGGAAGCGGACGGAGCCGATCGAGGACTATGCCGAGCAGCTTGCGTTCAAAACGCCGGAGCACAGCGAACTTTTTTATGCCGTGATGGCGCTGCCGCAGAAATACCGTGTGCCGCTCTTCCTGCATTATTACGAGGGGTACTCCTGCGAGGAGATCTCCCAATTCCTCGGCATTCCCAACGCGACCGTCCGCACCCGATTGCGGCGCGGGCGGGAACAGCTCAAAACCGATCTTCAGGAGGCGAACAACGATGTTTGACGAAAACCTATATCAGGAGACGATCTCCGCGCTTCACGCCTCCGAAGACACAATTTCGGAGGTAATGAACATGACGCACAAGACGAAAAGAAGAGGCAGCCTGCGCACGGCGGCGGTGCTTGCGGCGGTCATCGCGATTCTGTGCTGCACGGCGGCAGCCGCAGCGGCGCTGGGACTGGATCAGCGGTTGGCGGAGTACTTTGAAGCAACGGCGGAGCAGGAAGAGCTGCTCGCGACTGCGGCGGTCCCGATGAACATTGTGAAGCGGGACAGCGGCGCGGTGCTGCGCATCGAGCAGGTCATCGCCGACCGCTATTGTGCGGCGGTCCTTATCGACTTTACCGCGCCGGAGGGGACAGTACTGGATCAGGACTATTACGCATTCGATCGGAGCGTGTCCGCAACGTCCCGGGACGGAGTGAAAATGCAGACCTACGGCATTGGCTGGGAGGTATTGCCAAGCAACACGGAAAATGAGACGGGCCGCCATGCCGCGATCTTGATGACGATCCATTCTATGGACGGAGAATTCAACTTCCTCGGCGCGAAGGTGAAGTTGACGCTCAATGGCCTGTATCGGGACAACTGGGGGGAAGAGCTTGTTGTCCCCGGCCGCTGGAGCTGCACATTCACTCTGCCGGAGATCGATCCGGGACGCCTGTGCACGGTGAACGAGCCGGTCGAGATCGAGGGAAAGAACGCCGTGCTGACGACGCTTTACGTCTCGCCGCTCTCACTGACCTGCGAGATCAAGCAGGGAACGGATGATCTGAAAGAAACGGTTGAGCCCATCTACAGCGACGAAGGGAAGGAGAGCATCGCTCCCGAGATCACGCTGCAAAGCGGCGAAACCATCGGCGCGGCGGACAGTCTGTTCCTTATAACGAAGTATCTCGATAAGCGCGGGCGCTACTGCTTCCGGATGGACGAAATCCTTGATCCGGAAACAGTGAGCAGCGTTGCCATCTTTGGAGAAACGTTTTCCGTCGAATCATAGGGCGAAAAGCCGCATTTACGGAAAGAAGAACCCTCTGCTTTGATGCAGAGGGTTCTTCTTTCCTGTTTTTACCGCGATTTATCTTACACGATCTGCGTTTTGGCTGCATTGTGTGTCCGCCCGCTTTGAGAGGGAGCTAAGGGATAACGGATTTCCTTCATAGATGAGGTCTCCTTGATGCAGGTATCACTCGCCGACCCGAAGGAGGATCTCCGCAACGAGCGCTTTATCGAGCTGGGGAAAGGGAATGACCGGCGCGGGAGTTTCCGGGGGATCGCACAGCAGCTTTTCTGCCCACGACATATCGTACCAGCGGCCGAACTTGTAGCCGCTGCGCGTGAATACGCCGATGCGGCGGAAGCCCAGATGTTCGTGAAAGCGGATGCTGTTGTCCGTCAGGTATTCGTCGCCTTCGCCCTGCGGCTCGCCGATGCAGGCATAGAGGTTATAGATGTTCTGCGCGAGTGAGAGTTCCTCCAGCGCGCGGTAGAGGCGTTTGCCGAGCCCCTGATGGCGCGCATCAAGGGCGAGATAGATCGTCGTCTCTGCACAGTGGTCGTAAGCGGCACGGGGGATAAAGGTGTGCGTGTAGGCGTAGCCGAGAAGCGAGCCGTCCGCCGCTTCGGCAACGAGATAGGGATAGCTTTTCCGTACCCTTTCGATCCTGCTGCGGAATTCCTCGACCGATGGGACGACGTATTCAAACGAGATGGCAGTGTTTTCAACATACGGCGCGTAGATCGCAAGCAGCGCCGGCGCGTCGTCCGGCGTTGCGATGCGGAAACGGAAGGAAGCGTCTGTCATCGGCCTCACCTCTCAAAGCCATGCACCCAGTCGGAGCGCAGATAGTAGATGAGGTAGATGGTGGAGCTGATGGCCCAGGTGAGGGGATAGGCCCAGTAAATGTAACCGATCTCGCCGATGAAATGGACAACGAGCATGATGTAGATGATGCGGATGACGCACCACACCGAGAGCATGATCATCATCGGTACGACCGCGCGGCCCGCGCCGCGGCAGACCGCGGCGATGGAATGCGAGAAGGCCAGCAGGCAGTAGAAGAGCGATACCGTGCGCGCCTGCTGCACGCCGAGGGCGATAACGCCAGGTGTGCTGTCGAAAAGTGTGATGAGCTCACTTGCCCAGAGGTAGTAACAAAGACCGATCAGCTCAGCCATAATGACGGCGATGAGAATGCAGAAGCGCGCGCCGCGCTTGGCACGGTCATACTGCCTGGCGCCGAGGTTCTGCCCCACGAACGTGGTACAAGCCATCGTAAAGCTTGTGATGGGCAGGAAAGCGAAGCCTTCGATCTTGCAGTGCGCACCGTAGGCGGCCATGGCAAGCATGCCGAAGGAGTTGATCTGCGACTGGACGATGACGTTGGCAAGGCCGATGACGCAGTTCTGCACACCGGAGGGCAGGCCGTAGCGAATAATTTCGCTCAGCATACTGGCGTGGAAGCGGATGTTGCGCGGCGTGACGGTGTAGACCTCGCCCTTTTTGAGCAGGTGGATCAGGCAGAGCATGCAGCTCGTGCCCTGAGAGAGAACGGTCGCCACCGCGGCGGACCACACGCCCCAACGGAACACGCCGATGAAGAGAAGGTCAAGCGCGATGTTGATGAGCGAGGACACGATGAGGTAATGAAGCGGGCGGCGGCTGTCGCCGAGGGCGTTTAAGATGCTCGTGCACATATTGTAAAGCACCGTTGCCAGCACGCCGAGGAAGTAGTAGCGGAAGTATTCGACCGCCTGCGGCATGACCTGCGCGTCGGTATTCATCCAGATGAGGAACGTCGGCGTGAGGAAGACGCCGATGACCGTCAGGATCGCACCGGAAACAATGCCGAACGCCAGATTCGTGTGAATGGCGCGCGAGACGTTTTCATAGTCATCTGCGCCGAAATATTTGGAAATGGCAACGCCTGCGCCCATGGCCGTGCCGATAAAAAGACTCGTGAGCAGCATGATGAGCGTGCCGGACGAGCTGACGGCGGCAAAGGCGTTCGTGCCGAGGTATTTTCCCACAATGAAGGCGTCTGCTGTGCTGTAAAGCTGCTGAAAGACCTGACTGATGAATATGGGCAGCGCGAAGCGCAGGATCAGGGAAACGGGACTCCCCTCGGTCATATTCTGGACGGTCTGCTTTGCCGTAACTGTTTGCGCCATGCGAACCTCTCTCTCTGTCCCGCGGCGGGACGACAATAGACTCTGACTGATGCGATGAAGCTGCTGAAAAAGGAAAAGCGCCGCGGCTGCGGTGCTTTTCCCCAAATCCTGAAGAAACAGCAGACAAAAAGCTACAATATCTTGACAGGCTCAATTATATAGAGGCGGAGTGCGAAAGTCAACCGTTGCGGTCACATCACGAGCTTCAAAAGTGCGGGCGTGATGTACGCTTCAACGAGCGCGGCGACGAGCAGCAGCGGCGCGACGAAGGATAGAAAGACGCGGTTGCAGTCCAGCACGCGGCGCAGGAAAGACACATCGCTCCTTTTGCGGAGTTTTTCCGTTCCCGTGCGGCAGATGAGAAGTCCGAGCGCGCAGGAAAGGATCAGCGCGGGCAGCTCAAAGATGCCATGCGGCAGGATCCCGATAAAGTAAACGCCGAGACCGATTCCGTGGTGCTGATAGAGGGCGGCAAACGCGCCGAGCAGCAGCGCATTCGTGCCGAGCGCAAGCGCGCTGAGCGGCACAAACGGAATAAGACCGTAGAGCATTGCAAGAAGCGACGCGGTGACGTTGTTGAAAAAAAGCGTCGCCATCATCTGTGACTGCGGTACGTTGCTGGAAAGGCCGAGCTGCTCAAGCTGTGCGGCAAAACGGTCGAGCAGCTGCTGCGCTGCGTCTGGAAAGAGCATTCCGGCGGCAAAACCCAATACCGCCAGCACAGCGAAGGCGGCGGCGGTGTTGAGAAATTCACGCTTGAGAAGGTCTTTCGAAAGCGTGGGGCAGAATTGTGAGATCATGCGAGCTTGGCGATGCCTGCCTTGACGCGGCGGATCGTTTCCTCGCGGCCGAGAATGTGGCAGATCTCGACTGCGCCGCCGGGCGTGACGAGCTTGCCCGCGGCGGCGATGCGCAGCGGCCACATGAGCGTTGCGTTCTTCACGCCGAGCTCCTCGGCGAAGGAGACGAGCATATCGTGGAGGGCTTCGTTCGTCCACTCGGGAAGCTCTTCAAGCTTGGGAAGAACCTTCGTGAGCATGTCGAGCGAGACCTCCGCGTTGGTCTTGGATTTTTTGTTCGTGTAGTATTCAACGCTGTAATCGGGGAGAGCATCGAAGAAGTCGACCTTTTCGGGAATGTCGGTGAGCTTTTCGCAGCGCGCCTGCAAGAGTGCGGCAATCTCAGAAGCGGAATACGCCTCGTTCTTAACGCTCTCACGAATGTAAGGCTCAGCGACCTTGCAGAATTCTTCCGGCGTAAGGTTGCGCAGATAGTTGGCGTTGAAATACGTGAGCTTTTCAATGTCGAAGATGGCGGGGGACTTGGAGATGCCGCCGATATCGAAGGCTTCCACCAGCTCGTCGAGCGTAAAGAACTCCTGCTCGCTCTGCTCGCCGCGCGGCGACCAGCCGAGAAGGGCGACATAGTTCAAAATGGCGTTCGTCAGGAAGCCCTGCGCCTTCAGATCCTCATAGCTCGGGTCACCGTTGCGTTTACTCATCTTATGCTGCGCGTCGCGCATGACGGGGGAGCAGTGCACATAGGTCGGCACCTCCCAGCCGAAGCCCTCGTAGAGGAGGTTGTACTTCGGCGCGGAGGAAAGGTACTCGCTGCCGCGCACGACATGGGTGATGCCCATGAGGTGGTCGTCGATGACGTTGGCAAAGTTGTAGGTCGGCAGACCGTCGCGCTTCAAGAGCACCTGGTCGTCGAGCGTTTTATTTTCCACCGTGATGTCGCCAAAGCTTGCATCGTGGAAGGTCGTGGTGCCGTCCTTCGGGATACGCTGGCGAATGACGTAAGGCTCGCCGGCGGCGACGCGCGCCTTGGCCTCTTCGAGCGGCAGGTCGCGGCAGGGATCGTCCGCACGGTCGAAATCGCCGGAATCCTCCTCGCTCTCCGTCTTCTCGCAGAAGCAGCGGTAGGCATGTCCCTTTTCGATGAGAAGGTCGGCGTATTCCTTGTACAGCGGGCGGCGCTCGGTCTGCACATAGGGGCCTACGGGGCCGCCGACGTCGGGGCCTTCGTCATGCTCCAGATGGCACTCGGCCATGGTCTTGTATATAACGTCCACTGCGCCCTCTACGAGACGGCCCTGATCGGTGTCTTCAATGCGCAGGATGAACTTGCCGCCCGCGTGGCGCGCTATCAGATAGGTGTACAGCGCCGTGCGCAGGTTGCCAACGTGCATATATCCGGTGGGCGACGGGGCAAAACGGGTACGTACCTCGCCGTGAGGAATACGAGCCTCCATGTCCTCGAACCATTTCATATCTTTCATAATAAGCCTCCAAAAAGCCCGCGGCTGCGGACTTGATATCAATCTATATATTATTTTACATTTTACCGCTTGTCAAGTCGAACTTGATTTGATACAATATAAAGACGCTTTATAGCTATTATTTTTTCCATACAGAGATTGGAGAAAAACTATGGATAACGACACCGCCGTCAAAAAGACTTTGCTTTCGGGCATCCAGCCCTCCGGCAACCTGCACCTTGGCAACTACCTCGGCGCCGTAAAGAACTGGGCTGCTCTTCCTGACGAGTTTAACTGCTTCTATTTCATGGCCGACCTGCACACGCTCACCGTGCGCCAGAATCCGGCCGAGCTGCGCCGCCGCTCCACCACCCAGCTCGCGCAGTATATCGCCTGCGGGCTTGATCCGGAGAAGAACGTGCTCTTCCTCCAGAGCCACGTGCATGAGCACGCGGAGCTGGGCTGGATCCTCAACTGCTACACCATGTTCGGCGAGCTGAGCCGCATGACCCAGTTCAAAGACAAATGCGCAAAGAACGCCGACAATATAAACGGCGGCCTCTTCACCTATCCGTCCCTCATGGCGGCGGATATTCTGCTGTATCAGGCCGACTACGTCCCCGTCGGCGAGGATCAGAAGCAGCACTGCGAGCTGACGCGCGACATTGCAAACCGCTTCAATAACCTCTACGGCGAGACCTTCAAGGTTCCCGAGCCCTATATTCCCAAGGTCGGCGCGCGCATCATGAGCCTTGGCAACCCGACCTCGAAGATGTCCAAGTCCGATCCCACGGGCTGTGTGTTCCTCATGGACAGCCCCGAAGAGATCTCCCGCAAGTTCAAACGCGCCATCACCGACTCCGACACTGAGCGCTGTGTCCGCTACGATCCGGAGAACAAGCCCGGCGTTGCAAACCTCATGAACATATACGCCTCCGTCACTGGAAAGAGCTTCGACGAGATTGAGAGCGAATTCGCCGGCAAGGGCTACGGCGTGTTCAAGCCCGCCGTGGGCGACGCCGTCATCGAGACGCTGCGCCCCATACGCGAGGAGGCCGAGCGCATACTCGCGGACAAAGCATATCTCAAGCAGGTATATACGGACGGCGCAATGAAGGCAAGCTCCGTTGCCCGCAAAACTCTGCGCAAGGTCTACAAGCGCGTCGGTCTTGTGGAGAAGCCGTTCTAAGAAAGGAAAGCAATGATTTCAGATATGTCACTGTGGCTCAAGCTGCTGCTGGCAATGGCATTTGCGGCGGCTGTGTCGTTCATGATGACTCCGCCGGTCAAGCGCTTTGCGGAGAAGGTCGGCGCGATAGATATTCCGAAGGACGAGCGCCGCGTGCACGACCATCCGATCCCCCGCATGGGCGGGCTTGCCATCTTCATCGGCTTTGTGCTGTCGCTGCTCATATTCGTTGACGTATCGACGCCGGTGCTCGGCATTCTGCTGGGCGCGCTTATAATCGTCGTCATGGGCGCGATAGACGATATCGTCAATCTCAACGCATGGGTCAAGCTCGCGGGGCAGATCGTCGCCGCCGTCGTTGCGATCCGCTGCGGCATAGTTTTTGACGCGATATCGAACCCGAACGCGTTTTCCGAGCAGACTACCATCGTCCTTGCAAATTATCTCCCCGTCCCTCTGACCCTGCTGTGGATTGTCGGCTGCACGAACGCCGTCAATCTGATAGACGGGCTGGACGGACTGGCTGTCGGCGTGTCCACCATAAGCTCGCTGACGATGCTGGTCGTGGCGATGTTCGTGGCGGAGCCAAGCGTTGCCGTCATCCTCGCCGCGCTCACCGGCGCGTGTCTCGGATTCATCCCGTATAACTTCAATCCGGCCAAGATCTTCATGGGCGATGTTGGCTCTCAGCTTCTCGGCTTTGTGCTGTCAACGGTCTCCATCCTCGGCATGTTCAAATTCCATGCCATAATAACCTTCCTCGTGCCGCTGCTGGCGCTCGCAGTGCCTCTGGCGGACACGACTTTCGCCTTCTTCCGCCGGATAATCCACGGGCAAAGCCCTTTCCATGCCGACAAGGGGCATTTCCATCATCGGCTCCTTGCGATCGGGCTGAGTCAGAAGCAGGCTGTCGCCGTGCTGTACGGCATCTCGGCGGTGCTCGGCCTTATTGCCGTGCTGCTTGCCGGCTCCGGAGTTCTGGTGCGCACCTGCTGCGCCGTCTGCGCGTTCATTATCGCGCTCGCGGTCTGGCTCTATGTTTTCTGGCGCAACCCGAACCTGCATCATCATCGGGACGACGCCGAAACCGAGCAGAAATAACCGAGCAGAAATAACCGAGCAGAAATAACCGAGCAGAAATAACCGAGCAGAAA
>ERZ860322.950-NODE-950-length-18703-cov-3.610092_pt1 | contig 18703 bp, 16 predicted proteins | sample MGYA00509979_ERZ860322 | MGnify/ENA primary metagenome ERZ860322 (study PRJEB30046, sample SAMN00715217) | human gut metagenome | study: EMG produced TPA metagenomics assembly of the A metagenome-wide association study of gut microbiota in type 2...
CCTGGCCGTCCTCGAGCGGCTGGCGCATGGCCTCGACGGCGTCGCGCCGGAATTCCGGCAGCTCGTCGAGAAACAGCACGCCGTTATGCGCTAGGCTTATCTCTCCGGGGCGCGGCGAGGTTCCGCCGCCCGAAAGTCCGGCGGCGGACACCGTATGGTGCGGCGCGCGGAACGGGCGCATGGAGACTATAGGGTGCTCGCGGCTCGTAAGTCCGGCGACGGAATATATCTCTGTCGACTGTATCATCTCGCCGCGGCTCATATCTGGAAGTATCCCCGGCAGGCGCTTTGCCATCATGGATTTGCCCGCGCCGGGCGGGCCGACGATTAGGATATTGTGCCCGCCAGCTGCAGCGATCTCAAGCGCGCGCTTGACATTTTCCTGCCCTTTGACCTCCGAGAAGTCGGGCATATGCTCCATAAGCGTATCAAGCGCAGGCGCAGCGGCGGGTTCTATATTGACTTCGCCGCGCATAAGGCGCAGCAGCTCGTCAACATTTTTCACGGGGTACACGCTTATCCCGTCCGCGAATGCGGCCTCGGCGGCATTATCTGCCGGAACGAACAGCTTCTTCACGCCGCAGCGCGCCGCGGCGATGGCCATCGGCAGTGCGCCGTACACCGGGCGCAGTTCCCCGCTCAGGGACAGCTCGCCGATGAACGCGCAGTCGTCTCCCGGCTCGTCTATATCGCCGTCGGCGGCAAGGATGCCGATGAACATCGGCAGATCGTACAGCGTACCGGCCTTTTTCTTATCCGCCGGAGCGAGATTCACGGTCATGCGGCTGACCGGAAAACGGTAGCCGTTATTCTTTATCGCGGCGCGGACGCGCTCTCGCGCCTCTCTGACCGCCGCGTCGGGCAGGCCGACAACGTCAAACGCGGGCAGGCCGTTGGAGATATACACCTCCAGCAGCACCTCATAGCCGCCGATGCCCTGCAAGCCCATGGAACGAACCTTCGCTATCATCCGGTTTCACCGCCTTTCCGCAAACGGGACGGCGCATTTTCTATTCGCCGTCCCATATCATATGCTTTTATTCCTCGGTCTCGCCGACGAGGGCAATGTGCAGCTCATCAAGCTGCTTCTGCTCGACGGTGGACGGAGCTCCCATCATAACGTCCTGCGCGTTCTTGTTCATCGGGAACGCGATGACCTCGCGGATGCTCTCCTCGCCGGAGAGGAGCATGACCATGCGGTCAACGCCCGGCGCGATGCCTGCATGCGGGGGAGCGCCGTAGCAGAAGGCGTTATACATGGCGGGGAACTTCTTCTTGACGTCCTCTTCGCCGAGGCGGACAAGCTCGAAAGCCTTTATCATAATTTCGGGGTCGTGGTTACGCACCGCGCCGGAGCTGAGCTCGACGCCGTTGCACACGAGGTCATACTGGTAGGCGTAGATATCGAGCGGGTCGACCTCGCCGCGCTCGGCCTGCTCGAGGATCTCGAGACCGCCGTTCGGCATCGAGAACGGGTTGTGGCAGAACTCCAGCTCGCCGGACTCCTCGCCGATCTCGTACATCGGGAAGTCGACGATCCAGCAAAATTCGTACCGCTCGGTGTCCATGTGACCCGGCACGGCCGCGCCGAGCTTTGCGCGCAGCACGCCCGCCGTCTTCTGCGCGGCGGTCTTTTTGCCGGCCGTCACGCCGACGAAGCAGCCCGGCTTCAGGCCGAGGGCCGCGGTGATCTCGGCCGTCTTGTCCGTGAGGAACTTGGCGATGCCGCCGGAGAAATTGCCCTGCTCGTCGACCTTGAACCAGTAGCCCTTCGCGCCTGCCTGCACCTCGCAGTCGGTGAGGAGCTTGTCGATCTGCTTGCGCGTGAGCGCGCAGTTCGAGATGGCGACGGCCTTGACGGTCTTGTCCGCAAGGACTTCAAAAGCGCTGCCGGCAAAGAGGGAGGAGACGTTCGTCGCGGTCAGGTCGATGCGCAGATCCGGCTTGTCGGAGCCGTAGAGCTCGAGCGCATCGAGATACTTGATGCGGCGGAAGGGAGGCTTGGAGGCGATGTCGTAGGTGCCGAACTTGGCAAAGACCGGGGGCAGCACGTCCTCGCAGATGGCGAAAACGTCCTCCTGTGTGGCGAACGCCATCTCCATATCGAGTTGGTAGAATTCGCCGGGGCTGCGGTCGCCGCGCGCGTCCTCATCACGGAAGCAGGGCGCGATCTGGAAATAACGGTCGAAGCCGGAGGTCATCAGCAGCTGCTTGAACTGCTGCGGGGCCTGCGGCAGGGCGTAGAACTTGCCGGGGTGCTTGCGGGCGGGAACGAGATAGTCACGCGCGCCCTCGGGGGAGGAGGCCGTCAGGATCGGGGTGGTGATCTCAAGGAAGTCGTGCTCCATCATGGCCTTGCGCAGCGCGGCGATGACGTTGCAGCGCAGGATGATGTTCTTCTTGACGGCGGGGTTGCGCAGGTCGAGATAGCGGTACTTCAGGCGCAGCGCCTCGTCGGCGTCGCGGCTGCGGTTGATCTCGAACGGCAGCTCGTTGTAGCGGCAGCGGCCGAGCACCTCGATCTTCGTGGGTACGACCTCAATGTCGCCGGTGGGCAGCTTGGGGTTTTTGCTCGCGCGCTCGCGCACGGTGCCCTCAACGGAGATGGTGCTCTCTTTGTTGTAGCCCTTGATCTGGGCGAGCAGCTCGCTCGTCTCAATGACGATCTGCGTCGTGCCGTAGAAGTCGCGCAGGACAACGAAGGCAAGGCTGCCGCCGACTTCGCGCACGTTCTCCATCCAGCCGACGAGCTTGACGTGCTCGCCGGCATGCTGCGCGCGAAGCGCGCCGCAGTTGTGTGTACGGGATTGCATCATGGTAAAATCCACTCCTGTTTGTATATTATAAAATAAAAATTACGAAACGTATTTTGAAATACCCGGATTTGCTCAGGTGGTGAAGGGCTTGGTCTTGGGGTTGACAATATCGCGCCAGTCGAGATCGCCGCGCTGGAGGCCCATGATGAGCATTTCGGCGGTGGCGAGGTTGGTGGCGAAGGGAATGTTGTTCTGGTCGCAGAGCTTGGTGATATAGGTGAGGTTGTCGTTATACTGCGGGCTGTTCGGGTCGCAGAAATAGAGCACCATGTCGATCTCATTGTAGGCGATGCGCGCGCCGATCTGCTCCGCGCCGCCATGGATCCGCGCCATAAAAAGGTGGATCGGGAGACCGCTCGCCTCGCTGACCATCTTACCGGTCACGCTGGTGGCGCAGAGGGTGTGACGGGACAGAACGCCGGCATAGGCCGTGCAGAACTGAACCATCAGTTCTTTCTTGTTGTCGTGTGCCATGAGGGCGATGTTCATATGGGGTCACAATCCTTTCTGATGTGAGATTTTTCTATTTCAGCAGCCGCTCATCGGTTGACAAGGGCAAGCAGGCTTTTTAGGGGTGCGCGTTATTTTCCGGAAAAGTCGTGTTTGCCTTTGCGAACCGGTGTTACAGCCGCATCAGGCGCACGCGCTCGCCGCAGAGGCGGCGGGCGATGTTTTCGCAGGCGCAGAGTGCGCCGGAGTGATACTTGAGGCGCTGGGAAAGCCCGCGCCCCAAAATGGCGGGGACGTTCTCGTCCTCCGGAATGACGCCGAGCAGCGGCAGTCCTGCCGCGTCGATGGCATCGTCGATGGTGGTGTGCAGGGATTGCAGGAGCCGCCGCCGCACGCGGTTGACAACGAGGTGCAGCTGTCCTGTCGGGAAGCGGTGCAGCTCCATCACGGTGCGCTGCGCGTCGCGCAGGCTCGAGGGATCGTTCGTGGTGACAACGACGGCGCGGTCGGCGCAGCAGGTGGCGAGCGCGAAGGCTTCGCCGATGCCGGCGGCCGCGTCGATGAGGCAGAAGTCAAAGTGACGGCGGATCTCGTCGATAAGCCGCTGCATCTCGCGCTTGCTCGGCAGGCGCACGCCGAAGCTGACGGGCGCAGTGAGCAGGTAGAGATTGGGGTAGAGCGGGTGGCGCACGACGGCCTGGGCAAGCGTGGTGCGTCCGGCGATCACGTCGGTAAAGTCCATGAGCGCGCGATCCGAGACCCCGAGGTAGAGGTCGAGGTTGCGAAGCCCGATGTCGCAGTCGAGCAGCAGCGTCTTTTTGCCGAGCTGCGCGAGCGCCATGCCGGTGAGCGTGGTGAATGAAGTTTTTCCCGTGCCGCCCTTGCCGGACACGACGGCGATGACCTGAGACAAGGCTCGTACCTCCTTTTTTGCAAATTTGATGCGTTACAGCGGGGCTTTTTTGATCTTGGCGAAGGCGCGCGGATAGGCGCGCGGGGTGGGGGAGACCTTTTCAATGAGCACAAGGCGGTGGACGACTTCGCACGTGGGGATCTTGTAATCCTCGACCTTGACGATGCGGCCGCCGAGGGCTTTGATGGCGCTTTTCGCCGCCGTGATCTCATCCTCGGTGTCGACGCTCTTCATGGCGATGAACTGTCCGCCGACCTTGACGAGCGGCAGGCACAGCTCTGACAAAACGGAGAGCTGCGCGACGGCACGCGAGGTGGCGATGTCGAACTTTTCGCGGTGCTGCATGGCGAATTCCTCCGCCCGCGCGTGGACGCAGGAAACGCGCGAAAGATGCAGCGTATCGCAGACCTCACTGAGCCAGTGGACGCGCTTTCCGAGCGAGTCGAGCAGCGTGAGGTCAAAGTCGTCCTCCAGAATGCGCAGCGGCATACCGGGAAAGCCCGCGCCGGTGCCGACGTCGACGACCTTCTTTCCCTTGAGGTCGACAAATTGCAGCAGCGCCGCACTGTCGAGCAGGTGGAGCTGCGCGACGGCGTCGGGCTCTGTGATGGCGGTGAGGTTCATCACCTCGTTTTTTTCGAGCAGCAGGGAGGAGAAGCGCTCGAGCGTTTCCACACGGCTTGTGTCCAGCCCCAGCTCAGAAAGTCCCTGCAAGAGAAGCTCTCTCATTTGTTCTGCTCCTTCAAGAGGTCGCGGATCTCGGCAAGCAGCAGCTCTTCCTTCGTTGGCTCGGGCTCTTTTTCCGGCTCTGGCTCGGCGGGCTTGGAGAGTTTTTCGTGCATCTTGTTCACGGCCTTGACCATGCAGAACACGGCGAAGGCGATGATGATAAAGTCGAGAATGACGGCGATGAGATTGCCGTAGTTGACGGCGACCTCGGGCGTGACGACCTCCGCGCCCTCCATGACGGCTTCCTTGAGCACCCACTTCCACGCGGAGAAGTCGACGCCGCCGGTCAGCATGGAGATGAGCGGCATGATGATGTCGCCCACGAGCGAGGTCGTGATCTTGCCGAATGCGCTGCCAATGACAACGCCGACGGCCATATCGAGTACATTGCCGCGCATGGCAAAGGCTTTGAATTCTTCAAAAAACTTCTTCATTCAGAAGGCTCCTTTGGCGGGATTTGAGGGAAATACGACAACTGATCGTATAAAATAACGAAAATATTACTACAAGGGATTACTTTTTCTGCGTGAGCACGGTCTTGCCGCCCATGTAGGGCTGGAGCACCTTCGGGATCAGCACGCTGCCGTCGGCCTGGAGATTGTTCTCGAGGAAGGCGATGAGCATACGCGGGGGCGCGACGACGGTGTTGTTGAGCGTGTGGGGCAGGTACATCTTGCCGTCCTCGCCCTTGACGCGGATCTTGAGACGGCGGGCCTGCGCGTCGCCGAGGTTGGAGCAGGAGCAGACCTCGAAGTACTTCTTCTGGCGCGGGGACCAGGCCTCGATGTCGCAGGACTTGACCTTGAGGTCGGCGAGGTCGCCGGAGCAGCACTCCAGCTGACGCACGGGAATATCCAGCGAGCGGAACAGCTCAACGCTCCACTTCCACATCTTCTCGTACCATTCCTTGCTGTCCTCGGGCTTGCAGACGACGATCATCTCCTGCTTTTCAAACTGGTGGATGCGGTACACGCCGCGCTCCTCAATGCCGTGGGAACCCTTCTCCTTGCGGAAGCACGGGGAGTAGGAGGTGAGCGTCTGGGGAAGGCTGCTTTCGGGCAGGATCTCGCCGATGAAGCGGCCGACCATCGAATGCTCGCTCGTGCCGATGAGGTAGAGGTCTTCGCCCTCGATCTTGTACATCATGGCGTCCATGTCGTTCTGGCTCATCACGCCCTCGACCACGTTGCCGTGGATCATGAACGGCGGAATGCAGAAGGTGAAGCCCTTGTCGATCATGAAGTCGCGCGCGTAGGCGAGCACGGCCTCGTGCAGGCGCGCAATGTCGCCGAGCAGGTAGTAGAAGCCCGCGCCGGAGACGCGGCCCGCCGCGTCCATGTCAACGCCGTCGAAGCTCTCCATGATCTGTGTGTGGTAGGGGATCTCAAAGTCGGGCACCTTCGGCTCGCCGAAGCGCTCGACCTCAACGTTGCAGCTGTCGTCCGGGCCGATGGGGACGCTGGGATCGATGATGTTCGGGATCAGCAGCATGATCTTGTGGATCTTCTGCTCGTACTCTTCCTCAAGCTTTTCAAGCTCGGCTAAGCGGTCGGCGTTCTGCTTGACGGTCGCCTTGATCTTCTCGGCTTCCTCAAGCTTGCTCGGGTCCTTCTTCGCCTGACCCATCAGCATGCCGATCTGCTTAGAGAGGGCGTTGCGGCTGGCGCGCAGCTCGCTCGCCTCGGTGATGGCGGCGCGGTTCGCAGCGTCGAGCGCGATGACCTCGTCGACGAGGGGAAGCTTTTCGTCCTGGAATTTCTTCTTGATGTTTTCCTTGACCAGTTCGGGGTTTTCCCGCAGGAATTTCATATCCAACATAGCAATTTACCTCGTTATTGTAGTAAAGTGGTCGGCACATGATTCGTGCCGCGGTTTTCAGTTGATGCCGTTCGGGAAAAGCTCTGCCACCAGCGCATGGTAGCGCGCGGCGGGGGAGGGGGCATCGTCGCCGGTGATGGCGGTGCGCAGCGGCTGCTCGGGAAGAGATTCGGCTGCGCCTTCCTTCTCAAAGGCGCGGATATTGTCGCGCGCGGCGTCATAGTCCTTGGCGGAATAGTTGTTTTCGATCTCGATGAGCCAATCGAGCGCGCGCAGCTGCTCGCTCTTGCGCTCGACGGTCTCACTGAGGGAATCCTTGTCCTCTTCCGCCTCGGCAAGCTGTGATTCCAGCTCCTTGACGCGCGCTTCGAGCGTGTCGTTTTCTTCGAGCGTGCTTTGCAGGGCGCTGTTGCCGCTCTTGATCTCGTCGCGGATCGCCTGACTGCTGCGCTGATTCATTAAAAATGTCCATAAAATCAGCAGAAATGCCACGCAGAAGAGAATGGCGACGTAGGTGTAGACCTTTTTCATGCGCTCGCGCTCAGTGGTGGGCTTTTCCTCCCTGGGCGCGCTTGCCTTGTTCGGGTCCTTGGGGGCTTCGTGAACAAAATCGGTCATTCTTTTTCGCTTCCGTCCTTTCTGCGTTTGATGGCGGCGAGCGCTTCGAGCAGGTCGTTCAGATCGTCGATCCCGTAGTAATCCAGCTCAACGCGTCCCTTTTTCTTGCCGGAAACGATGCGGCAGGTGCGGCCGATCTTGTCGCTCAGCTCCTGCGCGGCCAACCGGCCGTAGCTCTCGGCGATGCGCTCGTCGTTTGAGAGTATGCGCTCCTCCTTGGGGTTTGCAAGGCGCTTGGCGAGTGCTTCCGTCTGGCGAACGCTCAGCCCCTGCGCGGCGACCGCTTTGGCCGCTTCCAGCTGCAAGTCCGCCTTGAGCGGCAGCAGCGCGCGGGCGTGGCCGCCGGAAAGAACGCCATTTTGCAGCATTTCGCGCACCTCGGGGCAGAGCCCTAACAATCTCAGGCTGTTTGCCACGGCGGAGCGGGACTTGCCCACGCGCTCGGCGGCTTCCTCCTGCGTGAGCTGATAGTTGTCCATCAGCGTTTTGTAGCCTTCGGCTTCTTCGATAGGGTTGAGATCCTCGCGCTGCAAGTTCTCAATGAGCGAAAGCTCGGTCATCTTGCGGTCGTCCGCCTCGATGACGATGGCGGGCACTTCGCTGAGACCGGCGATGCGCGCAGCGCGCCAGCGGCGCTCGCCGGCGATGATCTGATAATAGCCGGAAGAAAGGCGGCGAACCGTCAGCGGCTGAATGATGCCGTGCTCGCGGATGGAATCGGCAAGATCCTGCAAAGCGTCTTCGTCGAAGTGGTGGCGCGGCTGGTTGGCGTAGGGCTCGATCTGCGAGATGGGGAGGTAGAGGCTGTCCGATGTGTCGGTGCGCAGGGCGACATCGCCGAGCAGCGCACCCAGACCCTTGCCGAGCCCGCGGTTTGCGTTTGCCATAGGGAAACATCTCCTTTCTGCGGGGGTGAAAGGGCGAATATGCCCTCATATTTTATGTATTACTTGTTCTGCTTCAAAAACTCGTTGGCGAGGTCGCTGTACGCTTCCGCGCCGCGGGAGGTGCGGTCGTAGTAGTTGATGGGCTTGCCGTGGCTCGGCGCTTCGGAAAGACGCACGTTGCGCGGGATGACGGTCGAATACACCTTGCCGGGGAAGTAGCGCTTGACCTCTTCGGCCACTTGCAGGGCAAGATTGGTGCGCCCGTCGAACATCGTCAGCAGCACGCCTTCCAGATCGAGGCCGGGGTTGAGGCTGCGGCGCACCATGCGGACGGTGTGCATCAGATCGGAAAGCCCTTCGAGCGCAAAATATTCGCCCTGCACGGGAACGATCAGGGAATTGGCCGCGCAGAGCGCGTTGACCGTCAGCAGCTCAAGCGAGGGCGGGCAGTCGATGAGAATATAGTCATAATTGGGGGAGAGAACGTCGAGCGCCTGCTTGAGCAGGAATTCGCGGTTTTCGCGGTCGATCATCTCGATGCCCGCGCCTGCCAGCGCCTTGGAGGAGGGCAGCACGTCGCCGTAGCGCGTGTGCGTGACGCAGGCTGTCACATCCGCGCCGTTGATGAGCACATCGTACACGCTGCGCGCGGTCGTTTTGTCCACGCCCATGCCGGAGGTGGAGTTGGCCTGCGGGTCAAAGTCGCACAGCAGAACGCGATTTCCCTTTTCCTTGAGGGAAGAGGTCAGGTTGACACAGGTCGTCGTCTTGCCGACGCCACCCTTTTGATTGACGATTGCAACGATTTTAGCCAAAAAAACACCCACCTTAGTCGTAACTGCATTGATCCGTTTACATTCCTGTTCAGTATAACACAAAATGCTCTGATTTCAACAGAAAAGCTCAAATTTTGCGAATTTGTTTCACGTGAAACATGACAAGGTGCAGACCTTTACGTCTTGATTCTGCTGCCATCTGGGTGCTGCTGAGCAGGCGTGCGGAGGAATGAAAGGACGTCATGGTAAAGGCTTCCACCTTTACCATGACGCTCAAATCAGTGTTTCACGTGAAACAAAACTCAGTCCTGCGGTTCTGTCAGCAGCATCGCGCTGTAGGGTTCAAGGGTCAGGCGGAGCATACCGTCGCCGCAGAAGAATGCCTGATGCGACAGCGCGTCTTCGGCAAGCGCGGCGTCCCAGGGAAGGGTGAGGGTGACGGCTTCCGCGCCCGCGTTGACCGCTGTAAGGCAGTGGTCGCGCGATGCGCGGCGGGAAAAGGCCAGCACGCGCCCCTGCGCGGCATGGTAGACGATCGTGCCGCTTTGCAGCGCCTCGTGCGTGCGGCGCAGCGCGCCGAGCTGCCGGAAGCAGCGCAGGAGTTCCTCATCTTCGTGTCCCCAGGGGTAAGTGCCGCGGTTGAAGGGATCTTCAAAGCCCTGCATGCCTGCCTCGTCGCCGTAGTAGAGCATCGGCGAGCCGGGGAAGGTGTAGAGGATCAGCGAGGCGAGCTTCAAAAGCGCTTTGCCGTGCGCAAGCTCTTCCTCGCTCAGGCGGAAGACCGCGCGCTCATCGCGCGTCTGCGGTGCGGGCGCGCTCAGCCCGAGGATCGTCAGAAGTCTTGGCGTATCATGGGTCGAGAGGAAGTTCATCGCGCCGTAAAACGCGGGCGTGGGGTAGTTTTCGCGCAGCTGCTCCATGCTGTCGCGGAAGTATTCCGCGCCGCCGCCGAGCAAAAAGGCCATCAGCGCCGTGCGGAAGGGGTAATTCATCAAGCCATTGGTCTCGCGGCCCAAAAGGTATCGGCGGCGCTGGGAATAGGCGATCTTCGTTGTGCCGTCCTCCCAGACCTCGCCGAGGAGATAGCTGTCGGGGCATACTTCGTTCATCGCCGTGCGGATCTTTTCAATAAACACATCGGGCAGCTCGTCGGCAACATCGAGCCGCCAGCCGGACGCGCCCGCGCGCAGCCAGCGCTTGATGATGGAATTTTCCCCTTCGATGATGTAGTCAACGTAGCTTTTCTCCAGCTCGTTGACCGCGGGCAGGTTCTTGATGCCCCACCAAGCGTCGTACTCATCGGGGAAGGGGTGGAAGCTGTACCAGCGGTAATAGGGCGACTGCTCGCCCTGCGCCGCGCCAAGGCCGGGATAGAAGCCGTCGGCATTAAAGTAGACGCTCTTTCGCCCTGTGTGGTTGAAAACGCCGTCGAGCATGACGTGAATGCCGCGCTTTTTTGCCTCCGCGCAGAGCGTGTGGAAATCCTCTTCGTCGCCGAGCAGCGGGTCGATGCGCTCATAGCAGGCGGTGTCATAGCGGTGGTTGGTGGACGCTTCGAAGATGGGGCAGAGGTAGAGTGTCGTCACGCCGAGGGACGCGAGGTAGTCGAGCTTTTCCGTGATGCCCTGCAAGTCGCCGCCGAAAAAGTCGCTGCACGTGATCTCGCCCTGCGCGTTCGGACGGTATTCCGGCAGCTCGTCCCAACGCTCATGTAGCGTGCGCGCCCCGACAAGACCTGCAACGTCCCGCTTTTTTGCGCGGCAGAAGCGGTCAGGGAAGATCTGATAGGTGAGGCCGCGGCCGAACCACTCCGGCGTCTTGTGCGTATCGTCATAGACCGTGAGCTGCCAGGGCTCGACCGCGTCCCACGCGCAGAGGCCCTCTTTCCCGCAGCAGCTCGTGCCGCCGTCCGCCCACGAGAGACGGAAGTGATACCAGATGAGCTCTGCGTCATCGGGCGCGGTGAAAACGCCGAGGTAGACTGTGCCGCCATCTTCAACGACGGGCGCAAGCTCCATCGTTGTCCACTGATCGGCAAACTCGCCGTGGGCGAGCAGCTCGCAGCGCGTGACCGCCGCGCCGCGCTCGGGGCGGAAGCAGAAGGTGACGGCAGCGCCGCAGGGCACCGCGCCAAAGGGAGATTTGAAGAGAAGATCGCGCGGATCAAACCATTTAGTTGACATAACACATTCCTTTCTGCCAAATAAAGCGGCTGAAACAGGCAAAAGCGCGCCGAAACGGCGCGCTTAACCCAGCAGTGTATTTTCGCCCGTGATCGCGGAGGACGCGGACGTGTTGGAGAAGTAAGCGTTGAGCACCTGCACGGCGGTGGAGGCCAACGCTGCGCCGGAGCCGCCCTTTTCGATGACGATGGCGACGGCGATCTGCGGATCGTCGTAGGGGGCGAAGCAGACGAACGCGCCGTTGTTGTTCTTCGTGTCGCCAGTCTGGACCGTACCGGTCTTGGCCGCGGCGTCGACGATACAGTCCTTGAAGTAGGACGAGACCGCGCCGTCGGCGGCAAGATCGTGCATGCCGGCGAGCACGGCGGAGAGATTTTCGCTGCTCATCGAGACCGTTTCGACCGGCGCGGCGTCGTAAACGTATTCGAGCGTACCGGAGCCGCTGGAGCGGACATTCTTCAAAAGGTGGGTGGCGTAGCGCTCGCCCCCGCCGCAGAGCGTTGCAATGTAGCTGGCAAGCTGAAGGGGAGAGTACTCCTGATTTGCCTGACCGAAGGCCGCCCACGGGGCAAGGTTTTCGCCCTCGTTCTGCGAGGGGAGGCGGCCGGCAGTGTCGCCGATCTCAATGCCGGTCGGCGCGCCGAGACCGAAGTCTGCGTAGTACTTGCGCAGAGTATCCATGCCCATGCGGTAGCCCATTTCGGCAAAGTAGTAGTTGCAGGAGTTCGTGATCGCGCCGCGCACGTTGAGCGCGCCGTGTCCGCTGCGCTTCCAGCAGTAGGTGTAGCTCGCCGAGTAGCCGGGATAGACCCACTTGCCGGAGTCGTAGATCTTTTCGCGCACGGTGGTCGCGCCGGATTCGAGCGCGGCAATGGCGGTGAGGGGCTTGAGAGTGGAGCCAGGGGCGTATTTGCCCTGTGTGGCGCGGTTCCACATCGGACGCATCGAATCATTGGAAAGCTCGGAGATATTCTCGCGGAAGGTCGAGAGGGAATAGGTCGGGTACGACGCGAGCGCCAGCACATCGCCCGTGTCGACCTGCACGACGGCAACCGCCGCGCCGCGCTCGACGCCGTCCGCCTTCGTCATCGAAGAGACGGTGCTTTTGAGCGATTCTTCTACCTGCGCCTGAAAGTCGATGTCGATGGTCAGGGCCACGGTGGAACCGGGCTTCGGCTCCTCGGAGTAGAGCTCGCCTGTGATCTTGCCGGAGTCGTTGAGCGTGACAAGGCGCTTGCCGTTGCTGCCGTGCAGATAGTCTTCAAACGCGCTCTCCACGCCCGAGATGCCGACGATGGTGGCGAGCGTGTAGCCGGGCTTATCCTTGTAGTCGTCCCAGTCCTGAATGCTGCCGGTGTAGCCGAGCACATGGGCGGCGTAGTCGGTCTCGTAAACGCGCACGGACGAGGTGTCCACCTGCACGCCCAGATAGTTGCCGTCCTTGATGAGGGAGATGAGCGGAATGTCCACGTCGCTTGCGAATTCAAAGACCGTCGAGCCGTTCATTTTGGCAGCGGCGAGGGAGTAGCGCAGGCCGATGAGCGTGCGCACCGTGGCGGCGGGGAGGGCCTCATCAATATCGTATTCGCTGCGCAGCTTGAGGAACAGCGCCGAGCCGGTGAGCGTGGTGGGCAGGCCGTCCTCATCGACGGCGCTCTCGCTGATCCATTTGAGCGAGACGAGGTATTTGGAGAGCGTCTTGGCGCTGCCGTTTGCGGTGTCGTAGACGTAGGGGGAGCTTTGGGAGAGCGGCAGCGTGTCCTTGATCTCGACGCCCTGCGCGTTCATCAGCGCGATGAGGCGCAGCAGCGCGTCGTTCAGCTCGTCGTCCGGGACGAGAGAAGAGTCAAAATCCAGCGTGTAGACCGCGCGGTTCGACACAAGCACCTTGCCGTTGCGGTCGGTGATGACGCCGCGCGTACCCTTGACCGTTTCGACCTTGGCGTTTGCGCGCACGGACTGGGCAAGGTAATCGTCGCCGTTGACGATCTGCGCGTCGAAGAGCGTCACGACGAACACGAGCGCGCAGAGGAACATCACCGCGCCGAGCGCAACGAGGCGGCGGGTAAAGCGTTTGGGATCCATGGCGGCCTCCTTTCTGCGAAGGCGATGGGGAAATTAGAAAAAATCAGTCGGGGAAGGCGCGGTGTACGGCGCGCAGCGCCGGATATACCGGCGCAAGCAGCAGGCACGAGAGCAGCGTTTCGCGCGCAAAGAGCGAGAGCATCGGCACGATGGCGTCGCTCCCGCCGCGCGGCAGCAGCGCGGCAGCCTGCAAGAGATCAACGATCAGAAACGTCAGCACACACGAGAGCAGCGCGCGGGGAAAGCCCTGCTGCAAGAGATTGCTGACGAGCGTGGAGATGAGCAGCGCGGAGATCGTGAATGCAACGGTGTACAGACAGGGAAACGGCGCGGGCAGCACAAGGTCGCACAGCGCGCCGAACACGATGCCCGCGATGACGGACGAGCGCGGCAGCTCGAACGATGCCATGACCGCTAAAATGACGGGCGGCAGGAAGGGAAGGACGCCGAAAAACGTCATCGAGCCGAGAAACAGCCGCCGCAGGAAGAACAGCGCCGCCGCGGCGAGCGCGTAAAACGTCCATTTGAGTATGGCGGTTTGAGAGAGATTCATGGATACCCTCCTCAGTCGACGATAGCGAAGTCCGTGATGACGAACACCTCGGTGAGGGTGTTGAAGTCCATCATGGGGGCAAGAACGGCATAGCGGGCAAGGCCGTCGTCGCCCGTTTTGAGCGACTCGACCGCGCCGATGACAAGCCCGCTCGGATAGTATCCGCCGAGACCCGAGGTGACGATCTGGTCGCCGATGAGCACCTCATCGTCCGAGGTGAGGTAGGAGAGCTTCAGCCTGCCCTGACCCATGAGGGCAAAGTCCCCCTCCGCCACGGCGACTTCGCCGGTGCGGAAGATGCGCGCGCCAAGCTCGGTATCCGTGTCGATGATGGTCAGGACGGTCGACCAGTTGTAGCCAACCTCGGAGATGATGCCGACAAGATAACCCTCGGCGCTCACCACGCAGTCGCCCGCGGCGATGCCCTGATCGGTGCCGTGGTTCAGCGTCAGCGAAGAAGTCCAGCTGCTCTCGCTGTGGGCAAGCACGGCCGTGGAGACGAACTGGAAGTCGCGCCGCTGCTCCTGCAGCTTCAAAAGCTCGCGCAGGAGCTTGTTTTCCTCGCTGTCGGCCTGCGCCTGACGCTGCTGGGCGCGCAGCTCCGCGACCTCCTTTTTGAGCGCCGCGTTTTCCTCCTTGAGCGAGGTGACGTCCTCATAATATTGCCGCTTGTCGGCCACCCAGCCGCTCACGGCGGTGGTGGCGGCGCGGAACGGCGAGGTCAGCACGCCTGCGATATTCTCCAGCACCGACGAGGTCGAGGAAAAATACGTCAGCAGGCTCAAAAGCACGGCGACCGCCGCGGCGGCAGCCAGAATGCGCAATCCGTGGCGGCGGAAAAATTCTTTCAAGGCTTACCCTCCTTTCGCAGTGGGGCAGGGGAGAGGCTCAGAGCAGCTTCACGCCGAAGCGCGCGAGCACGAGTCCGAGCTGCTCTACGGGGAGTCCCATGACGTTGAAAAAGTCGCCGTCGATGCGCTCGACAAAAAGCGCGCCGCGGCTCTGCACGCCGTAGGCGCCGGCTTTGTCCATCGGCTCGCCGGTTTTGATGTAGGCGCGGATCTCGTCATCGGTCATCGGGCGGAAAAAGACGCGCGTGGAAACGGCGAAGCGCTCCTCCTGCGCGCCGCGGCGAACGCTCACGCCCGTGCAGACCGTGTGAGCGCGGCCGGAAAGCGCGCGCAGCATGCGCAGCGCGTCCTCCTCATCGCGCGGTTTGCCAAGACGGTCATTGCCCAAAAAGACCATTGTGTCCGCCGTGATGATGAGATCATCGGGCGCGCAGAGGGCGGCGGCCGCGTCGCATTTTTTCTTTGCAATGTAGCGCACCGTGTCCTCGGGAGAAAGACCTTCCGGATAGCTCTCGTCAATGTCGAGCGAGAGGGTCTTGAAGTCCTCCACGCCGATGCGGGCGAGCAGCTCCTGACGGCGCGGGGATTGAGATGCCAAAACGATTGCCATGATATTGCCTCACTATTTGATAATAAAAAGTATAATCAAGATAAAAAATTACAATTCAGATTTATTCTGCGCCGCGATAGAAGAGACCACGGGTGATATTTTCCGGCGCTTCGACCGTCTCGCCCTGATAGGCGCGCAGCATGCGCACGCACTCCTCGGGCGATTCCGTCGTGAAGCGCAGGCAGGCATAGCGCAGGCCAAGGCTCTGCCAGTCGTGCGCCTTGTCCGCGAGGTAGAGAATTTTTCCGTTTTCGATCTCGCTGCGGCAGCCCCACGCGCGCAGCACGGGGAAGTGCTCGCCGCGCCGATCGGTGAGCTCGGGGGCGCTTGCGCACGCGCCGTCGCAGGGAACGGAGGCGGGGCGCTCGGTAAAGTATCGACAGCCGAACGCGTTCGCATTCAGGCAGTTTTCCGTGAGCATCAGGGGGAGCCTGCCGTAGACGATGGCCTCGCAGGGCAGGCACTTGCTGAGGTCGCGCAGCTGTGCGTCGCGCAGCTCGAAGGAAGCGCAGGCACTCGAAAGCCCCTCCTTCTTCCAGAAAGAGAGCGCGGCGGAGTTATAGACGTTCAGCGCCCAGTCGCCGTGGAGCGTGATATCGAGTCCGCGCACGAGCGAAAGGTGGCCGAGGTTGGCGATCGACACGCCCGTGACGCCCTTTTTGACGCCGTCTTCGAGCAGCGCGCGCAAAATAGGCTCGTCCTGTGTGCGGTAGATGCGCGGCAAGAGCGCGAAAAACTCCGTCCTGCCGCGATAGGGTGCAAGGTCGAGTTGGGGAAGCAGCTCGACGGGGAGATAGACGCGCGCGGGGGAGAGAGCGATGAGCTCCTCGCTCAATTGCTCGGCGCGGTGGAGAGAAACCGTCAGAAGCGGCTTTTCCGCGCTGTTTTTGACCGGCGTTGGAGGGACAAAGCCGAACGCGCGGCGCTCGGGCACGGCGGTGCGCAGCGCCTCCATCTGCGAGAGCGCCTCGCGGCGCAGCGCGTTGAGCGCGCCCGCGCTGACGGCGAGACCGTCGTCCAGCGTGACCGTGCAGAAATCGACCGTAAACGCCGTGCCGCCGGTTTTTTTGAGGCGTGCTTCCACCTCTTCCGCCGTGAGCGCGCGGTTTCGCGCCGCCTCGGGCACATTTCCGGTGACGGTGAGCGTGTGGCCGTCCGGATCCGCTGCCGTCAGGCGCATCGGCTCTCCCGCGCGGATGGTGCAGTCGAACGTGAGCGGCACGAGCCGCAGGTCTTCCTTTTCATAGCGGGCGCGCAGCTCCCCAAACCAGTCCTCGGGCCATCTTGCGTTTTCCGGCCGCGTGCCGAACATCTCGCGCCCGCGCGCGCCGCGGTAATACCCCTCGGTGAAGCCGTCGCGCGAGAAGGCGAGGGCGAGCTTTTTCTGCTCGTCCCTCGTCGGTGCGCGATGCTCGCGCAGAAGGCGCGCGTAGATCTCCGTCACGGCGGCGACATATTCCGGGCGCTTCATGCGCCCCTCGATCTTGAGACAGGCAACGCCCATGTCCATCATCTCCGGCACAAAGGGGGCAAGGCACGCATCCTTCAAGCTCAGCGGGTGAGCGTTTGCCTTGCCGGAAAAACCATAGGGAAGCCGGCAGGGCTGGGCGCAGGCGCCGCGGTTGCCGCTGCGCCGCCCGATGACGGCGGACATCTCGCACTGGCCGCTGTAGCACATGCACAGCGCGCCGTGGACAAAGGTTTCGATCTCGATGGGGCTTTTTTCGCAGATCTCGGCAATTTCGCCGCGGTTCAGCTCGCGCGCGAGCACCGCGCGCGTCATGCCGAGCCTTGCCGACTCTTTTACGCTCGAGAGCGTGTGCAGGCTCATCTGCGTGGAGGCGTGCAGCGGCACGTCGGGGATGATTTTTTGCAGCGTCGCCAGAACGCCCCAATCCTGCACCAGGATCGCGTCCACGCCGCACTCCGAGGCAACGCGCGCCGCGTCGGCAAGCAGGGGCAGCTCGCGGTCGGTGACGAGCGTGTTGAGCGTCAGATAGACCTTCACGCCCCGCAAATGGCAATAAGAGACCGCCGTGCGGAATTCCTCGTCGGAGAAGTTCCTCGCGCTGCGGCGCGCGTTGAACGCGCCGAAACCCATATAAACTGCGTCCGCGCCGCTCTGCACGGCGGCGACGAGCGCTTCCCGCCCGCCTGCGGGCGCCAACAGTTCAGTCGTCAAGGCTTACTTTTTCTGCTGCTGGAGCTTGAAGATCTCGCGCTTGAGCTCGCTGACCTCGTTTTTGGCCTGGCTCGCCTCGTCAAGGTACTGCTTGAGCTGGCGGCGCAGCGCGTCGCCGGCCTCGCGCTCCTTGAAAAGCTCGTCGGTGATGTTCACGGCAGTCAGCACGGCGGCGTCCGTGCGGCCGACCTTGGCAGAGTTGAGCAGCTCGCTCATCTTGTCGTTGACGTAGGAGCCGACCTTCTGCATGTAAGAGGGGGCTTCCTCGGCGACAAAGGTGTATTCCTCGTCGCAAATAGAGACGGTAATGCGGTTTTCCATGATTGTGTGCTCCTTTCTTCTTCGGCGTTGCACAAAAAAGGGCAATTTCCACCCATATAATCCCCAATAGTATAACACGAGAGTGAAAATGTGAAAAGGGGGCAGCAAAAATTTCATGTTTACGAACGGGAAAATTTCATGTAGAATGTTAGAATCGAATCAGGACGAAAGGAGGCGGGGCGCATGGCAGGCTATGTGCTGCATCTGAACACGGAAGAAAACATCACGCTGTCTCCGGCAACGGTCAAGCGGTTGATCGCGCTCGGAAACGGCGACGCGGCGCTTTTGTACCTCGCCATCCTGCACGCACGCGGTGCAGCCGACGCGGAAAAGCTCGCGCGCGAGCTCAAGTGGGACGAAAACCGCCTGCGCGCGGCGGAACAGGCGCTCTACGAGATGAAACTCGTCGGCGCGCCGGAGAGAAAAGAGGAAGCGCCGCTTCCGCCGCAGCTCAACGAATCGCCCGAGTACACGCGCGAGGACATCGCGCGCAAGCTGGAGGGCGACGGGCGCTTTGCCTGCCTTTTGCGCGAGGTGGAGCACAAGCTCGGCCCGCTTTCGACGCCGTCGGTCAAAAAGCTCCTTGGGCTTTACGAAAATCTCGGCCTGCCGGCGGACGTGGTCTACACGCTGGTGAACTACTGCATCGGCAAAAAGGAGCAGCAGTTCGGCGAGGGGCGGCTGCCCAACATGCGCGAGATCGAAAAAGAGGGCTACGTCTGGGCACGCAAGGAGCTCTTTTCCATCGAAAAGGCCAGCGAGTACATGAAGCGCGAACAGGCGCTGCGCGGGAAATATCCCGAGTACATGGCGGCGCTGCGCATGCAGGGCCGCGCGAGCGCGCCGAGCGAGGAGAAGTATCTCTCCGCGTGGGCGGAGATGGGCTTTCCGGCGGAAACGGTGGCCGAGGC
>ERZ860322.955-NODE-955-length-18630-cov-4.097389_pt1 | contig 18630 bp, 16 predicted proteins | sample MGYA00509979_ERZ860322 | MGnify/ENA primary metagenome ERZ860322 (study PRJEB30046, sample SAMN00715217) | human gut metagenome | study: EMG produced TPA metagenomics assembly of the A metagenome-wide association study of gut microbiota in type 2...
CACAACCGACTGCGCTGAAACCCCCGTCAACTGCCCGCACTGCGGGCAGAAGTGATTGGGCAGAGCGTCGGTTCCGACGCCAGTCCTTTATCCTGCTATAAATAAAATCCTCCGATAACCGCCCAATCTGCCGAAGTTACGTCCCATACGGCGTGGGAAAGTCCTCTCCAGCGCGGTTTCAAATCACACTCGCACAAACGGCTCACGTTCGCTTTCGCAGGTGAAAGCGGGTACACACGCCACCCCAGCCCCTAACCGCGCACACAGCGGCTCACAGGGCGAAACAGGGAGGGTTTTCACCACCTGAGACAGCGGCAGGGTCGATAGGGTCAATGGTTCGGGTATCCTGTGCATCGTCACTTTCGGCACGGCGCAGCTCAATGAGCCGCTTGCCGTTGCTGCGGCGCACCACGGCGGAAATGCCGATTTTGCTTAGTGCGGCAACGCTTTGCAGGATCAGACGAGATACCTTTTTCGGCGTGATGCCCTCGCTGCCCGCAGGGTCGATCTGCGCGGACAGCTCCGTGGGAGTGCCGATAAATTCCGTGCGGTCACGCATCAGTTCAGAGAGAAGAATGACGATCCGGCCGCCCAGCAGCTCCGGCTGTGTCCGGCTGTCCGACACCAGCTCCCACACATTTTCCGCGTTGCGTTCCAGCGTCAGCTCCCGGTACTCGATGTCGCGCCCGATGCAGGAGAGCGTCGCCTTGCCGCTGCCGCGCTTGTCCTCCACCAGCGTAAAGCTGGAATCCACCGCGCCGCTGATGGCTGTTGTGCCGGAGATGCGGCTGAACACATCGTCGGCGAGTTCCTTCCGCAGATGATGGATCAGCAGAATGGCGATGCCGTGGGTGTCCGCGATGTGCTTCAGCACGGAGAGGTCACGGTAGTCATTTGCGTAGGTGTTATCATAACCGGCGCCGCGGATCATTTGCAGCGTGTCGATGATAACCAGCACCGTGTCGGGATGCTCTGAGAGGAACGCGCGGAGCTGCTCCTCCAGGCCCTTGCCAAGGGTGTCGCTGTTGGTGGAGAAGTGGACGCTGGCGGGGGCGTCCTCCGTGATCTCGAACAGGCGGTTCTGGATGCGGAGGGTGGAGTCCTCCAGGCAGAGGTAGAGCGTGGTGCCCTGTTTGACATCCATGCCCCAGACGGCTTCGCCCTTCGCCACCGTGACGGCCAGCCACAGCGCCAGCCATGACTTTCCCACCTTGGGAGAGCCCGCAAGGATGTGCAGACCTTGAGAGATCAGCGTATCCACCACGAAGTTCAGCGGTGTGAGCGGCTGACTCATCAGCGTTTCTCCGTCGATGGTCAGCAATCGGTTTTTTTTCAATTTCGGATCCTCCTTAAAAATATTGCTCCCATCGGAACGATGAGAGCGAAAAAAGCAGAGGGCGTTACCACGGAACGGCACGTGGTTTCTTCCCTCTGCTTGTATTGTGGAGGAATTCATGCTATGCTGAGAAAAAGAGCGGACAAATTAAAAATCAGGTAGGACAATTTTTGCGAGGGAGGATGCACATGGGAGGCAGCGTCATTTTCTACACCTATGGTAGCACCTTGGAGCTGAACGGCCAACAGTTGACAGCCGGTATGCTGACCGCCGATCTGCTGAATCTGTCGCCGGACGAATATCGATCCATGAGCAAACGCATGAAGCAGGTCACCAGCCTTGCGGAAGAATATGAGCAGAGCGGGAACATAGAGCTTTGGTGGAAGCTGAATGAGGAGCTGGCGGCGCTATGCGGAGTGCTGCGCCGCTACGCTGTGTTCCGCCTGCTGCTGGACGAGAGCGAGGACGCTTTCTTCTCTGTCATACGGGAGGTCACGGGGCAGTTCGATTTGTTTCCGAAAGAGGAGCATGAGCCGTCAGAAGAGATACAACGGAAACGACTTGAGCGCGTGGCGAATGAAATCTCCGCGCGCAGTGAAACGGTCAAGGATGTTCCGCTTGACCTGTTCCATCCGAGCGAAGCAGCTTTGGAAAAAGGCGATGCCTTTTATTACGAAATGCTTCGTGCCATCGGTCCTACCAAGGACGCATGGCGTGATTACAAAAAGTACATCCGCCGTTATGAAACATATCTTCACGACATTCGCGCTTTCAACGGTACTATTCGGAATTTCATCAGCTTTAGTCTGTCCAAGCTGAAGCATAACAGCCCAGAGGACTATGCCGCAGCACTTTACGGCTTCTACAATGATGAACGCATTGCGGAAAAGCTCATCGTCAATCCCATCCGCAACAACGGCGACTGCTATACGCCCCACGATGTCTACGAGCTTTCCTATGTGCCGCGGCCGCTGCCGGACGGCTCTGTCGCTATCTGTCAGGAGCATGTGACCGACAGCTTGCAGGCACTGATGAAAGCGGATTATATGCTGGCGCTGAACAGTGGGCACAACATCCGCCGCTGCATCATCTGCGGACGGTATTTTCTGCTCAAGAGCGGTGTCCATGCTTTGTACTGCGAAGGGGCGTGTCCCCATGCGCCCGGCTACACCTGTCGGCAGTTCGGCACGGTGGAGTTGCAGAAGGAGCTGGCGAAGGACATTCCCAAGGTCAAAGTCAAGGTGACCGCCTTTGCCCGCATCACAAAGGATATGCAGCGGGGCGCAATCTCACAGGAGGACGCAAGAAAAGCCAAGGACTATGTGCGCGACCTGCTCTACGATGCCCTGCGCGACGCGGACACTTCCGTGGAGGCTTTCGAGCAGAGCATTTCCTCTGAGCGTGTTTACCAGCACTGCGGGATCACCAGAACGGCTAATCCGAGGGGCCGTCCGCCGAAGGCAAAGGCGGGTGAGATCTCATGACCAATGAGGAACTGGTTCGTCGGTATTATGACGGTGCCGAAGCCGCGCTGGAAAAGCTGTACCATAAAAACATCGGTCTGATCCGTGGCATCGCCAAGGAAACCGCGGCGGAGTTCAACTGCCTGATAATGGAGCAGCATCATACGAATCAGTTTTCCGCGTATACGAAAACGATTCTGGACGATCTCTGCGGCGAGGGCGCCGTGGAGCTTCTGACACGGATTCAGAGCAGAGAATATAACGAGAGCCGCGCCGCGCTCACCACCTATCTCTACCCGCATTTGAAGGGGCGCATGACCCGCTGGCTGGAGCAGAATATTGGCTGCATGGCGTTGAGCAAGGATGAGATGGCTGCCGTCCGACAGGCGCAGAGGCTGTATCATGTTGCATGGAAGGATACCGGTGAGATCACGGAGGAGTTGGGCATCCCCGAGGCTCGTGTCAGCCGATATGTTCGCTACAACACCCATTTCCTCGGTGTGCACGATCTTGTTCCGAAGGATTATGACGGCGATCCCTACGAGCGGCTGATGCCTGGGATGCTCTCCGTTTCGGCGGAGCAGGCCGTGTACCGCAAGGTCTGCATCGAACTTCTCCGGGAGCTGTTCGATACCCTGTCGAAGAAGGACAGGGACATTCTCGGCAAGACCTGCGGCGTGTTCGGATACCCGGAGGCGACCTTGAAAGAGATCGGGATGTATCACATGATGAAGGAGTCCGCCGTGGAGAAGGCGAAGAGCCGTGCTGTCGAGAAGCTGAGAGCTGCATATCCGGGAAGCAGGCTGCAAATGTGGAGGGCCGTCCACCGCATGATGCGGAGACCGGTTTCGCCGCCGGGGGAGGACAGTGAGCTGCGGCGCAATTTCCCGCAGTATGTCCATGCCTTGGCGGAGGTCTATGGCGTGCTGAATGAAGCCACCTCAGATATAGATAACATCTCTATATAGACAGAACAGCAATACAGACTTTTGTACACCCTCTTATGGTAGCATCTATGCAAGCGTCACAACTGATGCTATACTTTGAGAGGAGATGTCTTTATGCATTATTCCAAAACAAACAAGGTCTGCGCCACTTGCGCCTATTGGACCGGAAGCCGCAATCTGGTGAATTCCGGAAACTCTTCGGAGCCGACCAGCAATAGCGCCAAGTGCCAAATTCCAAACGGTTCCAATCGGGGCAGTACGAAATTTTGCAGTTCTTCCTGCTCTAATTGGGCTAAGTGGCCGGTACTGAAGTAAAACAACACGGAGGGACTGCATTATGCTGACGGAAAAAGCCAACGCCATCTGCCTTTTGGAAGTTTTGAAGGAATATTCCGACGCGGAACACATTCTGCCCATGCGGGAGATCATTGCAAAAATGCAGTCCCTCTACGGCATCAAAATCGACCGGCGCACCGTTTACGGGGCCGTTGCGCTTTTGATCGAGCTCGGTTACGACATTTCCATTTACGAGGACAACGGTGTGGGATATTACCTCCGCAGCCGGGAATTGGAGCAGTCCGAAGTCCTTTTGCTGACCGACGCGGTATATTCTTTCCCGTTCATTCCCGCAAAGCAGACGGAGCAGCTTGTCCAGAAGCTGCAAAAGCAGCTTAGCGTCCACCAGCGGAAAAAGTATCGCCATCTGACCGTCGCCCGGCAGGGACATAAGACCGGTAACCGGCAGGTTTTTTGGAATATTGAGCAGTTGGATGAGGCGATCGCGCAGAAGAAAAAAGTCCGGCTCGGCTATCTCCACTACGGGCTGGATAAAAAACAGCACGAGACAAAGACCTATACGCTCAGCCCCTACGAAATGGTTTACATGAATGAGCGGTATTACCTCATTTGTGTTCCTGACCACGCGCCAAATACGCGTCTTTACCGCATTGACCGCATGAAGGATATTCAAATTTTGGATGATCCTCGCAGCGAGGCTGTCGCCCGTCAGGAGGCACAAAATGCTGTCTATGCCTATGTCGGCGCGCCGGAGCGCATCGTCATGTACTGTGACCGAGCCATCTTAGACGATGTGATTGACCGCTTCGGCACAGAGGTGCAGATCCGTGAACGCGACGAAAATACTTTTACCGCCGGTTTCACCGCGCCGCCGCGCGGTGTCAAATTCTGGGCGCTGCAATACCTGCCGTATGTGGAGGTTGTAGAACCCGCGTGGCTGCGGGAGGAGATCATTGAGAGCCTTGGAAAGAACAAGTATACCAAATAGGCATAACCTAAGCGATATCGTGCTGCTAAAAGCCTGCGTGCTGGGCGGTTATGATACTGACAAAATGGTAGACGGTCTTGATGCAGATTTGTCCCGAGATATAAAAATTCTTACGACACCGATCATCTAAACTTTAAAGTTGGGAGGCTCTTATCATGTTAGAAAATGACCGCACATGGAAACAAGATTACCTCTACCGTATGTTCTCGCACCATACCAAGGACAAAGAGAAGGAAAACTACGTTGTCAACGCGATATGGGCAAGACTGGATAATCTGAACATCAAGCCCGTGACGCAGCAATATGTCCGTCGTTCTAATGGATATGCGTTGATCGACCTCTACTTCCCGCAGATCAACTACGGTGTGGAGTGTGATGAAGCCCACCACAAGGATAACAAGTTCAAAGATGCCGCACGCGAAATCGACCTGCAAATAGCGCTATCCGCCTGCAGCGAAGATGGATTGACGATCCGCCGTGTGGATGCAACGCTGGATGCAGATGCGCTTCACGCCCGCATCCGCGAGATCGTCTGCGAGATCAAGCAAAAGGTCGCAGAAAAAGGAGAACAGCTCTCTCCATGGCTTGAGCATGAAGAGGAATGGTGCAGCATCAAAGAGCGCGGTATTCTTCGGACGGAGGATGCCTATTCCTTTAAAACGATTGCTGATATTTGCCAAAAATGCTTCGGCAAGGATGCGAACTATCGCATCCAGCGCAGCTTTTTCCATGTGGCCGATGATCGGATGCTTTGGTGTCCTAAGTTGGCGATTGAACTGCCTGACGGCTCAAAGGTGGCGCAGTCTCGCGGCTGGATCAATGAGCTGTCCGCTGACTGGAATGTGATCATCGAACATAATGACAGCGGCGCTACCCCAGTAAAGCACCCGGATCAGCCACGCTATACCTTCGCAAAGAGCAAGGACGAACGCGGCGAGGATGCTTACCGGTTTATCGGTATATTTGAATGGAGCGAGACCACGCCGAGCGGTGAACACATCTATAAGCGCATGGCAAGCGATATGAAACTGAAATAGAACCATGCACAGCGCCCCTGTACAGACAAATGTACAGGGGCGTGTTTTATAATACAGATACACTCGATCAGCACACTATATTTACAGAGGTAGGGGCAGAATGGCGCTACTCTGCATCGGATGCAGTATCACCTTGACATATTCCGCCCACCTGCCTTATCATACTCTTATAAAATCAGTCCTTTGCAGTAGAGTACAGCCTAAAGTCAATGTCTTTAGGAGGGTCAGCGAGTCGCTGCCTCGGTTTTTTAAGCAGAGATTAGCTTCGCACAGCGAAGCCCGATCTGATGCGCTCCGGCGAATTACAAATCACTTCATGATTCAGGATTCGCCTCCGCTTCATCAGACCAATTTGTACTGCAAAGGGCTGATTTTTATTTTGGAGGATACCGCTCATGAAAACAAACGGATGCTCTGTGACTTTTGAATTGTGTGATGCCGCTTTTGTGAAGAAGTTTGGTCCGGCAGCAGCAGAAAATATGGTTTTGGACTTTCATGCGGTACACCCTGCGCTTCCTTTTCTCTATGACGCGAGTCAATTGGCTGACTTTTTGAGTGTGAGCTGCGGGGCGCTCAACCATCTTGTCAATCATATTCAGGATGCATACCACCCCGTTATGATTCCGAAGCGCAGCGGCGGCTTTCGCCAGCTGCACATTCCGAACGAAAGACTCCTGGCCTGCCAAAAACAAATCAATCGAAATTTCCTTTCGCACTTCCCGGCCTCCACTTTCGCCACCGCATACAGAAAGGGAGGATCAGCTCTCAGGAATGCAGAACCGCACATCGGTAGGAAGTATCTGCTCAAACTGGACATCACCGATTTTTTCGGAAGCATCTCCTTTGAACAAGTCCTCTGCGCAGCTTTCAACACTCGCTATGTATCAAAGCAGGTCGGCTTTCTGCTGACTTCCCTGTGTTGTAAAAATGATGCTCTTCCACAAGGCTCACCAACATCTCCCGTGCTCTCCAATATCGTCATGCGTCGGTTTGATGACCAGATTGGTCGCTGGTGTAACCAACGCCAAATCACCTATACTCGCTATTGCGATGATATGACCTTTTCCTCCGACCGTCCGCTTTACGGAGTCTATCAAAAAGTCAAAAAAATGTTGTTTGAGATGGGCTTTGAATTGAATGAAGCGAAAACACATTTCATCAGCAATGCTGACCGGCAGACAGTAACAGGCTTGGTTGTCAATGAAAAGCTCTCCATCCCCAGCAGCTATAAACGAAACCTGCGGCAGGAAATTTACTATACTTTGAAGTTTGGCATAGAGGACAGCATCGTACACGGTAATCGGTTGAATTTTCTCGAAGATGGTCAACCAATTCGCTGCCCTACATATATGACACACCTAATAGGAAGTGTGCAGTATGTCTTGCAAATTGAGCCAGAAAATCGTTGGTTTCTAAATGCCAAGCAAAAGCTGCTGGACTATGCTCGTGCATATTTTAGAGACGAAGGATTAGGGGAGGAATACTATTTGCATTGCAGTCGGCTACGCGAAAAAGATGAATGAACTGCAGGGCGGTGACCTCGGACTTCAGGATCGCATTCAGATTTACAATGCATCATACTCACATTACAAACCGCGTCATGTAGAAGCAGAAATTTTCTCCAGCAAGCTATAATCATGCTATACTTTTCCGGTAGAGTATGCTATGATTTAGCAGGTGTTCGGCCGGTCACGACCGAACATCTTTTGAAGCGTTGGAAAGATGTCCTTCCCTTACGATATGGAGGGCTCTGAAAATCTTTCACTAAGGTGACATACCCCTTAGGTTCTCGTGCCGCAAGGCGTTGGGGTTCAAGTCCCCATGCCCGCACCATATCGAGTGGTCATAAGAAGCGTCACTTATGGCCACTCGATTTTTTATCTTGGCACAGTTTCACACGAGGAGCAGGCAGGTATCTGTTTCTTTTTCTATTCGCTTATCCTCTGCCTGCAAAATAATTTCACAGGTAAGGGCATGGACAGTTTACACTTGTAAAGAAAACCGATATACTTGTATCTAAGCCAAAATAGTTTTTGATAAAAAACTCTGTGAAAGCGCATTGGAGGACGATGCCATGCCAAAACCGAAGTGGAATCTGAACACCATTTATATCTCCGAGCGACTTCAGGAAAGTCTGCGGCCCATCCCCCGATGCGCCATGACCACCGTGGTCGCGCCCATGGGCTACGGAAAGACCACGGCGGTGAACTGGTATCTCGCTGAGCGCGCCAAGGCGGAGACATTGCGCATCATCCGCGTCAGCGTATATTCCGATAACCTTGCGATCTTCTGGAAAAGCGTACAGGAGGCGTTCGCCCGCGCAGGCTTCCCCTTCCTGCGGGACTATCCCTGCCCCACGGACGCCGCGGGCGGTGGGCTGCTGGTGGACGATCTCTGCCACGCGCTGGCAGATGATACGCCCTGCTATCTCTTCATCGACGATTTCCACCTGCTCACGGACAAGCGCGCCTCGCTGTTTCTCTGTATGCTCGCAAACAGGCTTCCTTCAAATGTGCATCTGATCGTTGCAAGCCGCGACCGCTTTCTGCCCGCGGCGGAGGTGGTGCGGCTGGGGGCAAGAGTCTATCAGATCGGCACGGAGCAGCTGCGCCTCAACCACACGGAGCTTGCCGTCTATGCCCACCGCTGCGGCACGGAGCTTTCCGACGCGCAGGTGGAGAGCCTTCTCTATTCGAGCGAGGGCTGGTTTTCCGCCGTGTATCTGAATCTGCGCACGCTCTCCGAGCGCGGCGTGCTGCCCAGCCGTCATTCGGACATCTACTCCACCTTTACCGCCGCCATGATCGACCCACTGCCGCAAAAACAGCGGGAGTTTCTGGCGGTCATGGGGCTTGCCGATGAATTTAGCGTCGAAATGGCGCAGCATATCACGGGTGATGCGGACGCGGGGCAGATTCTCTCCCTGCTGACCGAGCAGAACGCCTTTGTTGCGCGTCTGCCGGACGGCGTGACCTATCGCTTCCACCACATGATGAAGGAGTGCGCCGAGCGCAGCTTTCTTGCGATGTCGGTGGAAACGCAGCAGCTCTATTGGGAGCGCTTCGGCCTGTGGTATGAGCAGCACCGGCAGTATCTCCATGCCATCGCCGCCTACCGGAAGAGTGAAAATTACGACGCGCTGCTGCGCGTCATCCGCAGCGATGCGGGCATTTTGCTCGCCGCGCTCAAGCCGGAGGACATACTGGAAGCACTGGACAAATGCCCCGCCGAAACGCTCAAGGCCCACCCCTTCGCCATTCTGGTGCTGATGCGCCGCATGTTCACATGGCGGCAGATTCCGAAAATGATGGAGCTGAAGACCCTGCTGCTGACGGCCATCGAGGAGCATCCGGAGCTGTCCGAAGAAGAGCGCGGCAACCTGCTGGGAGAGTGCGACCTCATTCTGAGCTTTCTCTGCTATAACGACATCAGTGCCATGAGCCGTCTGCACCGCAGCGCCAGCGCGCAGATGTCCCGCCCCGCCATCAGCATTCAGTCGAGCGGCGGCTGGACCTTCGGCTCGCCATCTGTCCTGATGATGTTCCACCGCGCACCGGGATCGCTCAAAAGCGAACTTTTTGAGATGGACGAGTGCATGCCCCACTACTACAAGGTCACCAACCATCACGGGCAGGGCGCGGAGACCATCATGCGCGCCGAGGCGTTGTTCTGTCAGGGGCGCTTCACCGATGCACATATTGAGTTGGAACGTGCCTACACGCAGGTGAAGGACAATGGGCAGATCAACATGGCGCTCTGCTGCGATTTTCTGTCGCGGCGGCTCTCGCTTTATACCGATGTAGAGCAGCGCTATACCTTTGCGGAGCGATACGCGGAGCTTCTGCGCTGTCACGACGCCTCGTGGATCAACCTCTGGAGTGCTACCAGCGCCTACTACCATGCCCTGCGCGGCGAAACGGACAAAATCCCGGAGATTTTCTCGCAGCACCGCCTCTCCGATATCAACATGCTCGCACCGGGAAAACCCATGATGGAAATGATCGAAAATCAGGTCTATCTTGCTGAGGGCGCCTATGCCAAAGTGGCGGGTCGCAGCTCCGAACTGCTGTCTGTGTGTGAGGCAATGCACTACGCATTAGTAGCAATACATAGCCGCATCCAGACAGCGGCGGCCTATGCGCAATTGGGAAAAATTGAGGAAGCCCATGCATGGTTGGGAAAGGCGCTTTCCAACGCTGCGCCGGACGGTCTTGTGATGCCGTTCGTGGAAAACTATGCGCATTTGAAGCCCCTGCTGGCGCGAGAGATCAAAACAGAGCTGGTTGAAAAAATCACCAAACTTGGTGAGGCGGCAGGGGCGCGAAACACGGCAAGCGTCCGCCCGGCTGCCTTCGATGTACTGACACCGCGGGAGTTTGAGATCGTAGAGCTGATAGCGCAGCGGCTGAGCAACCGCGAGATCGCGGAAAAGCTCTATCTCTCCGAGGGCAGCGTCAAGCAGTATATCAATCAGATCTATTCAAAACTTCATATTGAGGGCGACACCCGCACCAAGCGAAAGGCGCTTGCCGGGCTGTTCGGGCAAAAGACCTAACCTTTGGTTAATGGTTCTCCCACAAGATCCACCGTACAATGTCTGTACGGTGGATCTTTATTTTCACAGAAAGGAGGGCGCGCACTTGAATCGAAGGTATCTCACAGCCGTCACACCGCTGCCCGATCATGTTCTTCAAGTCGATTTTGTATCCGGAAGCCGGCTCCTGCTGGATATGAAGCCCTATCTCGATAAGATCCGGTTTCGCCCGCTTGCAGATGCACGGGTGTGGAACAGCGCCGTGACCAACGGCATCTTTGTCCGCTTCGGTGATGTGGAGCTGAGCCACGATGAAATCTTGTCCATGGCGGAACAGGAGCATTGAAGCAGTTCATTTGAAAAAGGAGAAGGAGACGATGAAACATTTGAAAACCTATCTGTCTTTTGCATTGACGCTGGCGCTCTGCCTGAGCCTAGCCGCCTGCGGCGAGAGCAACGAGGACTATGGCGACGACGGCAGCGACTATAATTTTTATGGCCTGCCGGATTCCTTCGAGGGTCTGGTCAAGGACGCTGAACAGATGTCGAACCTCTACGTCTTCGGCGGCGCATGGCGTGGCGAGGACGGCGGCACGCTGATCTCCGCCACCAACGACAGCGGTGACGAGGTGCGCTTTGCGTTGTACGATTCGGACGAAGAAGTGACCGCCAGCGGCTTCATTCAGTTCGTGCCGGAGTATGACTGCGACTATTTCTACAACGAGCACGACGGCATGGCCTACCGCAGCTGGTTCGACGAGGTCGGCTCGCTGCATGTGGCCGAGCTTGGCACCTTTACGCAGATGACCGGCGACGCGCCGGGCGAGAACATCGGCGACATCGATTTTGAGACGATGGCGGGCACATGGTATCTGGACGCCGAGTGGGACGCACGCAGCATCCTTGTGTTTGACGAAATCGGCGGCTGGGAGCTGCTGGAGCGGCCCGGTGGCGACGGCGACCCCACCACGGTGGACAGCGGCACCGTCGATCTGGCCCCCGAGGACGCCGAGGAGATGTATCTCGCGGTTTCCGAGCTGTATGACGAGGCGGCCTATGAATTCACCCTTCTCGACCACGACACGCTGCGCTGGGGCGACTTTGAATTCTATCAGAAAATGGCGTAACGCACGGAAAATAAGGAGGACGATCACATGAAAAAGAAATTACCATACGCTCTCGCGGAGCTGATGCTGCTCTGCCTACTGTGCACGGCCTGCGGCGGAGATCCCTCCTTGCAGGACGACCCCAACGATGGACTGGGCGGCGGGGTCAGCGAGGATACCGTGAACGACTTCAGCGATTTTGAGGGCATCTGGCTGGGAGAAGCGAACAACGACTACGACTACATGGAGTTTGACGCTGACGGCAATTGGACTCTTTACCTCAGTGGCGAAGCGGTGGACGGAGGCTATCTCCGCTATGAGCCGGAGTGGGAGGCCATCTACGCTTACAGCGATCTCGACGACTCCGGCAGCCGCATCGCCATGGAGGACGGTCAGCTCTACTGCGCCGCCTACGGCTACTTTAATCCCGGCGAAGGAATGGAGTACCTCTGGTATGAGGACGGCGGCCGTCTCACAGAGGACGATGCACCCGATTTTCCGGAGGACGAGGTGTCTGACTGGAACGGCCGTCTGAACGGCGATGCAAATTCCTATTGGAGCTGGGATTCCGACCTCTGCCAGCGGAACGTTTCAGAATTCAAGGGCATCTGGTACTATGACGGCGACCTATCGGCTGAGACCTATATCGTCATTGACGGCAGAGGCAACTGGAGCTTTTACCAGCGCGCGCCCGGCGCTGAAAGCGCGGAAATGGACTGCGGCACCTTCTCCTATTCGACGGACAAGGCGAGCACCTATTACGCCGATTCCACGATGTACGATGGTGTGTCGTACAAGGTCTTTGAACTGGACGAGGACGTTCTCGTATGGGGCGACGAAGGCTCTTACTACCTGATGGAGTGATAGAAAGGACGGAAGAATGATGAAAATTCGATGGAAGCATATCGTTTCCTCTGCGCTGGCGCTGGCACTCTGTCTGAGCCTTGCCGCCTGCGGCAATTCCGATGATGTGGCGGGAGAGGACTGGCGCACCAGCGGCATGGTGGCCGCAAGCGGCACCATCACCCACGACGGCGAAAGCGTGGATGTGCTGGTCACGGTGAGCGAGAGCAGTGCGGCCTTCTACCGCGACCTTCCCGAGCAGGTGCTCTTTGACAGCGTGTCCTTTCCCATGAGCATCCCTGATGCGGAGCAGGCCTTCAACGCCATTTTCCTTGAGGATCTCGACGGCGACGGCGAGAGCGACGTGCTGGTAAGCTTTATCCACGAAAACGGCGATGAAACTGAGCTGGTCTGGATCTGGGACCCGGTCGAGCGCTATGTGTTCCGGGAGGATCTCTCCACGGTTGCCATCAGCGGCGGTGCGGACGACGGCGCGCTCCTTCCGGCAGATGAAATCCAATCCGGCGAACCCTACTTCACGCAAAACGGTCTTGCGATCAACGCCGCCGTGGAGATGGGAACCTTCCTGCTGAAGGACGGCGTTTGCAGCTACTCCGGTCTTGGCGACGGCTATAACACCGGCGACTGCTATTGGGAGATCACAAAAAACGGCGACTACACCCACGACGGCATTCGCGAGCTGCACTTTGATGCCATCTGCTATATTCCGGACAGCTCCATTCCGTATTTCGCCGAGCAGTACATCACCAATACCGACAGCGAGCTGTACGACTTCTACACCGGCATGTGGCTCACCACCGCAACGGCCTACGGCAACAGCCAACGCGGTGACAACTATTATCTCCACACCGTCAGCTGGCAGGGAAACAGCTATCTCATTGAATTCGCCTACTCGACCGATTGGCAGTACAACGTGGGAGACTGGGCGCAGGTCCTGACCAAGAGCTACGCCGTCTATCTTCCCGAGGAGTACGACGGTCTGGTCTTTGCCGCCGAGGCGCAGCCGGGCAGCTACAAGGACAGTGCCAAGCGCATGCAGCTTGACAGCATTTCGCCCGAGGCCGCCCTCATGGATATTGATACCGTGGATCCTTACAGCAGCCTGTATTTCAGTCTCTGCTACTAAAAGGAGAAGCGGCAATGAAAAAGAAGCAAAACGATTTTGAAACGTCCGGCATCGAGCGCATGACGGACGCGGAGCTGTCAAAGAAGCTGGGACACTATCAGAGAACGGAGAGCATCGGCATATTGCTGGGCGTTTTGCTGGTGATCGCCGGGTGTATTTCGATGTTTATACAGCGTGACCCCATTTTGGTCTGCGCTTTGGCGTTCCCCGGCGTGGCACTGTTCCTGTTGGTGGCCAAGCCCGCCCAGAAGAAGAAAAAAGCGCTGATGCAGCAGCAACTGGGCGGCTTCTTCCGCACGGAACTGACAAAAGCCTTCGGCCCGGAGCCGAAGCCGGCCACGCTGCCCATCGACTGGGCGTACCTGGAGGCGGCAAAGCTGTCGGCGGTCTCCTTTACGGAGTGTACCGTGACGGATTTCCACGAGGGCGAACACAAGGGGCTGCGGTTCTCCGCAGCCAACGTGGAGCTGCGCCGCACCGTGGAGGAAAAGTCCGGCCCCGACAACGACAACTGGATGACCCGAACCGAGACACTGCTCCGCGGCATCGTGGTTCGCTGCAAGGCCATCTGTGACCCGGCGCTGGGCATCGCCCTGAACGACATGTTCCAGGAGCGGAAGAAGGACGACATCACCGCCCCTGCCGCCTTCCGGAAGCACTTTGCCGCTCATACGGCGGATGGCCGGGAGGTGGACGATCAGGTCACACCGCAGCTTCGCGACCTGGTACAGAAGCTGGAGGCATCTTCCCGCAGTGCCAAGCTGTGCGGCCTTATCCTCCGTGACGGCGATCTGGCGCTGGCCCTGAACACCCGGTATGTGTTTGCAGGCGTTCCGGAGGAGCTGGATCTGCGGGACATCGACGGGATACGAAAATGGTTTACAGCCTCGCTGACCGGTATGGGTAATCTGCTGGATCTGATAACGGAAAGCCCCGCCTTGACCGGCGCAGCAGAATAAGGAGAAGCATATGGAAGAAAAGAACATAACCATGACAGATGAACAGCTGGCGCAGGAGCTGCGCAAGAGCAAGGGCGGCAAGCTCGGCGGCAAACTTCTCTCGCTGCTGGGCGGCGCGGTTGCCATCGCGGGTATCCTTCTGGGCGGCAACATCGTGCTCACCCTGCTGGGCGGCGTGGTGCTCGCGCTGGGGCAGGCGGTGCAGGGGAAATCCAAGGCACACGCGGACGGGCGGGCCTTCAATGCCATTGCGCCAGAGATCATAGGCGCTTGCTTTGAAAACGTACAGATGAACCCCACCTCTCCCCTTTTGAACGCAGACGATACCAACATTCCCCTGCCAAGCCACAGCTATTGCAGCGGCAGCGGGTATGTCCGGGGGACCTATCAAAGTCTGACCACGGAGCTTTGCACCGTCAGGCTGACGGAGGTGGACGAATTCCAGCGCGAGGAAAGCGCTCAGTGGGAGAAAAGCGAGCACGAGGTCTACGCCGGGCAGTGGGTGCTCTGCGAGCTTGACCGGGAGTTCCCAACATGGCTGACCATCTGGCCGAGGGATACACTGGGCAAGCTGCTTCGCGTCAAAACCATCAAAACAGAAAATGACGACTTTGACAAGCGCTTCAACCTGACAAGCGGCAATGAAGCGGCTGCCCTTCGTATTCTGACCCCCAAACGGATCGAACGCGTCCTGACGCTGGCGGACGCCTCCTTTGGAAAATTCGCCGTAAATCTCAATCCGGACGGCAGGCTGTATCTTGCCGTTCACAGCGGGCATGGCTTTTTTGATAGCGGCAAGGGGCGCGAAGATCCCGCGCGGCTGCGGGCGCGCTTCACCCGCGAGCTGAAGTGGTTTACGGATATGATCGACGCATTCCGCGGCGCTTAAAGGAGGTGGCGCGTATGCCTCTTTGGCTCGCTGTGGTGCTGCTGATTCTGACCGGTGCCGGCCTTGCTCTGTGCCGCAGATATCTGCGCGGCAACAAAACCGCATACATTCTCTGTACGCTCTTCTGCGTGCTGTTGGCGCTGGCCTGCATCGTTTATATCGGGCTGACTCTTCTCTTTGTCGATGCAGTGCAGAATCAGCCGCCGGCATTGTGATCTTCCGCCGCTCACGCCACGCATCAAAGCAGCACCGTTTTCGGCTGTTAACAGCCGAAAACGGTGCTGCTTTTTGTATCCTTGCAATGCTCTTTTCTAACGTTTCCCCGTTTTGACTTGTTCGTACACAAAAAAAGGGAAAAACATCGTTGAACCCTCGGGACAAATCTGCCATAATAGATGCAATACGAACATATAAAAAGGCAGCTTTTACTATGAAACATATTTGCATCGGCATCCTTGCCCACGTCGACTCCGGAAAAACGACCCTCTCTGAGGGGCTTTTATATGCTTCCGGCGCGCTGCGGAAGCTCGGGCGCGTGGACCATGGCGACGCTTTTCTCGATACCGACGCGCTTGAGCGCGAACGCGGCATCACGATTTTTGCAAAACAGGCCATGCTCACCGTGGGCGAGCGCGAGTTCACGCTGCTGGATACGCCGGGGCATGTTGATTTTTCCGCCGAGATGGAACGCACGCTGTCGGTGCTTGACTACGCGGTGCTCGTCATCAGCGGCAGCGACGGCGTGCAGAGCCATACGCGCACCCTCTGGCGCCTGCTGACGCGCTACGAGGTGCCGACGTTTCTCTTCATCAACAAGATGGATCTTGTGGGAACAGACAAAAGCGCCCTGATGGAACGGCTCACGCAAACGCTGAGCGCGGAATGCGTCGATTTTTCCGCGCCGCCGCAGGAGCGTGACGAAGCGCTTGCCCTGTGTGATGAAGCGGCGCTTGAATCGCTTTTGGAGCGCGGCTCGATCGACGATTCCCTGATCTCCGAAATGATCAAAAGCCGCAAGGTTTTCCCCTGCTTTTTCGGCTCGGCGCTCAAGATGGACGGTGTGGAGGACTTTCTCACCGCGCTCGCGTGCTTCACGCGCGAGCCGGTCTATCCGAAGGAATTCGGCGCAAAGGTCTTCAAGATCTCGCGCGACGCGCAGGGCGCGCGGCTCACGTGGCTCAAGGTCACAGGCGGAGCGCTGCGCGTGAAAGCACCGCTTTCGTATCGCGCGCAGAATCAGGACTACAATGAAAAGGCCGATCAGCTGCGGCTTTACTCCGGCGTCAAATTCCGCGCGCTCGAAGAGGCAGGCGCGGGCAGCGTCGTCGCCGTCACGGGCCTCAGCCACAGCTATGTCGGACTCGGTCTCGGCACAGAGGCTGAGGCGTCCGCGCCGCTTTTGCAGCCGGTTTTGACCTATCAGCTCATCCTGCCGGACGGCGCAGACGCGCACAGCGCGCTCACGAAGCTGCGCGAACTGGAGGAAGAGAACCCGATGCTGCGCATCGTCTGGGACGAACGCTACGGCCAGATCCACGTACAGCTCATGGGCAAGATCCAGCTTGAGATCCTGCGCCGCCGTATTCTCGACCGCTTCGGCCTCGCCGTGACCTTTGGCGAGGGCAGCATCGTTTACCGCGAGACCATCGCATCTCCGGTGCTCGGCATGGGACACTTTGAGCCTCTGCGCCACTATGCAGAGGTGCAGCTTCTTATCGAGCCGCTTCCGCGCGGGACGGGTATCCAGCTTGCGTCAAACCTTGCAACAGATGCGCTCGATCTCAACTGGCAGAGGCTCATCTTTACGCATCTTTTGGAGCGAGAGCACGCTGGCGTGCTGACCGGCTCGGCGCTGACAGATGTGCGCTTCACGCTCGTCGCAGGCCGGGCGCACTTAAAGCACACCGAGGGCGGCGATTTTCGTCAGGCAACCTATCGCGCCGTGCGGCAGGGGCTCATGCAGGCGGAAAGCCTGCTTCTTGAACCTTACTATGACTTCCGCCTTGAAGTTCCCGCCGAGTGTGTCGGCCGCGCGATGACCGACCTCCAGAACATGGGCGGAACGGTCGATTCCCCGCAAAGCGTGGGGGAAAACACCGTGCTCACGGGTTATGCGCCGGTGCGCACGCTGCGCGACTATTTCACCGACGTTGCAGCCTATACCCGCGGCCGCGGACAGCTCTCCTGCGCCGTGCGCGGGTACGAGACCTGCCAAAATCAGGACGAGATCGTCGCGTCCCTTGGCTATGACGCCGAGCGCGACACAGATAATCCCGCCTCCTCCGTCTTCTGCGACCACGGCGGCAGCATCACGGTCCCGTGGAATGAAGTTCCCGCGCATGTCCACTGCGACAGCGGTATCCACTTTGACAAAGAGGAAGTCGAGGAGAAATCCGCTCCCCCGCCGCGCCGCGGCGTTGGCGCAGGCAGCGCGTATGCAGCGGACAAGGAGTTGCAGGAGATCTTCGAGCGCACCTACGGCAAGGTAGAGCGCCGCGCGTTCGAGCCCGCGAAAAAGCCCGCGCGCACCTCGCTTGCCGACCACTACGACGTGACGATCCACTCCGAGGACACGGAATATCTGCTCGTTGACGGCTACAACATTATTTTTGCCTGGGACGAACTGCAGCGCCTCGCCGCGCAGGACATTGCCGCTGCGCGCGGTGCGCTCATCGACATTCTTGCAAACTATCAGGGCTTTCGCAAATGCCGCGTCATCGTGGTGTTCGATGCCTACAAGGTCAAGGGCAATCCCGGCAGCGTGCAGACGGTACACGGCATCAAAGTCGTTTACACCAAGGAAGCAGAGACCGCCGACACCTACATCGAACGTGCGACCTACGAGCTGCGCCGCGAGCGGCGCGTGCGCGTGGCAACATCGGACGGCCCCGAGCAGGTCATTATCCTCGGCCACGGGGCGCTGCGCGTCTCCGCCCGCGCGTTTCATGCCGAGGTCGAGGCTGCCGAGGGGCAGATCAGCGCCGTGCTGCAACGCCTGACGAACCGTCCGCGCAGCGAACGCACCATCAGAAACAATGTAAAACTCAAGCAATAACAGAAGGCCCGCGCCGTCTTTTCCGGCGC
>ERZ860322.956-NODE-956-length-18629-cov-5.760418_pt1 | contig 18629 bp, 13 predicted proteins | sample MGYA00509979_ERZ860322 | MGnify/ENA primary metagenome ERZ860322 (study PRJEB30046, sample SAMN00715217) | human gut metagenome | study: EMG produced TPA metagenomics assembly of the A metagenome-wide association study of gut microbiota in type 2...
CCGATAAGGCCGCCGAGCAGGCTGCTGCCGCCGAGACCGTCGCGCCCGCGCCCGAGGCCACCGAGGCCGCATCGGAGTCCAATGACCGCCTGGCCGCCATGATGCGCCGCAGCGCCCGCCGCGAGGAAGCCTACGTGCCCACCTCGCAGCTCCGCCGCTTCACCCTGCCCGATTCGGCGCCCATCATGCGCCGCGTCATGGGCTTTCTGTCCGACCAGGCCCGCGCGCTCATCCACGCCGGCGTGTCGCGCGACCGCATCTGCATCGATCCTGGCCCGGGCTTTGGTAAGTCGGCTAACGAGGACATCGTCATCCAGCGCGAGACTGCCAAGATGGCGTCACTGGGCTATCCGCTCATGTGCGCCGTATCGCGCAAGCGCTTTGTGGGCGCCGTCTCGGGCGTGACCGAGGCCGCCGAGCGCGATGCCGCTACGTTTGGCGTGTGCCTGGGCGCCATCCAGGCCGGTGCCAACATCGTGCGCGTGCACGACGCCGCGGGTTTTGCGCAGTTCCTGAACGGCTACTGGGCGGTTGCCAAGCCGCAGCCGCGCCGCGCGTTTGTGGCCGTGGGATCCAACTTGGGGCATCGCTGCGACAACATTCGCGCCGCACGCGACATGATCGCCGAGATTCCACTTACCTGCGTGTCCAACTCCTCCAAGATCTACGAGAGCGAGCCGGCCTACGAGACGCGCCAGGACGCGTTTGCCAACGCCGTCATCGAGATCAAGACCGAGTTGGCGCCGCTGGTGCTGCTCGACGAGCTCATGAAGATCGAGGCCGAGCTGGGCCGCGACCGCTCCAAAAAGGCCAAGGCCAACGGTCCGCGCACCATCGACCTGGACCTGCTGTGGATGGACGGCGAGACCCACGGCGGCAAAAAGCTGCGCCTGCCGCATCCACTGATCGGCGAGCGCGACTTTGTGCTGGTGCCGCTTGAGGACCTGATGCACGACCCGGCGCGGTTCTTCCGCTACAACGGCGTCGAGGTCAAGGAGCCCGAGGATCGTGTGGGCCATATCGTGGGTGAATTGGGGCGTATGTAGATGATCGAGATGAACGCTGTAGTCGCTGCCACTGAGCTTGACGCGGCGCGTGACGCGGGTCGCGAGGGCGTGTCCGCGGGCTGGTGCGCGTGGAGCGTGGGCGATGCTTCGCTGACGTTTTCGCTGGTTGTGCGCCCCGATGTGAACATGCACGCCTTCCACGGCCTGCCGTTTGTGGCCGCGATGGGCATGATGGACGCGCTCGTGGGCACGGCTTCGACGCCGGGGTTGGGCCTTGCCGGTAAAGTGGGTATCCAGTGGCCGAGCGATATCGTGTGCGGTGCGCCTGCGTTTGAGACGTCGCTCGCGCGTGTTGCCGTGAACGGCGGTGCCGGTGCTGCGGGCATGTTTGCCGCGGTGACGGTTGATATTGAACGTGCGGCGCTGAGCGAGCTTGGCGTGGATATGGCCGACGAGGTGCTGGTCGAGGCATTGGCCACCGCCGTGCTGGTCCGCGTGGACACCTGGGCGGTTGCCGCCAACACACCACAGGGCGCTGCCGGCCCGCTGGCTCCGGTGCTGGGCGAGTACTTTGACATGGTGCCACTGCTGGGTCGTCAGGTTGCGGCGGTGTCGCCCAGCGGCTTGCCGCTTGCGGTCGGTGTGTTTGCGGGCCTGGACATCTGGGGTCGCGCGACCATCAAGACCGATGCCGGCGAGCAGGAGTTTCCGCCCGAGGCCGTACGGATTCGCGGACTGTAACGCGAGGTGCCCGCGCTCAAAGATAGCGATGACAACGAAGCCCTCTTCGGCCTGTGCTGGGGAGGGTCTTGTTGTCTGGGGAATGGGTTGTCAGCACCCTATTCCTCAAAACTGAAAATCTTTCGATTTTGAGGAATAGAATTAAGCCAGCTCGGCCTTTAACGAGGTATATTCGTTGCAGAGTCTATTCCTCAAAACTGAATAATTTTCGTTTTTGAGGAATAGCGATAGAAGACCGCAGGGAGGCACCAATGAAACTCATCAATAGAACGTCATATATGGACACGTTGACGAGCCTTATTGGCGTACCGGACATCAAGGTCATAACGGGCATTCGCCGTAGCGGTAAGTCAAAATTGCTCGAGGCCCTCCGCGATTACGTGGAGGCAAATCTGTCCAATTCGAATGTCATCCATATCAATTACAACCTCGACGAGTTCGAGGGCCTGCTCGAATATCATGCCCTGCTCGCCTATGTGAAAGAGCATCGAGTGTCCGACAAGCAAAACTTCCTGCTTATCGACGAGGTTCAGATGTGCGACGGCTTTGAACGCGCGATCAACAGCCTCCATGCATCCGAGCAGTACGACATCTTCATCACCGGATCGAACGCCTTTTTGCTGTCGAGCGATCTGTCGACGCTCTTTACGGGGCGTACGTTCGAGATCGAGGTTTTCCCATTCTCGTTTGAGGAGTATCGCTTCTATAGTGACGAGGGCGAGGTCGATCGCGACTTCGATGGGTACGCGAGAACCGGCGGTATGTCCGGCTCTTACCCTTATCCACTGCAGGAGCAGCGCTACCAATATCTCTCCAATGTCTTCAAAACGCTCATCGTGAGGGATATCGTGCAGCGGCATAACGTGAGAAACGAATCGGCACTGCTGCGCATTGCCGATTACATGATGGACAACGTCTCCAACATAACGTCGGCACGCAACATTACGGATGTTTTGAACGCAGATGGGCTAAAGATAACGAACAAAACGGTCGGTGCGTACATGGGGTACCTGTGCGATGCGTTTGCCTTCTATAAAGTTCGCCGGTTCGACATTCGCGGTAAAAAATACCTTAAGAGCGGCGAGAAGTATTACCTGGCAGACCACGCGTTCAAATACGCACTGCTTGGTACACGTGATATGGATTGGGGACGCGTATACGAGAACATGGTGGCCATCGAGCTGCTGCGCCGCGGATACGAGGTATACGTCGGTGTGCTCTATAAAAAGGAAATAGACTTTGTAGCAATCAAGCGAAGCGAGAAGCTCTACATTCAGGTGAGCGACGACATCAGCTCGGATAAGACATTTGAACGCGAGATTTCACCACTGCTGAGCATTGGCGACGCGTACCCCAAGATGATTCTCGCCCGCACGCATCACGAGGCCACGGACCGCAATGGGGTGCAGATCGTGGACCTGGCGAGGTGGTTGTGCGGCGAGGCTTAGCAAAAGGCCCTATTCCTCAAAAACGAAAAAATTTCGATTTTGAGGAATAGGACCGATGCGTTGCCTAGTTCGCCGCTCGCGCTCGACTTAAACCCCGCCTTACCCCAGCTTCTGCATGCGGCGGTAGATTTCGCAGATGCCTTTGATGGTGAGCTGGCCGTCGACTATGTCGAAGGCATCAGTCGAATCGGCGACGATGCTGGCGAGGCCGCCCGTGGCGATAACGGTGGCGTCCTCGCGCCCCAGCTCGCGCTTCATGCGCGTGACCAGGCCCTCGGCCATGGCGGCGGCGCCCGTTACGGCGCCGACCTTGATGCACTCCTCGGTATCGCGGCCGATGGCATGCTCGGGCGCCTCGAGCGGCACGCTGGCGAGCTTGGCGGCTCGGGCGGCGAGCGCGTCCATGGAGATGCGGATACCCGGCGCGATCGCTCCGCCAATGTAATAACCGTCCTCGTCGATGACGTCGATATTGGTTGCGGTGCCAAAGTCCACCACGATCGCTGGGGCGCCGTAGAAGGTCTCGGCAGCGACGGCGTTGGCGATGCGGTCGGCACCAACGGCCTGGGGGCGTGCCGCCCGCAGCTTGGTCACGGCCGCCGTCTGCGGCCCGATGACGATGGCGTCTGCCGCGATGCGGTTGGCCACGGCGTGCCACTCGCACGAAAGCTGTGGCACCACGCCGGCAAAGGCGATCGCGTCGACCGCGCCGAGCGAGAGGTCGTACATCTTAAAGAAACCCATCAGGCGCACGTGGATCTCGTCGGCGGTATAGGAGCGGTCGGTGGGCATACGCCACGACTGCACCAGCTCGTCTCCGTCAAACAGGCCCATGGCCGTCTGCGTGTTTCCCATATCGATAGCGAGCAGCATGTCTACTCCAGGTGTCGGCGTAAAAGGACGCGCACCATTGTATACGTGCCGCCGGCGGCGCTCGGCTGCGATTCGTTCACGGTGATAGGGGCTGAGGGGTTCTAAATATGAAGGAATTATGCTCTACGAGATTTTCCTTGCCGCTTACCGAACTCCCGCGTAATATTCTTTCTTGCGCACATGAGGCGTCCAGACATTGCGGGGTGGAGCAGTCTGGTAGCTCGCCGGGCTCATAACCCGGAGGTCGTAGGTTCAAATCCTGCCCCCGCGACCAAGCATCTTAAATACCTGCGGAAACGCAGGTATTTTTTTATATTGAGAGCTACTTTTGACCGAGTGTCCCTACTATTGTCCCGCTTTTCAAATATGTGCAGGTTGTTCGTCGGTTTGGGTGCTGCGGGAAACCTTGGGTAGAATAAGGCCAATTGCATACGGAGCCGTGAAAGTAAATGAGTGCTCGCAGGGCTGCGCGAACGTCGTGATATGCGCATAAGATGAGCTATTGGCGAAAAGTCACCGCTAGGCATACCACCCCGAGAGAAGACGGCGGCTTGGTAACCGTTGCTTCGAGGCGAGCGAACCCACACTACAGAGGGGGCAAACAGCTTCCAGCATCCTATTATGTGAGCGAAAGGCAGCGACGGTCGGAAAAGTCGTTCACGGGATGTGCCGGTCCAGGTAGAGGCACGGAGCGACGGCAGGGAACGGGTAGGGTGCCTGTCTCTGTGTCGCTTTGTTTATATCGACTCTCCGTTACTAGGTGGACGGAGGGCCGCTATGAAGCACAAAGACAAAGATAATCCAACTCCAGTTTTCATCCCGATGGCGCTTTCAAGTGAGGACGCCGCCCGTGCGCTCGGCGTTTCCCCGAAGACGCTCGCCAACTGGCGCTGCGCGGGTAGGGGGCCTGCCTATGTCCATATCAGCGACTCCCCTCGTTCGCCCGTTCTATATCTGATGGAGGACTTGGAGGACTGGCTGCGCTCCCGCCGTCGTTGCGTGGGGGGTGAGTAACGTATGGCTGATGTGAACGGTCGACTTGAGCCAGATTACGCCAAGATGGAGCGTGAATGGCGCGACAGCATGAGAAGGGTGCTGACGGAGGTCCAATGCAGCAAACTCGCTTGGGCGATCTGGAATTACTACCTTGATAAGGAGGAGCCGAAGCTGCCCAAGCCGGCGATGCTCGTATTCGAAGCCTATAGGTTCCAGCTCGATTTCAGACGAGAGAAATCCATTGAACAGCTGACGCGTAATCGGGCGGGCAAGGCACCTTTAATCGCCGAGGATTCAGGAGAAGCCTGCGAAGTTTTGCCAGAAATCTTCAGAAATCTAGGCAGTTCTGAAAGGGCTTTCTTTCAAAAGCTTGAAGAGGAAAAGTTATCTACCTGCGATTGTGGCGCAATCCACTGCGCGGTGACCACACGGTCATTGGACGGTGACTGCGGACATATAGATAGAGATAAAACTACATCAAGCTCTAGAACTAGGGCTGGGGCAGGGTCTGATTTTGAAGAAGGCGGAAGAACGCGCGCTCCGACTCTCAATGAAGTGAGGGCCTACTGCAATCAATGTGGTCTGGCCGTCTCTCCTGAAAAATTTTTTGACTACTACAACTCCAGTGGGTGGCGCGACAAGAGCGGCAGCCCTATTCGCGACTGGCGGGCTAAGCTCCACGCCTGGAACGAGCGGGAGGGACATTATCCCGAAAAGGAGCAAGCCGTAGATGCCGGAAGCGGCGCGAACGGACGCAAGAGCCTCAGGATTGGCCTCATCATAAGTTCTGACAAGGAGGAAGGCGAGTGGTTCGTGCAGTCACCTGCGGAGCACGCTGGCCCCATTCCGGGAAGTAGGGGAATGGACCGGGATGAGGCCGAGCGCTTGGTAATCAAATTGTATCCGGATTTGCAGCCCTATGTTTAGGAGATAGTGCCAAGGTTGCACTGAAGGCGCTTCTGGGTGCCGAGGGAATCGAGGTTCCCGAGCGGGCTTCGTTTGATACTGGAGTGCGTCTACCGGACGGTTCTGTGCTCGTGATGACCGATTTCGAGGCCCGAGGTGTTTTGCCGTGAGATAATGCCCGGCATCGTTGCCGATGAATGCTGGTCTGCTGTCCACGCCGCTCGCTTGATTGCCCCGCAAGCCTCTGGAGGCCCGCCTTCTCGGCTTGATAATAGGGGCGGCGGCACCTCTATTATCAAGCCGAGAAGGCTCTCGCGTTGCTTAGCAGCAGCGCTCACCGGCTAGGGCCGCTCTTCGAGTTGCAAGATTTGGGAAGTGTACGGACAAACTCCACTGTTGCGGACTTTTCCTTCACTTCCATCTTGCTCCCGAGCGGCCTTAGTGACCTTGACGGGAGGGTGCTCGCGCTTTGAAAAACTGGCATTTTGGGATTGCCTGTTTTCGACAGCCGGCGTGACCGCCGTCTGATTTTACGCTACCAGCAAACGCGGCGGCGCTGTTCGCTGGTAGCTTGTTTTTGGAAAACGAGAGGAGTCGAAGTCGGCATGCGGAGAAAAGAGGCGCGCGTCGAGGTGCGCATGACGGAGCGCGAGAAGGAAATCCTCAAGCGAAAAGCCGCCAAAAACGGCATGACGGTTTCCGAGTACGCCCGAAAGCTTCTCGCCAATTCCGACGATGAGACAATCAGGGTCATAGACACGGAGCCTTTGAGAATGGCGGCGCACGAACTCGCGAAGCAGGGGACGAACCTGAACCAGTTCATGAGCTTTCTGAGCGCCAACGGCGCGGGGGTATTCAACCAAGATGAAGCCAAGGCGGTTTTGGAGAAAGAGGTCTCGGCGTTCTCCGAAATCATGGAAGCGCTCGCGGCGCTCCGCATGGAAGCCGACCGAAACGGCGTCCATCTGCAAATCGAGGGTTTCGACAGCATCGAGAATGAGTGACGCGGGCAAGGAAAGGGTCGATGGTGCGCTGCGCTATCGAGCCTTATCCAAGTCTTGTCTTCGGTTTTGGCGGTCGCGTCAATTCCGCAGTCCGTGAATGGGTCGGCTTGGATCCGCGCGAGCGCGGGACACACCGCTCCGTGGTCACCGAACGTCGCATTGGCTCGGCTGTCTATTTCGTTCGAGTGCCTTTATCCTGTTTGCGATTGGCGCGAGTGGAATGAGCGCGGCATGAACCTTGTCGGTGTCGCTCTCTTTCTCTGCATCGCTCACCGAGGTCGGCGAGCGCCACGATGCCCTCTCCTATATCAAGGGTTCCAGTGGCATCATCGTTCCGGTTCCCGCCCATTCGTTTGAGCGTGAGGAGCCGGATTTCTTCGGTTCCGAAATCGGTGATATGAAGAGTGCGACCGCAGAGCTATCGAAACGGAACGGATTGGAACCACCGAAAGACCTGAACAGAGCGCATTAGAAAAAGCCCCGGCCATTTGGTCGGGGCTTTCCTTGCCTGAAATAGACGATTGCCTTGCTCTTTCTAGTTACTTCGTGGCACCGCAGGAAGAGCACTTGTACCCGGTGGTCACGGTCTCGTCCCATGCCTTGCTCACCAGCACTTGCTCGTCCCATGCTGCTTTGTCGGTCACAGTTTCATAATACCCTTGCTTTACAGTCACATAGGTAGAGTGATAGCTTCCGCAATTACCACCATTCATAAGAGAGTTGTTAATATGTCCCCATGGGTCTGACGTAATATCCGCACCGCACTGGTTGCAGATATAGTGTTCCTCCGTTACCGGGTCATGCCATACCTGATGCGTCACCGCGTCATGGTGGACGGTCTTGTACTGAGCGTCGTGATGGACGGTCTTTGTCTGGGCTACCCAGTTGTGCTGATGCGCCGGGGTGTCATCCTTTTTCGATGAGCTGCCTGAATTGGAGTTCGAGCCGGAGTTGCTGCTGTTGCCGCCACTCGGCTTGCTATCGGATTTTCCCTCGTCTTTCTTGGAGGATGAATTGCTCTTGTTTCCAGAATTATCGGAGCTGCCTGTGGTCTTCCCATTATCCTTCTTGGAGCCGTTGGATGAACCTGAATCGCTCTTCTTGCTGTCGGAAGTTTCCGGGGTCTTCGCGTCGGACTTCTCTTCCTTGGCGGACTCCTGAGCCTTCTCGGTCTCCTTCTCGACGGCATCGGTATCGGCGTTCGGGTTCTTCTTGATGTTGTCCTCGAACTTCTTCACGACCTCAGCGCCCTTGTCCCCGGTCAGGGTGGAATCGCCCTTCTTCACGGCTTCCGCAACGTCCTTGGCAATGGCTGTCAAGTCATCTTTCGTTACCTTGTCCGCATCCACCTTATCGAAAGTCACGCCTGTGGCAACTGTCTTGTCGGCTTTTCCGGCGGTAACCTTCTTCGATGGCACCTTATAGATGGAGCCGTCGGCGTTCACCGGTGAGATGAATGTGACGGTATAGGTACCGGACTCACCGACCTTCACGGTCACCTGCTTGTTCGCGGCGATGGCGGTGTAGAAGTCTACTTTCCCGTCCTCATCCTCGATATGGGCGATGACGGGCGTGGAGGTTTCCGTATCCCAGCCGTCAGCCTTCACCTCAAGGGAAAGCACCATGTCCTGCTCCTCATCGTCCTTTGACTGGGACACCGCAGGGGCGTTCGCTTTGCCCGTCCAATCCGCATGTGTGATGGCATATCCACCGCCGCCGATGAGAAGCGCCGCACAGAGGATTCCGGCACCCACTGCGCAAGCCTTCTTCTTTGCGGCCTCGCGTCCAAAGAGCTTGACCGTCTCCTCCTTCTTCTCCGCTTCCTCCGCTGAGTCGGAAACCTGCGGAATCTCCGTAACCACCATGGCTCCTTCCTGATTGCGATACTTCAGTATTTGCATTGTATTTCAAATTGTCACTTATATAGGTGTGACTTATATAGGGTTGGCTTGAATCATTGACACCGGTGGATAGGAGGTGCCGATGACTGAGCTTGACCCCAAGATGCGCGTGGGGCTTCGCATTAAGGAGCTGAGGGGTGAGCTTGGCATGAGTCAAGAGGCCTTCGCATACTCCATCGAGATGTCCCGCACCTATTTCGCCGAAGTCGAGACGGGCAAGCGAAACGTGTCTATTGAGAATATCGACCGCATAGCGAGGGGCCTCGGCGTTTCCCTGAGGGGCTTTTTCGACTCAAATCTGTTTGCGGAGCGCTGAGACATCAAGTTGAAGTGGCTCTATCGGTTGTTGACCCTGCTCCCCCTGTCAGACACATCATTGTGCTAACTCGATGGCCGATAACGGTGCCTGCCAGAAATCGTGTCTTTGGGGTCCGATGGGTGAATCTTCAGGGGGTAATTGCAGGTTTGGTTGCTACGAGAATAGGTCAATTACTCAGCTGACATCTCGTGTATCGGTGTAGTAACGCCGGGCTGTCTCCGGATCGTGACCAAAGAGCGCTGCCCTTATCTCAATCGGGACACCTCTGTTACGGGCAATGGTGTGGAGGGTTGCTCGCCACACATGGGAACGGGCTGTCTGCAAAAGTTCTATGTCACAGTCGCTTGCTATCTGACAATAAAGGGTGCGAACAGCCTTCGAGCAGTTGGACTTGTCCCATTCGCGCCACGGATTATCGGTTGCGGGAGCGGGGAAAACCAATCCGACCCCACTACTTTCGGCTCGGCGATTTTCGAGTAACGAAATGACGCGCGAGTCTAGAACTGGGACAATTCGGCCTCGGTGGGTCTTGCTTGCCTCGTTGGTAACTTCAACCGAGTCACAGCCCTTGCTTACCTTGTCCCAAGTGAGGGTTCGCGCCTCACCGATGCGCAATCCCGTGACGGCTTGCAGCGCTGTTAGCTCCACGATTGCCCTTTGCGCATTTGCAAGCTGTTGACGGGAATATTTTCCGCGTACGGAGCCACTTTGCGGCAGAGCGCCCTTCCAGCTGTCTGATAGGAGCCAATCGAGCACCTTTCCCCACTCGCTTTCCGAAAGCCCCTGCCCTCCTTGCGGCTTGTTGCTCGCCTTGTTTTCAGGTAGGTCGAAGCTCATCCCTGCAATTGGATTCGAGTTGAGCACGCCGCACATAATTAGGGGTTGTATGACCCATTTGTTGACGACCTTCCGCACCTGTCGCGCCGTTGCTGTTCCGTGCTTTTCGGCAATCAGGCAGAGGGCTTTACCAAAGGTCCCGGCGCGCAGAGCGTCCGCAATCGGGTAGCCCCCAAGGGATTCCGTTGCGATAGAGAGGCAGAGAGCATAGCGTTCTCTGGTCGATGGGCGGAGGCGAGGGCTTTCCTCCATGCTCGGCAACGCCTCGGATTTTATGTATCCTCCGAAAAGGTCAGAACTGTTCCAATTGCTTTTCAGCCCGCATGTGGCTTTTAACTCTTCGGCCTGCCGACGGGCTTTTGCGCGAAGTTCGCCTTTTTTCACGCAGCCTCTGGTGTCCCGACGGAGCGTGATGCCATCGGGGAGCCTGATGCTCCATTTCATGCGGTATCCGCCGCGCGGGTCCTCCTTGATGTGTGCGCTGTCGATGGTGTCTTGACCGGGCTGGAGCCTTTCTCTTGGCATATTTGCTCCGTTCTGTGTCCCTACTATTGTCCCTACTATCATGGGGAGACTTAGGGATTAGATTAGCAACAGTGGGATAAAAAATATATATCTACCAGCAAAAAGTAATAGATAATCACCGTATAAAATTATAGCACTACAATACCCGGAGGTCGTAGGTTCAAATCCTGCCCCCGCGACCAAGAACTTGCAGCTCGTCGGCCTAGCCGGCGAGCTTTTTTGTTATTCCGGGACTGTTTTCTCAGTCCAATTTCCAGCCTCTCAAACATAATCTCGATCTGTAACAGGTGGACCCGATTTGGGCGGCTAGGTGTTACAGATTGAGATCTTTCGGCAGGACGGTCTCAGTTTGTCTAAATCTGTAACACGAGGGACGGATTTTGCCGAGTTGTTGTTACAGATTGAGATTTTCTTGCAGGCGGGTCCCGTTTGTCTCGATTTGTAACATCTGGGGCCCATTTTGCCGAGTAACTGTTACAGATCTAGATCTTTCGGCAGACGGGATTGGTTTGTCTCAATCTGTAACAGGTAGGGGTCAAAAGTGGGTCCAGATGTTACAGATCTAGATTGTTAGGGATGGGTCGAGAGGAATGTCTCGATCTGTAACATCTAGGGTCGTTTTTGGCCTGTAGATGTTACAGATTGAGATTTTCTAGCAGGCGGGTCCCGTTTGTCTCGATCTGTAACAGTAAGACCCGGTTTTGCCGAGCAACTGTTACAGATTGAGACAAACCGACGGGCCGCCCCGCCCCATCCACCTGCCGCTACCTGCTGTCTGCCGATTTCCGTTGCGCCACTGTGCTCCCATGCCATATCCTCTAGACAACTACGCGGCACCATCGCCGCCGCGCCTACAAGAGAGGAATATCCATGACCGCACCTGCATCCAAGCTGCTCCAGCCCATTACGGTTGGCCCCCTTGAGCTCAAGAACCGCATTATGTTCCCGCCGCTGACCACCGGCTACGAGGAGCGCGACGGTTCCATTGGCGAGCGCAGCCTGGCTTTTTACGAGCGCCTAGCCCGTGGCGGCGTGAGCTACATCGTCATCGGCGACGTCGCTCCCGTCATGACCGCAAGCCCCACGCCCAAGCTGGCGACCGACGCCCAGATCCCCACGTTTAAGGCGCTGGCCGATGCCGTTCACAAGCACGGTGCCAAGGTTGCGCTGCAGCTGTTCCACCCCGAGTACGACGTGCCCGGTGTCGGCCGCATGGTCATGGGCTCCATGGTCGCCGCCAAGGCCGCGCAGGAGGCCAAGGCCGCCGGCGACGAGGAGACCTTTGCCGCCAAGATGGCCGAGTCCAACGAGATTCGCAAGCAGGCATACGCCAAGCTGCACCACGATATGCAGCACTTTGTGAACGAGGCCAGCGTAGAGCAACTCACCCAGATCAAGGAGGCCATTGCTGCCTCGGCCGCCCGCGCACAGCAGGCCGGCATCGATGCCATCGAGGTCCATGGCGACCGCCTGGTGGGTTCGCTGTGCTCGGCCATCCTCAACCAGCGCACCGACGAGTATGGTGGTTCGTTCGAGAACCGCGTCCGCTACGCGCTGGAGGTCGTCGCCGCCATTAAGGAGGCCGCGCCGCAGCTGATGGTGGAGTACAAGCTCCCCGTGATCATGGAGAACCCCGACGGCACGCCGCGCGGCAAGGGCGGCCTGCAGCCCGACGAGGCCTGCGAGTTTGCCAAGCTGCTCGAGGGCGCGGGCATCGACATGATCCAGGTCGCGCAGGCCAACCACACCGGCAACATGGGCGACACCATTCCGCCCATGGGCGCCATGCCCTACAACTGGACGCTGCCGGTGGCCGAGCGCGTCAAAGCCCTGGTTTCCGTGCCGGTGGCCACCGTCGGCCGCGTTGTCTCGGTCGAGGCCGGCGAAAAGATTCTGGAAGACGGCGCGGCCGACATCATCGCCTATGGCCGCTCGCTCATGTGCGACCCCGACATTGCGCTGAAGGCTGACACGGGTGAGCCCATCCGCGAGTGCCTCAACTGCAACAAGGGCTGCGTCGACGCGATTCAAAACCGCAAGTACATCTCGTGCGTGCTCAATGCCGAGAACGGCGACGAGGCGACCATCGCCATTAAGCCGGGCGAGGGCGACAAGAAGATCGCCGTGGTGGGCGGCGGTATCGCCGGCCTGGAGGCTGCACGCGTGGCGGCCAAGCGCGGCTACGATGTGACCGTCTACGAGGCGAGCGATCGTCTGGGCGGCCAGATTGTGCTGGCGGCAGCACCCCCGCGCAAGGACGAGATCATGCGCTCGGTCGAGTACTACGAGAAGATTCTGCCTGGCCTGGGCGTGAAGGTTGAGCTCAACCATGCCGCCACCGCTGAGGACCTCAACGCCGCCGACGCCGCGATTGTGGCCGTGGGCGCGCACGACGTGGTCATCCCTGTTCCGGGTGCCGACTCGGACAAGGTCGTCTCGAGCTGGGACGTGCTGGCCGGCAAGGTGGAGCTTACGGGCCGCGTCGCCGTCATTGGCGGTGGCCTGGTGGGCACCGAGACTGCCGAGTACCTGCTGCAGCACGGCTGCGAGGTGGCGATCGTGGAGATGCTCGACAAGATTGCCGCGGGCGAGTCCGAGACCATTCTGCCGCTGATTATGAGCGACTTTGCCGAGCACAACGTGGAGCAGCACGTGAAGACCCGCCTGACCGCCATTACCGACGAGGGCGTGGAGGCCATTCGCACCACTGAGGACGGCGCCGAGGAGCCGGTGAAAATCGCCTGCGATTACGTGGTGATGGCCGTGGGCTCCAAGGCCAACGCGTTTGACCTGGACGGCGTGACGGTGCCCGTGACCTGCGTGGGCGACTGCTCGGGCGAGCGCACCGCCGACATTGCGAGCGCCATCCGCACGGCATATCACGCGGCCAACGAGCTGTAGCTAATATCGCGGCGGGGCGGGGCGGTAGCACGGATCCGCCTCGCCCGGCTGCGTCCCATCGGGTGTCAACCGGGGCGGGGTCTGCAAGCGCAGCAGGTCCCGCCCTTTTTGTTTTGCTCCAGTGGATGGCAATGCGCGCTAATCATGAGGAGTGAGGACGTCTACTGCCTTGCAGACCGCTCAAAATTATTAGGCGGGGGGGGTTAATAATTATATCCTCTATACCAAAGGACATAAAGAGATGCCAATTTTGTTGGCAAGCGAATGACGATTGGCTGCGAGCTAGCTACCAGCGTAAATAATCGATAAAGAAATGTCGTAAATTGATGCCAAATGCCCAGATGCCACCGTTGCAATTTTCAGTTAACTGTTACGCGCGAACAGCAAAATGCTACTATCTAACAAGCACGTAAGAAAGCAGATTAACGGTTAAGGCTAAGAAGTGGCAGGTATGTCGGAAGCAACAAGGACTCGCACGCATGCGCCCGAGGTTAGGCAGCGCGCCGTCGAGATCCTCCAAGAGGGGGTTGGTCACCGCGCCCTCGCCGCAAAGCTTGGCATTCCCCAGGCCACGGCTCGTCAGTGGGCCCGCGCATATGACGTGGGCGGTGCCGATGCCGTGCTCAACGCGGGCGCTCGTCATCACACCTATTCGTACGAAGTAAAGCTCGCCGTGGTTAAGGACCGTCTGGAAAACGGCCTGACGGTTCGCGAGACCATGATCAAGTATGGGATTCCCAGCGAGTCTTCAGTCAAGGCTTGGTGCCGCCAGTATCGCGAGAGCGGCGAGTCCGCGCTGGTCGATAAGCCGCGCGGTCGCAAGCCGCGCGTTAAAAAGGCGGAATAGCGAACGGGATGGTGCGCCCACAGGGGCGCATTTTTCTTGCCGCGCCAACTTTTCGGACTGCCGCGAGCCTATCGGGACATCTTCCAACGTGGCCAATAAACCGCGCACAGTGGCCCGCGCGCCTGCCGCTGCGATAGGGGGGAGCGTCGCTTCTCTGTCCCAAAGCGGACGCGCCCTTACCCCGTACGCCTAAAACTCCCCAGTTGACCGAAAACCCGCCGCTGCTACTCCTCAATTGAGCTATAACGTTAAACAATTGCAGCGTTTTTGCATGGGGGAGTGATGGTATGACGCTACTGTATTTCCTTACCCTGTTTCCGCTGGTACCGGCGCTGGGCATGCTGCTCGCGCGCGGTGACCGCGCCCGCGATGCGGTGGGGCTCATAGGTTCCGGCATTATTATGACGGTGACAGTTGTAGTCGCCGTCATGTTTTTTGGCACGGGTCCGCAGAGCTTTGAGGTGGCACCGGGCACCTCGCATGTGCTCTCCATCATCAGCTCCGCTATCGATGTCATCCTGTGCGCCGTCATCCTGTACAACGCGTACAAATATAGGAACGTGCTTACCGGTGTGCTCGGCGTGGTGCAGCTGGTGGGCTCGCTCGCCTTTGCAGCTATGACGCTGCCCGCGACCGAAGCCGTCACGGCAACGCCGCTCTACCTGGATTACATGAGTGTGATCATGGTGCTTGCCGTCGGCATTGTCGGCAGCCTTATCTGCGTGTACGCCCTGGGCTACATGAAGGACTTCCAGGCCCACGACGAGCACGAGGCCGCGCTGCGCGGGCAGGCGGCGCCCGACCGACGCCCGCAGTTCCTGGCGCTTATGTTCCTGTTCCTCTCGGCCATGTTCGTCATCGTGACAAGCGACAACCTTGAGTGGCTGTTCTGTGGCTGGGAAATCACCACCGTGTGCTCGTTCCTCATGATTGGCTACACGCGCACGCCCGAGGCCATAAAAAACGCTTTCACCCAGATCATCCTCAACATGCTGGGCGGCATCGCGTTTTTGGCCGGACTCATATACCTGCACGTTAACGGCATGCCGCTGACCATCTCAGGCATGATCGAGCTTTCCGGCGCCGGAACCGCGCAATCCGCGCTGCTGGTCATGCCGGTCCTGTTGCTGTCGCTTGCCGCGCTCACCAAGGCCGCGCAGATGCCGTTCCACACTTGGCTGTTGGGTGCCATGGTTGCCCCCACGCCCACGAGCGCCCTGCTGCACTCGTCCACCATGGTCAAAGCCGGCGTGTTCCTGATGGTCAAGCTGAGCCCGCTCTATGCCATCTATCCCGTGACCGGCTTTATGGTCACGAGTGTGGGTGCCATCACGTTTTTGCTCGCTGCCCTCATGGCCATCTCGCAGAGCAACGCCAAACGCGTGCTCGCGTACTCCACCATCTCCAACTTGGGCCTTATCAGCGCCTGCCTGGGCGTCGGCGCGCCCGAGGCCGTGTGGGCCGCGATCTTCCTGATCCTGTTCCACACGGTGGCCAAGTCGCTGCTGTTCCTGTGCGTAGGCACGGCCGAGCATCATATCGGCAGCCGCAATATCGAGGACATGGACGGCATGTTCAGCCGCATGCCGCACCTGACGCGCCTGATGATGCTGGGCATTATGGGCATGTTCGTGGCCCCGTTTGGCATGCTCGTGTCCAAGTGGGGCGCCCTGGTGGCGTTTGCGCAGACCGGCAACGTGCTCATGATCATGGTGCTTGCCTTTGGCTCGGCCGCGACGTTCTTCTTCTGGGGCAAGTGGCTTGCCAAGCTTTCGGGCGTCGACCCCACGGCTCAAAACGTTGAGGTCAATGTCCATAAGACCGAATGGGTGGCCCTCAACACCATCGCCGCGCTGCTGATTCTGTGCTGCGTGGCGTTCCCGGTTATCTCGAGCGGTCTGGTGTCGCCTTACTTGGCCATGGTGTTTGGCCGCGTGCCGTACGTTATTGGCAAGGATGCCATGTATCTGATGGTGGTTATCGTGGCTTTTATCGCCGTGGTGCTGCTGACTTCATTCCGCGTGAGCAACAAACCGCACGTAAACGTATATCTTTCGGGCGTGGGAACCGACAATTACCGCCATTTCCGCGGCTCGATGGGACACGAGGTGAAGGCCGAAAAGCGCAATTGGTACTCGGAGGACGCCCTTGGCGAGAAGCGTATTGGCCCCGCGGGTAGCGTCGTGTGCTGCAGCATTATCTTGTTTGCGCTGCTGTGTTGCGCGTGGATTGGGCCCGAGAGACTTGCCATGAGTGCGCCCTCGGTGCTGCGCGGTAAGTATTTTGAAGGTTCGGGTGTCGTGGGCATATTTATTGGTACCGTGGCGTTTGCCTTGATTGCGCCGCTTGTGGGTGGCCTGATCGACGGCCTTGACCGCAAGCTTTCGGCCCGCATGCAGGGCCGTGTGGGCCCGCGCCTGCTGCAACCGTTCTACGACGTTGCCAAGCTGCTGCGCAAGGCTCCTGCCAGCGTAAACACCATGGACGATACCTATATGGCATGTGCGCTCATCTTTACCGTGGTAGGCGGCGGCATCTTTGTGTCGGGTTCCAACACGCTGCTGTGTGCTTTTATGGTGACGCTCGCCGCGATCTTTGTGGTGCTGGCGTCCGCCTCGACGCAAAGCCCGTTTGCGCAGGTCGGCGCCGATCGCGAGTTGCTGCAGGTTATGAGCTACGAGCCCGCCGTTCTGCTGATGAGCGCGGGCCTGTATCTCGCCACCGATAGCTTTGATTCCATCGCCGTGACCGGGCAGTCGGCGCCCATCATCGTGTACAGTGCGCCCATTTTCCTTGCGCTGCTCGCGGTGCTCACCATCAAGCTGCGTAAGTCGCCGTTTGACCTTTCGTACTCGCATCACGCGCATCAGGAGATTGTCCAGGGCGTCGCCACCGAGATGAGCGGCAGCACGCTGGCCAAGATGACCCTTATGCACTGGTGCGAGACCGTGCTGTTTTTGATGTGGGTGGGCATGTTCTTTGTTTGGGACAACCCGGTGAGCTGGGTGGTCGCCCTGGTCGTCATGGCCGCGACGTATTTTGTCGAGGTGCTGATCGACAACACCTTCGCCCGTAGCACCTGGCGCAGCTGCTTTAAGCTCGGCTGGGGCGTGGCGCTGGTGTTTGGCCTGCTCAACCTTATGCCCATCCTCGTCGACGTGTTTATTTAGGAGGCGGCATCCATGGATTATAAAATGTCGCGCTCGCCGTGGGTTATTCATTACGACGGCTCGAGCTGCAACGGATGCGATATCGAGGTGCTTGCTTCGCTCACGCCACTGTTCGACGCGGAGCGCTTTGGCGTGGTCAACACCGGCAACCCCAAGCATGCGGATATCTTTTTGGTGACGGGGTCGGTCAATGCCCAGAACCTGCCCGTCGTGCGCCAGATCTACAACCAGATGCTCGAGCCCAAGTGCGTGGTGGCCTGCGGCATCTGCGCGTGTTCGGGCGGCGTATTCCGCGATGCCTATAACGTGATCGGCGGCGTGGACCGCGCAATCCCCGTGGACGTGTACGCGCCCGGGTGTGCCATTCGCCCCGAGACCATGATCGATGCCATCGTGGAGGCGTGCGGCATCCTGGACCAGAAGGAGGCCGTGATGCGCGCCGGCGGCGATCCGCTTACCGTGGGCGGTGCCGCTACCTGGGACGGTGGTGTTGAGCTGGGCGAGGACGGGTTTGTGGCCGCGGCTGAGGCCGGCGACGCGCCCGCCGCTGGCGACGCACCTGCTGGGACACCCGCCGCTGCAAAGGAGGCCGAGTAATGCAAAAGGCTATCTATACCACCGTTGGGATCGACGAGCTCCTGTCGCATGTCCAGGCGCTCAAGGGCGTCGGCGCGCGCTTTGTGCAAATGCACACCGAGCGCAACGTCGACGACGGCTCGTATCGCTTGGTCTATACGTTTATCAACGTTCACGCTGCTCAGGAACATATTGCGCAGGACGGCAGCTATGCGATCGAGAATCTGGTGGTTGAGGGCATCGACCAGTACCAGGAGATTCCGTCCATCAGCTCGTATTACCCCGCGGTGTTCCCATTTGAAAATGAGGCCCACGACCTGTTTGGTCTTGCCATTACCGATATGCAGATCGACTTTAAGGGCTTTTTCTACCAGGTTTCGACTGCCGAGCCCATGAGCGTTATCACGCCCGAGGTGAAGGCCGCGCGCGAGAAGGCCATGAAGGTCCGCGCGGCTGCCGAGGCCAAGGCGCGCAAGGCCGCTGCCGAGAAGGCCGCCGCGGCTGCGGCTGCTGCAGGGGAGGGCGTTGCGGGCGCCGGCGATGCCGCGGGCGCCGCTGCTCAGCCCGCTGCGGCTGCC
>ERZ860322.960-NODE-960-length-18607-cov-2.302232_pt1 | contig 18607 bp, 12 predicted proteins | sample MGYA00509979_ERZ860322 | MGnify/ENA primary metagenome ERZ860322 (study PRJEB30046, sample SAMN00715217) | human gut metagenome | study: EMG produced TPA metagenomics assembly of the A metagenome-wide association study of gut microbiota in type 2...
TGTTTTGCGCACGGTATACGAGAATGCAGACATGCTTGCGGCATTCACGGCCTCGGCATCAACGCCCTGCGACGCAATGCCCGCAAGCACCGCATACTTCAGCACGACCGAAATCGGCTCACCCGATGCACAGACAGCCGCCTTTGCGGGCAGAGCAAATCTTGAAGCAAAAGCCGCTCCGACACGCAGCGCCGCCTCCGGAGTCATCTGTTCATCCGCATACCCGTGAACAATGCAGCCGTCAAATTCAACACGGCGCGCGGTGCTGCCCCAAACGATATTGTCCTTGCAGCTGCTTCCGTTTTCAATCTGTTTATGCGGCCAAATGCAAACATTCGGAAGAACAGTCACGCCGGCACCGACATGAGTTCCCGCTCCGATCGCGCTCCCCTCAAAAAGCGAAACACGTTCATCGATTTTTGCATCCTCACACACAACCGCTCCGCGCAGCTCGGAATCAAATCTTATGTGTGAACGCTCAAACAAAACCGACCGTTTTACGCTTGCGCCCTCTTCAATTGACGATGCGCTCCCGACAACCGAATACGGTTCAATGCAAACTCCGTCCGCAATTCTTGCGCCGCTGCCGATATAACAGGGCGGAATCAGCTTTGCGCGCCCGGAAATGTTTGCATTCGGTTCAATCAGCACGCCGCCGCAATCCTTTGCTATGGTCGAAAACGCACACTTTCCGTTCAGCATATCCTGCTGTGCTTGTCTGTATTGGGCAATATCGCCGATGTCGCACCAGTACGCGTCAGTTACATGACCGCGGATTTTCATTCCGCGACGCAGCATTTCAGGAAACAAATCCTTTGAAAAATCAAAATCCGTATCCTTCGGGATAAGCTCCAGTGCATCGCTGTTCAGGATATATATTCCTGTGTTCGCATAATCGCTGAACACTTCGCTCCGCTCCGGCTTCTCCAAAAAACCTTTTATCGTGCCGTTTTCGTCCAGCAATGCAACGCCGTATTCCGTGGGTTCCGCAACACGTTTCAGAACTATCGTTGCAGCAGCATCGCTTTGCTCATGTGCGCGAATCACGGCTGAAAGGTCAATATCCGTAATTCCGTCACCGCTCAGAACAAGGACGCTCTCCCCTGCCCCTTTTTGAGCAATTTGACCGCCGGAAGATTCTCCGACGGAGGCACTCCCATGAGAAATCCCTCCCAAAGCCGCACGGACGCTCCCCGCGGTGCCGAGTTTTCTGCCCGGCTCCGAATAGCTTGCGGAAATTCCCCATGCTCCGCCGCTTCCGATATGTTTTTTAATCATATCACCAAGGTAATGCAGCGTAAATACCGCCTCGTTGATATTGTGCTTTGCAAGAAGATCCATTGTGTAATCAAGAATGGGTCTGTTGAGCAAAGGAATGAGGGGTTTCGGTTTCGTGCAGGTCAACGGCCGCAGACGCTTGCCGTCCCCGCCCGCCATTATAACAGCTTTCATAAAAATAATACCGCCTTTCGATTGAAATTGCGGTATTATTGTATGAATCTTTAATAATTTGAATCAGCGGTAATTATTTCCTGTCCTTGCGGCGCAGCGACTTCGCTCGATTTGCAAATTTGCATGAAACAGGCGCAGCCGAACCCGCTTAAGTATTAAAAATACTTAATGCCGTAGAAATAGCAGTTACCTTCAATCGTTGCGTAATATTTTGTGTAATCCGTCCATTCCGTGCCGAGATATGCGGCGCGATAAAACAGAACTTTTTTCGGCAGAGTGCTGCCGTGCTGCAAAAACACGTATTTTGCGGCAGCCATCGCCTTTGAATTCGGCGTTATTGAATTCAGATACGCACGCGAATACCCGAACTGCCCGGTCTGGAAAATTACCCCGGGAACACTGTTCGGGAATTTTCCCGATTTGTTCTTTACACGGTTATAAACTATGCTTGCAAGCGCCCTGTATCCGATGTAGGAACTGCCCGGGCCTTCTGCGTGAATAAGTGCGGCAACAAGGCGAATATCGCTGTCCGAAAACTCACTCGGATTCGGGTCATACATCGGCGGCTGAGTCACAACAGGCTTCGGTGTTGCATATGTGCCGACGGTGACAAACTGACGGAAAATGTAACCCGTCTGCCCGTCAAGATCCACTTGGAACCACTCGCTCGTTTTTCCTGTTATGTAGAACTCCGTTCCAAGCGTGCAGATTCTGAGAATTGCAGCGGATGTTGACGGCTCCTGCCGCATATTCACAAATGTTTCGTTCGTGTAACCCGGAACATAGTTAACTTCCTGCATAGGTTCCGGGGTCGGTGTGGGTTCCGGAGTCGGTGCAGGCGTCGGCGTCGGCGCTGCCGTCGGTGCAGGCGTTGCGGTTGGTTCCGGCGTGTCTGTCGGAATCGGCGTGCAGCTCGGCGAATCCGTGCTGCCGAAATCCGTTCCATGCGGCATTTTATCCGCTCCGCCTATAGTTACAACATAATCGTCGTTACCCTTGTTCTCCGCACCGGATGCCTTTCCCGTGCATCCTGCCGCAATTGCGGCAAGCGCAATGAACAAAGCCAAGACAATCAGCAGGTGTTTGTTTTTTTTCAAAAACTTCACAACTTGCTTCCTCCTTCGGGTAGAATTTATACCTTTTGGGATAGTGTTCCTTTCAGATGATATACCTATTCATATCATCGGCATTATTTCGGGAAATACGTTCGGAAACGTATTTTTCATCGATCACAACATCGATCATCGGGTGATCTCCCGTTGCATTAAAGGAAATATCCTCAAGAAGATTCTCAATTATTGTGTGCAAACGCCGCGCACCGATATTCTCACCGGTTTCGTTTGCGTGGAAAGCCGCTTCCGCAACGGCGCGGAGAGCCTCCTGTTTGAACTCGATTCGGATATTATCCGTTTCAAGCAATGCGGCATACTGTTTTGTTATTGCGTTCTGCGGAGCGGTCAGTATCCGCTCGTAATCATCCGTTGTGAGCGCATTGAGCTTCACAACGATCGGAAAACGCCCCTGAAGCTCCGGAATCAGGTCGTTTATCTTCGAAACATGGAACGCACCCGCTGCGATAAACAGCATATAGTTCGTGCGCACGGGGCCGTATTTGGTTGAAACGACAGAGCCCTCGACTATCGGCAGGATGTCCCTTTGTACGCCCTCTCGGGAAACATCGGGGCCGCTGCCCGCGCCCTTTGCGGCAATCTTGTCTATTTCATCGATGAAAACAATGCCGTCCTGCTCCGCTTTGTCTATTGCATCGCGCACGACCGCATCCATGTCAACAAGTTTTTCCGATTCTTCATTTGAAAGAATGCGCCTTGCATCGCGAACCGTTACTTTGCGTGCTTTTGTCTTTTTGGGAAGAACCCCGCCGAACATTTCATTCAGATTCAGATCTATTCCCATTGCAAGCATGGTATCGTTACCTGTTGCGGTTTCCGCAACCTCGATTTCGATCATTTCATCCTCAAGCCGACCGACCTGCAAATCGCTGATTATTTTGTTTCGTTTGGAGATATGCTCCGCCGTCTGTTCCTCTGTCGGCTCATTCTTTTTAACCGCAACTCCTGTCTCGCCGCCGGGAGTCAGCGAACCGAACAGCTTTGCAAGCCCGTCGGAAAAGCTGTCCGCAGGGTTCGGAGTCTGCTTTGCGGGCTTTCCGCAAAGGATATCCACAATGCGTTTCTCGGCAGCAGCATCGGCTGCAAGCCTGACTTCCTCTGTGCGTTTTGCTTTCACAAGGCGAATGGAAGCCTCCACAAGGTCGCGAATCATGGAATCGACATCGCGCCCGACATAGCCGACTTCGGTGAACTTTGTTGCTTCAACCTTCACAAACGGGGCATCCACAAGCTTTGCAAGCCTGCGGGCAATTTCTGTTTTTCCAACGCCCGTCGGGCCGACCATAATGATATTTTTCGGGATGATTTCCTCGCGCATTTCCTCGGGAAGGCGGCTGCGGCGATACCTGTTGCGCAACGCGATCGCAACGGTGCGCTTTGCTTCGTCCTGTCCGATAATGTACTTATCAAGCTGTTCAACTGTTTGTTTCGGAGTCAATACGTTCATCTTTACACCTCTTCCGTGACAATGTTGGAATTTGTGTACACGCAGATGCCGGAGGCAATTCTGAGAGCCTTTTCCGCAATTTCAACCGCGGGAAGCTCGGTATTTTCCTTCAGTGCGCGCGCCGCTGCAAGCGCATACATGCCGCCGCTGCCGATTGCGGCAATGCCGTCATCGGGTTCAATAACCTCGCCCGTGCCGGACACAATGAGCAGGTCGGAAGCATTTGCACAGATAAGCAATGCTTCAAGCTTGCGCATGACCTTATCGCTGCGCCAATCCTGAGCAAGCGCAACAGCCGCACGGCGCAAACTTCCGCCGTACATGGTCAGTTTGGCTTCAAATCTTTCGCAAAGCGTGAATGCATCCGCAACGCCGCCCGCAAAACCGACAACAACGCTGTCGTTATATATGCGGCGAACCTTTCGCGCCGTGTGTTTCATTATTGTTGCTTCGCCGAGAGTGACCTGTCCGTCACCCGCAAGAGCGCATTTGCCGTCTTTTTGCACGGCAACAATGGTTGTTCCTTTTATGTCCATTTTGTTTCCTCTTTAATTTTCCGATTCAAAACATATTATTGCAGCTTTTCATGTTCGATGCCGGCCTTTTGGCGCATCAACTCAAGCCTTTATCATTTTTCCTGTTGTTTCAGTTCGGCCGCAATGCTGTCAACCGTTTGCAGCGCACGCTGCGAAAGTGCCTCGAAACGGCGGCGTTTGTCGCGCGGCGCATTCGGCAAGGTTTCCATAATGCCGAAGTTCGCATTCATCGGCTGGAAGCTGCCGTTATATTCGCTTATATAATGTGCAAGTGCTCCGATTGCCGTTCGTCTTGTAAAATCGATTTGCGGTCGATTGTTTACAAGCCGTGCCAGATTGATTCCCGCAGCAAGCCCGGATGAAGCACTTTCAACATAGCCCTCAACGCCGGTGAGCTGCCCCGCAAAGAACAAATCATCACGCTCACGCAGGGAGTAAAAAGGAGTCAGATGTTTCGGGGATTGAAGGAAGGAATTTCTGTGCATAACGCCGTAACGCACATATTCCGCATTCGCAAGCCCGGGAATCATTCCGAAAACGCGCTTCTGCTCGCCGAACCTGAGATTGGTTTGAAATCCCACGATGTTAAAAAGCGTGCCCTCGGAGTTATCCTGTCTGAGCTGCACAACGGCAAACGGTTTTTTGCCGTCGCTTGCGGTGCATTCTGCAAGACCGACAGGCTTCAGCGGTCCGTATGCAAGGGTCAGGTCGCCACGTTTTGCCATGACTTCAACCGGCATACACCCTTCAAAAACGTTGACGGTTTCAAACTCGTGCAGCGGAGCGGTTTCCGCCGAAACCAGCGCGCGCACAAAATCATAATACTCACGCATTGTCATAGGGCAATTCAGATAATCACTGCCGCGTCCGTAGCGCGAGGCTCTGCTTATCCGATTCATATCAAGCGATTCGAGCGTTACAATCGGAGCCGCCGCATCAAAGAAATGCAGGCTGTCTCCAAGCAGTTTTTCAATGTTTCTCATCAAAGCACCGTCTGTAAGCGGCCCTGTGGCAATTACCGCAGGTTCAGTCGGGATTTCCGTTATTTCCCGGGAAATGAGCTCAATATTCGGATGTTTTTTTAGCTCCTCCGTGATTCGTTTTGAAAAATCAGTGCGATCCACCGCGAGCGCACCGCCCGCCGGAACGCGCGTTTCGTCCGCTATTCTCATTACAAGAGAATTCATTCGGCGAAGTTCTTCTTTCAAGAGGCCGACGGCATTATCCAGCTTATCTGAGCGAAGCGAGTTCGAGCAAACCAATTCGCATAGGTCATCAGTTTTGTGTGCAGGCGAATGCTTGCCCGGCTTCATTTCAAAAAGGTTGACGTGTATGCCGCTTTCGGCAATCACATACGCCGCCTCACAGCCGGCCAATCCTCCGCCGATAACAGAAACCGATTTCATTGCTTTCCTCCTCCTTGTTCGCGTTTGATGTTTTTATGCCTGTCGGCATCATGCTGCATTAAGAATAATTCATCTCCCCTTCTTGCCCTTGCGAAATCACCGGGAAATGAAATAACTCCCTTTTCAGTCCCGTGCCTCCGCTTTATCCGCAAGGTCGGGATAAGTGTTTTTAATCTCTCCGCTCGGAACAACAAAGCCGCATTCCTTTTCGGAACAGACAATATAGCGTCCGTTCGGGCCCATTTTCCACACGGTCATCCTTCCGCAGCGCGGGCACGGTTTGCCTGTCGGCAGATACCACGATACGTAATCACACTCCGGATAATTCTCGCAGCCGTAAAACGCTCTGCCTTTTTTGCCCTTGCGCTTGATTATTTCCCCGCCGCATTTGGGGCATTTCACGCCGACTTTTTCAACAATGGGCTTTGTGTTTTTGCACTCCGGATAATTCGGGCAGGCAAGGAACCTTCCGAATCTGCCTGTTTTATATACCATCATTGCGCCGCATTTATCGCAGGGGATATCCGAAACCTCATCGGGAATTTCAATACGCTCAACGGTCTTGAATGCCTCTTCAAGAGATTCTTCAAACGGAGGATAGAAATCTTCAATCAGATTTTGCCAGCGTTCCTTGCCTTCTTCCACTGAGTCCAATCGTGACTCCATATCCGCCGTGAACTTGACGTCAACAATATTGCGGAAATTATCCTCCATAACTTTGTTCACAACGAACCCGAGATCGGTGGGCACAAGCTGTTTCTTTTCTTTTTCTACGTACCCTCTGTCGATAATTGTCGAAATTGTCGGGAAATCGGTGCTCGCCCTGCCGATTCCCAGCTCTTCAAGAGTTTTCACAAGGGATGCTTCGGTGTATCTTGAAGGCGGTTCGGTAAAGTTCTGCTTCGGGTTCAGAGAAACAAACTTAGGTTCACTGCCGACTTCCATAGCGGGAAGGGTCGTGTCCTTTTCGCCGATGCCGTCATCCTGCGACGGGTTCGAAACGGAATAAACCGCCGTGAATCCGTCAAAGATTTTTTTTGAACTGTTGGTTCGATATGTGCATTTCGGCTGAGTCTGCGTTTCAAGCGTAACAGTTGAAGTTTCGTAAAGCGCATCACTCATCTGGCTTGCAAGGAAACGTTCATAAATCAGTTTGTAAAGTTTATACTGCCCCGGTTCGAGATACTGTTTCACCGATGCGGGCGTATTTTTTACATCGGTCGGACGAATTGCCTCATGCGCATCCTGGGAACCCGCTCTGCCCTTAAAAACATTGGGCTTTTCGGGTACGTAAGCTGCGCCGAACGCTGTCGCAATGTATTCTCTCGCACTCTGCTGCGCTTCGGCGGAAATTCGAACCGAATCCGTACGCATATACGTAATCAAACCAACGCTGCCCTTGGTGCCGATATCAACGCCCTCATAGAGCTGCTGAGCGCAAAGCATGGTTCGCTTCGGCGGCATTGAAGCGCGGTTCGATGCATCCTGAAGCATGCTGCTCGTTGTGTACGGTGCAGGCGCATGACGTGTTTTTTTTGCTGTTTTGATGTCCGCAACGCAATAAACCGCTCCGGTGGACAAATCCGCAACGCGCATTGCATCGGCTTCCGTCTGAAGCTCCGTCTTTTTGCCGTCAAAACCATAGAATTTGGCTTCGAATGTACGCTTGGCAAGATGAAGTTTTACTGTGACGGTCCAATACTCTTTCGGCACGAAATCAAGTATCTCGCGCTCTCTGTCGCAGATGAGTTTTGTCGTAACCGACTGCACACGGCCCGCCGAAAGTCCTCTTCGAACCTTTGCCCAAAGCAGCGGGCTGATTTTGTAGCCGAGCAAACGGTCAAGCACGCGCCGCGCCTGCTGCGCATCAACAAGGTTTCTGTCAATGCAGCGCGGATTTTTGACCGCCTTTTGAATGACTGTCTTTGTGATTTCGTTAAACACAACACGACAGGGCTCGTTTTCATCCAGCTTCAGCATTTTTGCAAGATGCCACGAAATCGCTTCTCCCTCGCGATCAGGGTCGGTTGCAAGCACGATATGCTTTGCGTGCTTTGCTTCTTTGCGTATTTTTTCGATAACTTCGCCTCTTCCGCGAAGGGTAATATATTTGGGTTCAAAGTCGTGTTCAACATCAACACCGAGCTGGCTTTTCGGCAAATCGCGAACATGCCCGTTCGATGCAATGACCCTGTATTTTGAGCCGAGATACTTTTCAATCGTCTTCGCTTTGGACGGCGATTCCACGATAACCAATGTCTCTGCCATAATCCTCCTTCGACCGTTTGGTCGTTTACAGTTAATTTACAGTAAAATCCGATTCTGCCGCACCGCGGCGGCAGTTCAGCAACAGCTTTTTTTCACAAGAAGCGAATTGTTCAAACTCTTCCTGATCGGGTTTGCGATTCTGCCGGTGATACGACTTACGGATCAGCTCAATGCATAGATTCTGCCCGGCAATTGTTTTATTAAACCCGAAAATTCCAATTCTGTCAAGTGCAAGTTTAAAACTTCGACCGGGAGCTGCGTAAGCTCGCAGATTTCGTCAAAGTTTTTTTCGCCCAATTCAATCAAATCAAATAATATCTTTTGATTACCCGTCAATTTCAACTCACTGCTGCCCCTGCCGCGCAGCTCTGATTTTTTGCTGCACACAGGATCGATTCCGAGATGAAACAGCAAATCCTCTGCACTGAATACAGGTTCCGCCATGCCTTTTCGTATCAGTTCGTTCGTTCCGAAGCTCATCCTGTCCGTGATTCTTCCGGGCACGGCATACACGGTTCTGCCCTGTTCCAACGCGCAATTTGCAGTTATCATCGTTCCGCTCTTTTCACCCGCTTCAACAACAAGCACGCCGCAGCTCATTCCGCTGATTATTCTGTTTCTCATTGGGAAAAAATACGTTGCAGCACGCGTGAAAGGCAGGAATTCGCTCATCACGCAGCCGTTCTCGATTATTGCTTCCATAATCTCCGCGGTGCCGTCGGTTTTTGCCGTGCAGACGCCCTGTCCGAGTATCGCCGCCGTTGGATATTTTTGTTCGGCGACACTCAACGCTCCCTGCGCCGCAAGGCTGTCGCAGCCGTAGGCAAGCCCGGAAACTATGGTAACGCCGTTTTTTGCCAACTCACAGCCCATATGAGCGGACACTTTTTTTCCGTAATCCGAACACCTTCTTGCGCCGATTATTGCAAACGGCGTTTCGGCCTGCAATCGTGCGCATTTACCTCTTGCATAAAGCACAAACGGCGGATCCGCAATATATTTCAATTCGGTCGGATAAGCTTCACTGTTCGGAGTCAATGCTGAAACACCGTTTTTTTCAAGGTCCGAAATGAAATCATCAATATAGACATCCGATGCCGTGAGCCGCAGTTTTTCGGCCTGCTCCCGCCGTCTTTCCGCGTCCCCCGCGCCGCCGGACTCCATCGCGGAATCAAAGTTTTTTACCGCTTCAAACAACTCCGAAATCGAATCAAAATTTCTCAGCAGTTCGTTTGCCTGCTTCGCCCTGCCTTCAAAAGCAATGCTCAATCGGATATAATCCCTGTCCGCCTTTTGATACTCCATTTGCCCTCCGTTCGGCTGCCGCAGTGCCGATTACGTCACAGTTTGCTCCAATACTTGCTGTCCAAAGAGCGATATTGAAGGGCTTCCGCAACGCATGCCCCTGTAATTTTTTCCTCGCCCGCAAGGTCGGCAATGGTTTTGCTAACCTTAATCAATCTATCGTATGCCCTTGCCGACAGCCGCAGCCTGTCGAACGAAAGCCTTATAAGCTTTTCCGCATCGGGCTCCAGTGCGCAATACTTTTTAATATGTTTCGAACTCATCTGCGCGTTGAACATTATGCCGTCGTTTTTAAAGCGCTCACGCTGAATGCATCGCGCTTTCGAAACCCTTTCACGAATTGCCGCCGAACTTTCACCCGACTGTTTGGACGCAAGATCCTCATACGCAACCTCCGTCATCTCAACATGAATATCTATCCTGTCCAGCATCGGGCCGCTGATTCGGTTGCGATAACGCTCAATTTGGGACGGATTGCATCTGCATGGGTTGATTCTTGAACCGAAATTTCCGCACGGGCAGGGGTTCATCGCCGCAACGAGCATAAAGTCCGCCGGATATTCCGCTTTTGCCGCTGCACGGGTGATGGACACAAAGCCGTCTTCAAGCGGCTGCCGCAATGCTTCCAGCACCGACTTTTGAAACTCCGGGAATTCATCCAAAAACAGCACACCGTAATGTGCAAGGCTGATTTCACCCGGAAGTGCTTTTGTTCCGCCGCCGACAAGCGCGGGAATGGAGGCAGAATGATGCGGCGCACGAAACGGACGCTCCCGCACAATTCCGCCGCGTCGGCGCAATATGCCCGCAACGGAATAAATTTTTGTTATTTCAAGTGCCTCTTCGTTTGACAAAGTCGGCAATATTGAGGGAATGCTTCTTGCAAGCATCGTTTTACCCGAACCCGGCGTTCCGATAAGCAAAATATTGTGGTTGCCCGCTGCTGCAACTTCGGCTGCACGTTTCGCCGCCTGCTGACCCTTTATTAACGAAAAATCACTGTCAAAACTCGGATGGTCGTCTATATTTGTTTGACTGCACGGCTGCGGATTGATGATCTTCATTCCGCGCAGGAAAAGCACAGCCTCTGTAAGACTCGTTACAGGAATCACGACTGCATCGTGTATGAAAGCAGCCTCCTCCGCGTTTTCCTTTGGGAGAATGATATGGTTGTATCCGCGTGAGCATGCATCGATTACCATCGGCAGCACGCCGTTAACACCGCGAACGCTGCCGTCCAAAGCAAGCTCACCGATTATAAGCCATTTTTCCGCCGCAGTGCGATCGATATCCCCGTTTGCCGCAAGTATGCCTATCGCTATCGGCAAATCGTAAACCGTACCCTCCTTGCGGACATCCGCCGGCGCAAGATTTACAACAAGCCGCACATTTGGAAAAGGAAAGCCCGAGTTGCATATTGCAGAGCGGACGCGCTCCTTGGATTCCTTAACGGCATTATCCGGAAGGCCGACGGTTTCGTAACCCGCAAAGCCGAAGCTTATATCCGTTTCAACCGTCACGGGATAGCCGAGCAGCCCCGTCAACCCATAACTTGTGATTCTTGCCAGCATATTTCCCCCTTTGTCCGAATAAAGCCATACCGAGTGATTTTTTCACTCGGTAAGCCGTTAAACGAGTATTAACATTTAATCTTTAGTGTTCAGATTGACTTTTTTTCCTTTTCCGTCGTTTTTCACGGAAGGAGCCTCAGCAGGTTTGAACACAAAAAGCTTGTTGCCGACGAAGTTTACGATTATGCAGATGCAGGTCGAAAGCAGCATACACGCTCTTTCGCCGTTAATTATCTTTGTGAGCCACTGCGGAAGCCCAAGACTCATCCACCAATCATCAATATGCAAAGCATTGGTAAACAGCCAGATAAGGCCGAGCGAAACAAGCAATACACCCAGGTTAACTGCAATAAAGCTTATGATTTCGCGCGCATCCTGTCTGCGCTCTTCTTTAAAGGTCCAACGGCTGTTCAGAATATAGCTGTTCAGAATGCCGGCACAATAGCCGACAACTTTTGAAACATAAACCGTCCAACCGCCCGTAAACGGTATTGCAAGCACGATGCTCAGCACCGTGCTGATGACCATGTCTATAAGCGTGTTGCCGATTCCCACCAAGCCGAATTTAATCAGCTGGAAAAAGCTTTTTTTTGCGGCTGTGCCGCCGTTTTTTTCGTTTGAACTCATTATTGAAACTTACTCCTTTATGCGGCAGCGAACAATATGCCCGCCCAAAAGCCGGCTGCGACAGGTTTTCTGTCGAATTGTCCGCCGCACGCATTTTCTTCTTCACCCCGTCCGCACCGAAAGCACGGGCAGCGAGTTTGTGTTCGGTATTTTTATTACCAAGTGCCGAAGAATGTCCATGTGGGCAGCCATTCAAGTGCACGTATATATTCCCTGCTGACCTGAATGCCGCTGATTACGGGATAGAAAACCGCAAACAGCACGATCGCAGCGGCAAGCCAAATGAACTTGATCTTCGGAACGAATTTTGCTCCGTCGGAAATCATGTCGCCACGTTCGAGCGGTATGTAGTAGAACTTATCCTCATAGTGCTTGAGCACATATACAGAGGCAAGTATTATCATCGGCACGGTCGCAAAGTAATGATATACGAACACGCAGCGGGAAATCAGCATCCAGGGCAGCATGGACGATGCCATGCAGGCAAAGATGAAGAATATCTCCGCATTGAGCCTGAACCTGTTGCGCAGGAACATGATGAACAGCGTCAACGTGCCTGCAAAGCAGATCCACCATACTGCGGGGTTGCCGAAAGTTGAAATGGTTCCGAACTTTGTTGTGTCCGGATTCTGTCCTCCGGAATAGAACCACACCGGGCGGTTTCCGAGAGGCCATTCATACCATGCGGACTGATACGGATGCGTTGAATTGAGCCCGCTGTGGTAGCTGAACATATATTTTTGATTGTCAATAACGCCGTCCACATAAGTCTTAACCTTTTCGGAGAAGGTCAAAACTTCGCCCTCGGGCTCCTCTTTGTACCCGAGCTGTCCGGCGGCACGAAGGCGTGCAATCTTTGTTTGCTCCGCATTAGGCTTCCATTGCGCCGTGTAATACGGTCTGTATGCCGCCGAGTAAATCGCAGCGGGAATGATGATGAAGAACAGGAGACAGAACAGGCAGGTTTTTATGAACCGTGCCGGGAACTTTCTCGCGTTCGCAACAGCAGGATCGGTCTCTTCCGCTTTTGTGAGCTTGGCATTTTTAATCTTGTTTGCCTTTACCCAAAGGGTTATCATCTTAACAAAGAACATAACCGCAAGCGCAGCACCGGTATATATGCAGATCCATTTGCTTGCGCAGCCCAAACCGAAGAACAAACCCGAAAGCCCGAGCGGTATCAGAGTGTCCTTAAGGCTGTCGCCGAGATCCATTTTTATGAATTTGTACATGTAGTACGTCATGCACATATTGAAGAACACGCCGTATACGTCAATGGTCGAAATTCGAGTCTGCGAAAAATGCATGAAATCGAATGCAAACAACCCCGCCGCAAGCAGCGCAAGCTCGGGACGCTTGAACATGCGCTTGCCGAACGCATACATCAGGGGAATCATTGCAACGCCGAACAGCGCACCCATGATTCGCCAACCGAAGGGATTCATGCCGAATATCGCAACGCCGACGGAAATGATTATTTTTCCGAGCGGAGGATGCGAAACCTCGTAGACACTAAGATTATGCAGATGTTCATATGCGGTTCGTGCGTGGTAGAGCTCATCGAAATACATGCCGGTCATGTAACTCGGGTATTCCGGCACGCAGTCCTGTTCATCGACAAGAGCCGCTGCGGATGCATCGTTCACCGTTACATGAAGCAGGTTGCCTGCCGTGTCAAAGAACGCAAGCTCGTTTATCCATGCTTCGCCGCTCACAACTGTCAGCGTGATGTTTTTTGTTGTGCTGTGCAGGCTGCTGTTGCGAACCCACCTGTACATTGTTCCGAAACGCTGGTCGATTTCGACTGATTTGCCGTCGTCTCCGGTGAGCTTGAATACAGTCGTTCCTTTTGAGCCGCTGCCGCCCGTAATTCCGCCGTCATGCCAAACACTGCCGATGGTAACCGTATCATTAAATGTCAGCGTTACAGTTGTGCCCGGCGTTCCCTTCCATTCGCTGTCCGGTGCTTTTGTGGAGCCGAGATTCGTGACGGCAAGAATGCCGTAAACAAGAGTCAATGCAATAACGAATATCCAGTCTTTTTTTGTATAGTGAAGCTTTGTATCCGTTTTTTGGGGGATAACAGGCTTCGTGTCAAAAATGCTCGGAGCAAGCTGCGCAGGGGTTTTGATGGGATCGCCTTTGCGCGCCTTGTCCATTGATTTTTCAAGCTTGAGCAGGAAATAGATCGCAATGGGCAAAAGGATGTAGATGCAGAGCATGATAACGATCATTTTTGCTCTTGCGGTGTATTCCGCATCACTCATACCCGTTGTGTTATCCGAGGATTGTGATGATGGAGTCTTTGTTTCAAAGCTCTGAATTTCGCCGTTGTAGCTTGTGAGCTTTTCGATTTTAAAATCGTCAAAGTAGGCAATGCCCATGCTCGTGCTGCTGAAATTGCCGAGTCTGCATCCGACTTTAAGTTTGGACTGTCCGCTTCCTGTTTTGCCGACAAGCTCAACCATTGTCCAATCAGTTGTGCCGAGAACAGGCGTTGAATAACAGGTTCGGTCCTCAAGAGCAATATTTGCACCCGCTCCGCCGCTGACATTTTCGGTTTTGATGTAGCAGCTGAGTTTGTAAATCGTGTTTGCCTGAACGGAAACTGTCTGCGTGAAGTGTGCATCATCAAGCTCCGCATTCGTGAGCTTCACGACATTGCCGCGCGCAGCGTCCTGCACGACAACCGCGTTTGACACGGAAGTGTCATTCAAATAGGATGTGTATTCCCACCCCTTCGGTATCAGGCCGCTTGAGTCGAGGCTTTCGAAGCTGCCGTTCGCAATGTTTGCGCTTCCTCCGCTTTTCGGGGAAGCAAGCAGCAGAACGATGCCGAAAATAACACATACTGCCGCAATAATTGCAAGGCTGACAGTGAGTGTCTTTTTGTTTATCTTTTTCATTTCGTTTCCTCTCATTTCTCTGCTTTTCGTGCAGGAACAGTTTTTTGTGCTTTCGCCGAAGCATCATCATCCGCGAAAACATCGGCCTTTACTCTTCCGCGGAGCATAATATCCGTGCAAATGCCGCAGAATATTATAAACAATATGACGTTTGCAAGTGAGCACCAGAACACAAGGCGTTCATCCCAATAGAGGTGGTACTCATGCAGTTTGCTGTAATAAAACGCTGCAATGCAGTTCACAAGCGTTGTTGCGCTCCAGCACATGAACATGCTGATAAGTCGCCTGTCGCCGTAGCTGATGTAAGCAACAAGCAGCAGAAGCAGCACGGGGAACAGGTAGCGTTCGTGCATGTAGTGGCCGAGAGTGAAAAGCGAGGCGAATGTGAATGCGGTTGCAAGACTCAACGCGCCGGAATGCTTTTTCCTGCCGAAGAAATACAGAACACCGCCGAAACCGACTGAAAGAACCATCAGAACGGTGCCGAGCTGGCCGTAAGTCAACCCGAGAATTGCCTTCTCGGTTATCGGGGTCCAATTCTTTCCGAACAATGTGTAAATATTGTATGCATTTACGCTTGCGTATTTATAAGAAGTAGCGGTTCCCATATATTTTTGAAGGATAATGGAATACCACGGCATGGTATCATCGGCAAACGGAATTACGGATACAATGAGAAGCGCACAGGCGCATGCGACCGCAGCAACGGTTTTCATTATTCGCGTTCCGACTCCGTCCGTACATTTTCTGCCTGTCGGACTGAAGAAATCCGGATCGAAAATATAGCAGAAATATGCAATCGCAAGAAGCGGACCCGCCATCAAAGCCTGCGGCTTGAGCAGGATTGATAATCCGTAAACAAATCCCGCAAGAATCGGTTTGTTCGAATTGAGCAGAATAATGCTTATTACAAGCAGGATCGAAAGAATCTGATCGATCTGTCCCCATCCTCCGGAAACATAGATGAAAACGGGGCAGAATGCTGCAAGGCACATAAGAAGGTACGCGGCCTCAAAGCGAAGTTTTTTGCGCGCAAGCCTGTAAACAAGATACGCCGAGCCTATATCGGCAATTATCGACGGGAGTTTTATCATTGTGACATAGAATATGTCGTACGAGCCGTCCGCCGCATAAACGCCGTGACCGAAAAGATCCGCTATGCGCGCCATCAACCCCAAAACATACATGTATCCCGGCGGATAATCCGGAAAATTGGTTTGAGGATTATAGAAGTTTTGAAAGCCGTTTCTGAATATTTTGTTTCCCCACGATGTGAAACAGCCTATATCGGTTTTGTGTCCCACAATATAGTAGGAAAAAAGAATATGCAGCAGCAGCGAAGCAAGCAGCGTCCACACAACAAGAAAATTGTCTGATTTGTCGCGTACACCGTTCACAAGAACGGCTCTGCTTTTTTTGATGCTTACATAGACCATGTAGATCAGCAAAAATGCAATCGTTGCCAAAATGGAAGCGATCAGTATTTGCTCGGTCGGAAATTTGGTCGGCGTCATATTGAATGCCATCCTCCTTATGAAAGCCTGCTGTAAGATGCCGAATGCGTCCGGCTGACCTCTGTCACACCGCTCACGTTCGCGCATCATACACCGATTTTATTTATTTTACCATATTATGTTCAAAATTTGAAGTGCCGAACGCAAAAAAAAGCAGCAAACAACAAAATTGAAAGCTGCGGGAAAAGTCGATAACGGATTTTTTATTTTGTTTAAATCGTAAATGCATTTTCTATATGTCTGATTTTGTGTTCCGAAAGTATCACTTCAATTATATCGAAGCGATAGTAAACCGCCTTTTGCCTGTAATTTGCCGCAAAATACTTTGCAGCGTAAGCCATGTTTGCTCTTTTTGCAGAACCGACACGCAGCATCGGCGGCAGCTCCTTTGAATCGAGAGCGGTCTTGACCTCGACAAAGGCAACGGTGCTTCCTTTTTTTGCGATTATATCAATCTCCTTGTGTGCAACACGGTAATTGCGCTGAAGGATTCGGTACCCGTGCAAACGAAGGTAAAGCCTTGCCAAACGCTCCCCTCTTGCACCGATGCGCTGCTGTTTGCTTCCGTTTTCAATATTCAGCCGTTCCAATTGCACCTCCGATCGGGTGTATACAGCAACGCGATCAGCATTCACCGCGTTCCGCAAGAATTTTTTTGATGAAGCTGCGCCTGTGAAGTTCGCACGGACCGAATTCACGAAGCGCATCCATATGCTGCTTTGTTCCGTAACCGACGTTTTTTTCGAAACCGTACTGCGGAAATTTCTCCGCTGCGGCGATCATGTATCTGTCTCTTTCCACTTTTGCAACTATACTTGCCGCCGCAATGGAATAACACAATGCATCGCCGTGAATCAGGCTGTGCTGCACGGCAGGAATATCAAGGTCTTTAACGGCATCAACAAAAACGTCGCTGCACACGTAATCGCCCGGGCAATGCGCCAAAGCATTCCTGTAAGCTTCGGCAAACGCCTTTTTTGTTGCCTGAAGAATATTTATCTCATCAATTTCCTTTTGAAACACCCATCCTGTGCCGAAGGCTGTCGCTCCGCCTGTAATAAGCGGATAAAGCTTTTCCATGCGCTTCTTTGTAAGCTTTTTGGAATCGTTTACGCCCTCTGTCACAAATCCCGGAGGAAGAATCACGCATGCGGCAACAACGGGGCCCGCGAGCGGTCCGCGCCCGACTTCATCCATTCCCGCAACGGCGATACCGCGTTCCCAGAACGGGCGTTCGTATTGAGTCATTTGTTCAAGCCGTTCGGCCTCGTCAATCTTTTTCATTGTTTATATCGGTTTGCTCCGCTTGCTGGGGTTCGAAATTATCCGTGGGGTTTTCAAGAGCGACGGCGGCAATTTTGCCCGCACGATACTCATCAAGAACTATTCTTGCGCCGCGTTCCGTATCAAAAACTCCGCCCGAAAGAATGAACCCGCGGCTGCGGCACACGCCTTCCAGCAGAAGCTCGGGAATATTCTGTTCCGGATCAAGCTTTTTGTATCTTGCCGTCAAAGCCTCCGGGCATATGCGCACAAGGTCAAAAAGCAGCAGGGCCGAAATTTCCTCGATATCGAGCACATCATCCCGAATCGAACCAATATATGCAAGATGCTTTGCAAGTATCTCGTTATCCAACTTGCCCCAAAGCAAACCCGGAGTGTCAAGAAGCTCGAGATAGTCCGAAACTTTGACCCATTGCTTTGACCGCGTAACGCCCGGACGATCGCCGACCTGCGCTCTTGCCGCGCCCGCAATACGATTGATGAAAGTGGATTTTCCGACATTCGGAACGCCGACGACCATTGCGCGCAAAGTTTTTTTAATGCCTTTTTCGCGATACCGCCGAACGGTCTCCTCCCCCGTTTTTTCAATAAGCTCAATTGCACGTTTGCGTGTTGATGGCTGAGTTGAGATAAACTCCGCAGCCGTGATTCCCTGCTTTGCAAAATAACTTATCCATGCGCGATTCTGAGTTTTTGATGAAAGGTCACTTTTATTAAGAACAACAACACGCAGCTTGTTTTTGAAAAGAGCTTCGAAATCGGGATTGCGGCAAGCCATCGGTGCGCGTGCATCGACAATTTCGATTATCATGTCAACAAGCTTTAAGTTGTCCTCCAGCATACGTCTGGCTTTTGCCATGTGCCCGGGATACCAATTTATCGTGTGCATGGGTTTTACCTCCGAAACGGGTTGATAATTCTTTTTTTGCGGCAGACATCGGCGCGAAACGGAATTCGTCAGCTTTTTGCAGCGGCGGCAAAGCCCCGCAATGCCTGCGCAAAATCGATATAAAATCAGCCTCCTTCCCCGTTTGGGTCGGGAGGCCTTTTCAGAAAAAGGAAAATCTTGATTACTTGGTAACGATGCGTTCTTTGATCTTTGCAGCCTTACCGGTCCTCTCACGGAGGTAATAGAGCTTCGCCCTGCGGACAACGCCGTGG
>ERZ860322.974-NODE-974-length-18362-cov-4.696236_pt1 | contig 18362 bp, 11 predicted proteins | sample MGYA00509979_ERZ860322 | MGnify/ENA primary metagenome ERZ860322 (study PRJEB30046, sample SAMN00715217) | human gut metagenome | study: EMG produced TPA metagenomics assembly of the A metagenome-wide association study of gut microbiota in type 2...
CCCGCAAGCGCACCTGCCGCCATCGCGCCCGCAGCTCCCGCTCCGGCTGTCCCCGCGATCGCGTTTATCGGCTACCAAAACTCGGGCAAGACCACGCTCGTCGAGAAGGTCATCGCCGAGCTCACGCGCCGCGGCCTGCGTGTGGGTTCGCTCAAGCATCATGGACACCATGGCTTTGATATCGATGTTCCCGCTAAGGATACGTGGCGCCATCACCAGGCTGGCTCCAAGCACGTGGGGCTCATTTGCGCCACGCGCTGGGCGGAGTACGCCGACACGCGCGAGGAGGACGAGATGCCCGCGCGCGAGCTGCTGTCGCGCTACAACGATGTCGACGTGGTGATCATCGAGGGCTACAAGACCGAGGGCTTCGACAACATCGTCGTCGCGCGCTCCGGTGTCGACCGTCTGCGCGGCAAGAGCTCGCTCGACCTGGTCGACGGTCACACGCTGGCCCTTGCCTGCAACGAAGCCCTGGCGCGTCAGGCCTTCGACGCCGGCTTTGCGACCCGAGCCATCAACATCAACGACGCCCGAGCCATCTGCGATCTCATCCAAGACCACCTTTAAGGCTTGACGCTGCGCCGGCCCCAAGCACCCCATCTCGCCCCTCAAGCCGTCGCTCGCGTACCAAAGTACGCGTCGCTCCTCTTTCGGGGCGACCTGGGGCACTTGGAACCGGCTCGCTGCGCTGCCATAACATGCCAAAAAGGGACAGGCATCTTTGTGGTGGTTTTTGCAAAAAAGCTTTGACTTAAAGTTAGCTCAAGGTGTCATAATCGCTGACAAACGATTGCGATCACGGAGGCCTCATGTCAAAACTGTACTTTATGCGTCACGGTCAAACGCTCTTTAACTTGCTTCGTCGCAAGCAGGGCTGGTGTGACTCGCCGCTCACCGAGCTGGGAATCGAGCAGGCTAAAACTGTCGGTGCGACCCTGCGAGGGCGTGGCCTTACGTTTGACCATGCGTACAGTTCGACGTCCGAGCGTGCGTGCGACACGCTTGAGCTTGCGTTCCCCGGTCAGCCTTACGAGCGCGTCAAGGGCCTTAAGGAGTGGAACTTTGGCAAATTTGAGGGCGCGAGCGAGGATTTGAATCCGCGCCTGCCGTACGGCGATTTTTACAAGCAGTATGACGGCGAGGGCGAAGTCGAGTTTCGCGAGCGTATGATGGCGACCATCACCGAGTTCATGCAGCGCCCTGGACATGAGAGCGTGTTGTGCGTGAGCCATGGCGCCGCAGCGGCTCAGGTCATGCGCGGCGTGGGCGTGGAGCCGCTCAAGATGAAGCACCGCATTGGCAACTGCTGTGTGCTCGAACTCGACTTTGATGCTACTACCGGCACATTTGCTCTTGCAGATTTGTACAACCCCTACGGCACCCCGCGCGAGTAACATCGGGGCATCAGCCAAAACCACCACAAAGGGGCGCCTTTGTGGTGGTTTTTGCTTTGGTAGATGTGTGGGACATGCCTTACAATCTACCAAGTAGTTCATGACGGGCGAAAAACGGAGAGAAGGGTCCTGATGCGTCCTTAATGTTTCATGCGGATAGATTGATTTGACAGACGGTGGCGAATGCCCACCGCCCGTATTCGTATGAAACAAGGAGTCTCCATGCTCGCATCTCTTTTCTCAAAGCCTCAATCATCGCTGTCCGTGCAGGCCAAGCGGCTGGTGGCGATGCGCTTTCTCATCTACACCGGGTTTCAGACCAGTTATTTTATCGGCGTCATCGGAACGCTCACCTATGCAGACGATGCCTCAGTCGTGGCGACATCGCTGGCCGTTCTGTTTATGAACGTTTTCGTGATCCTGGGATCCTTTGCGGGTGGCGCTGCGCTCGACGCCTGGGGTCCGCGCCGCCATTTCTTGCTGAGCATCATCGGCGCTCTTGCAGCTGGCACGGCAATCATCGCCTTTGGTAGCGCGACCGGCGTCGTCCTGCTCGGCGCGGTGTTTCTGGGCTTTGTGATGGGATTCGCCCAGCCTATCGCCACGTCCTATCCGGCCTACCTCACCGACGATCCTGTCGAGCTCAAAGACATCAACTCCGCCATCGCCATGTTTTCAAACGTGAGTATCATCGTTGGCCCCACGCTGGGTGGCTTTGTCGCGGCTGCTGCGTCGTCGCGCGCGGTGTTTGTTCTCATGATGCTCTTTACCGTGCTGGCGCTCATCGCCGGTTGGGGCTTTAGGCCGCAGACCAGCCATGTCGCCGGGGATGCGGATGCCGATTCGGCGGAGGAAGGGGAGCGTGCGGGACAAAGCTCCAACCCCAGCACATCCACCCGCGCCACCTTCGCAGCCAGCATCAAGACAGTCTTCACCAACAGTGTCCTCGCGCTACTTTTCTGCATCATTTTTCTTTCGAACTTTGGCTACGGAGCCTTCGATCCGCTCGAGTCGTTTTTCTATCGCGATGTCCTACGCGTCGGCGTTGAGTGGATGGGCTGGCTCTCGTCGGCCTCGGGCGTGGGCGCGGTACTGGGTGCCGTGCTCGCGCTCCGCTTGCCGCCGCACTTGGTCAACCTAAAAACGCTGCTCGTGGCACTTATGTCCGTGGGCCTGGGAAGCCTGCTCTATGTGGGGACGCCGTACGTGGGTGTGGCCCTTGTCGGTCAGGTCGCCCTGGGCATAGCTTGGGGTGTCGTCAACCCGCTCCACAACACCATCGTGCAGACGACGGCGCCGCTCGAGCAGCTTGGTCGCGTCAATTCGGTCATGGGCTTTGGCAATATGTTCGCTGGCGTGGCCCCGCTGGCGATTGCTCCGTGGCTGGCGGCGACGTTTGGCGTGCAGCAGACGCTCATCGGAGCAGGCATGGTCGTGACGGCAGTCCCCGCGGCGTTGCTGCTGTTTGGGCGCCGGCATTTTGATCGTGCCGCAAGGCAGTAAAGACCATCACAACATTCGATGAAAATCGCGATTTTGCCGAAAAACATCGAATGTTGTGATGGTTTGGCCCACAAACGCCACTTCCCCCACAAAGGGGGCCAGGCACCTTTGTGGTGGTTTTTGCTTTGACGGGCCGCGCCTGTGCCTTGGTATACCATGTACGCCGTTTGCGAATACACCCCACACCGCCGCACAACTCAGAAAGGCCCCCATGGACGCCACCTTCAGCCATATCAAAGCCGTGTTCTGCGATATCGACGGCACGCTGCTCACGAGCCAGCACACGGTGTCACCGCGCACCGTGGCGGCGATTCGCGCCCTGCGCGAGCGCGGCGTGCTCTTTGGCCTGTGCACCGGGCGCGACGCCCACGCGACCGAGGCCATGTACGAGCTCTGGGGCATCGAAGGCCTGGTGGACGTGATGGTGGGCTGCGGTGGCGCCGAGGTCATCGACCGCGCGCACGACATCAACGAGCTGAGCTATCCGCTGCCGGGCGAGACCATCGCGCGCATCTGCAAGCACATGGCGGACCTTCCGGCAACGCCCGTCTGCCCCCGAGACGGCGTGTTCTACGTACCCGAGAGCAACGCGTGCGTCGAGCACCTGTCGCGCGTCGACGGTGTGCCCTACCAGGTGGTCGATTTTGCCGAGTTTTTGCGCGAGCCGCAGCCCAAGGTGATGTTTACCATGGCGCCCGAGGTAATGCCGCGGGTGATTGAGCGGGCGTCGACGTTTGCCGATAACACTGTTAAGGCGGCGGCTCTGCAAACCACGCAGCGGCTCTACGAGTTCATGGATCCGCGCGTGTCCAAGACGCGCGGCCTTGTGCGCGTGGCAGAGCTCAACGACATGGATCTCCAGGACATCTGCGTGTTTGGCGATGCCGATAACGACACCTGCATGGTGGCTGACGCCGGCGTGGGCGTGGCTATGGCAAACGGCAGCGACGCCACCCGCGCCGCCGCCGATTTTGTAACCGCCAGCAACGACAAAGACGGCATCGCGATCTTTATTGAGGAACATCTGCTGTAGCGGGGGGGGGAACTACCACAAAGGGGGCAGGCGCCTTTGCGGTGGCCTCAGGCGATTTGGGCGAATTGATACCTAAAATCTGCGCGCAAATTCAAATATGGTCGTCAGAACATCATGCTTCTAACCACCGATGGGTTTTTAGATATTCTCATCAATTTGGTAGGATATTCATCCCGGTTAATGACCCCCGCTCACGGTCGATTTTCGACCGTTCACAGGATGCTCGCTCTTGAGCAAAATGTTGTGCAAATAAAACTAATGCCATTAAAAAATAATACGCAACTAAATTACCAGCAGAAACAAAAAATAGATAGCGAATAAACGAAGGTAAATCTGAGCAAATGTCAAGAGAATTGAGAACTCGCTACAAAAATGTCGGTTTTGTTGCTCAGATGTTTAAACAATCGTTATAATTGCATTACTAAACGAGCGCAATTACAGATTGCGCAGATACGTTTGATGGTGAAAGAGCAAGATCGCGGTCTCTTGGGGAGGAGACATCGATGAAAGCGAATTCGGACAAATCTAAGCAGAGTAATAAAGCGACGCGCCGTGTACTGGCAGGCGTTTTGTGCGGAGCCTCCGTTTTGAGCCTGGTACTGTCGCTCGTCATGCCCCCGATCTCGCAGGCCATTGCCAACGATGCCCAGACGGTTTCTACCGAGGAAACTGTAATGGGGGGGGGTTCCTCAAGTGAGTCCGCTGCTGTAGATAACACCAGCGAGGATGCCGAAAACCAGAATAGCGACGAGACCAATGGCGGCGAGGCTGGCTCTTCAAATAGTGCTGAGCAGGCTCAGAGTGCGAATGCGGCTTCAGCGAGAGCGACGGCCACCGTGGAGAAGGGAATTTATGTTCCCACGTCTATCGGTATCGGTACGAATATCGATGTCTCCACCCCCGATCCCGGCGTGGCCACCTACGTCGGCCGCGACATGTACATCGGTGGTAAGCCGAGCGACACTAGTAATCTTGATGCGAAGAACGCCCCCACCGGCTCATATGCCGCTGAGGCGGAGGGCCTTACCTTGGTCCGTGGCAAGCTTGCCATGAATCCAGTCAAAGAGAGCTGGCCCTATCAATCAATTGGTGCTGGTTTCCGCTTTGGCACCGTTGGTTTTGGTTCCCAGTTCCGTCCTGTCGCCGGCAGCACCGTGCTTGCGGTGGCCGGAATTAAAAGTGCGATCACCAAGATGAGCGTTGGTTATAGCGGCGACTCGCCGGAGACGACTACCGTTGGCGCTTGGAAGAAAGGCGCTTGGGTCGGACGGCAGAAATCTTCTGAGGGCGCGACTCCTTCCGGCTTTGCCTACACTGCGCAGATCGCAGGCCCCATCACATACTGGCGCGATAACAATGAACGCCAATCCGTGGTGACAACGCAGGGTAATTGGTACGAGGGCATGAACTCTCAGGAAAGCAACCTGTTCAATCAAACTGTTGATTTGACTAATGTCAACAATAACGATTATTCGAGCTACAACGGTGAAGATGGGTACCTCTCGAAGCTATCGAAACAGCTCAACTCGTTTGCAAATACCGGCACGCTCGAGGTTGGTTTCGCGAGCAATCACAACAACTACGTAATCAACAAGTACGACAAGACGGATTGTAATTATGGCCTGGTGTTTGATGAGTCGTATAAGACCATATATTCGGACTGCGCCGATACGTCGCTCAATGGTAAGAAATTCAAGAATAGCGAGCGTCTTATCACGTTTAAGGGCGACAACACCTCTATGCAGCAGGTGTTCACCATCGATGCTTCTCAGCTGAGCAATACATACAACAACGAGTATTATCGTGGCGTTGATTTCGCATTCGAGGGCATTCCCAAGGGCGCCTCGGTTGTTGTGAACGTTACCGGATCTTCGAATATTGAGTTTCACAATGGCTGGCGCTTTTGGTGGAACGGTACCGAGATTTCGCGTGGTTACGAAACTCAATATTCCGGCAAGGAGCTGGGCGAGGCATACGCGACGGCTTCCCAGTCCATCATGTGGAACTTTGTCGATACGCAAAGCCTTACCATTCGAGGCGGCATCGCGGGAGAAAACCGCGCGGACTGGGGATACGGCGGCACAGCCACCGGTGCCAAGTGGACTGACGACGATCCTGCGGCGGCTATGATCGGATCGATTCTCGTTCCCAACGGAAGTTTCGACGACCATGTGACTACCAACGGCCGCGTTTATGTGGGCGTCGATTTCTCAATGAACAGCCCGAAGGTTGCCGCAGCATTTGGTGAGGGTAACTCGGCTTCCGTCATCGATATGGATCAGGAGCGTCACAACTTCCCGTGGTCTGGGTCGTATACGCCCGACGGCTCCGCCGTTGCGTGGAGCAAGGTCGATGCGGCGAACGGCAACACGTCGCTTCCTGGTTCCTCGTGGGCTATCTATGGTTCTGTCGAGAATGCTGTCGCGGGCAAGGACGCTATCGTGACGGTGACTGACGGTGGCGCAAATGATTACGCTTCGGGTGATGGCAAGCTTCAGTTCAACTATCTGAACCAGAAGGCAAACATCGGCAATTCCAACGATACCAACTACTTCACGTATTACATCAAAGAGGAGACGGCGCCGGCTGGCTACCAGAAGTCAGACACCATCTACTATGCCACTATGAACAATACTGGCGAGAAGCCGAACTACGTTCAGGGTTACGTGGATGAGAACGGCAAAAATGTTCCGTTCGAGAATAACCCCACAGGTGCCATTCCCAACACCAAGATCATCACCGGTACGGTGTCTTGGACCAAGGTGGGGGAGGGCGACACAAAACACACTCCTTTGGCTGGTTCTGAGTGGAAACTCACCAAGACTAATGACGCCGATGGTGCGGCCGTTAACCAGTCCTGGACCGTGAGAGATCAGGTGAGCGACCAGTCGACTTCGAGCGATACCACGTGGGTAGACACCGACACCGCGCCTGGCAAGTTCAAGCTCGAGGGCCTGCTGCCGGGCACGTACACGCTTGTTGAGACCCAGGCTCCGTTTGGCTACGAACTGAACAAGAACACCTACAAGTTCACGGTGGACAGCACAAACGGCTCCATTACGTGGAAAGAGAACGAGCAGCCGAACATCGTTGGCGGCACTACGTACATCTCCGACAAGTGCAGTGCTACGTCCGTGAAGATCCCGGTGACCAAATCCGTTCGCAATACGGATTGGCCGAAGGATGCTGACGGCAACTATGTGCCGTTCGAGTTCAGCATTGTGGCTACGGGTGACTATGCAGCCAAAGCCCCCATGCCCGAAGCGCCCAAGATTTCTGTTGCCCCAAAGGCAAGGGAGACCGACGCCGACAAGCCCAACAACATCACGGCGACCTTTGGCGCCATGACGTTCAACAAGTCGCACCTGTCCGATACCCCCGGTACGGCGGGTGACTACGCCAGGACCTACACCTACACGGTGAAGGAGGTCGCGCCTACCACCGGTGCCATCGATAAGCTCCGCTACTCCAAGGCCGAGTACCAGGTTGCCGTCACGGTGGAGGCCGAGCTGAATAAGGCCGGCAAGTACTCCGGCCTCACCACTTCCACCACGGTCACGCAGATGAAGGACGACATGGGCAACGCCCTGGGTGAGAACGGGCAGGGCGTCGTGGTTCAACCCTCCGCCGCCGCGCCCGACGCCATTCCCGACTCCACCTTCACCAACACCTACTCCACCACTCTGCCCCTTTCTGGTATGTCGGGCGTCACTCTGACGTACCTTGCCGGCGCGGCGGCGCTTTGCGCTGCTGCGGCCTGGATGCACATTCGTCGCAAGGCGAATGCGAAGGGAGGCGAGCGTCGTGACTAAGAAAGTTTGCTCCTTCCCGATCTTGTTTGCGCTGCTCGCCCTCTTGATCGGCACCTGCGCGGTTGTGTTCCCCGCATCCGCGCAGGCCGCGCCGACCTCGACCGGTTCCATCACGGTGACAGGCACCGTGGCGCGCAGCTACGACGCCTACCAGATCTTTGACGCCAACGTCGTCGATGACGACAGCGACGCCAAGATCGCCACCGACCTTGTCTGGGCAAGCGATGCCGTGCGCGACGCCGCGCTGCCTGTGTTGCACAGCGCCGGCATGCCCAATTCCCAGACCACCGCACAGGAAGCTGCCGAGTGGCTCAACACCGATTCCCGCCTTACGAGCGCGCTGAGCGCACAGCTCGCTCGTTCCCTCCAGAGCTCTGGCGCCGTGTCCGTGGCCCTTAACGCGGGCACGACGGCCGAGCTGCCCTGTGGCTACTGGCTCATCGTCGCCAAAGACGACGCCATCTCCCAAAACGAGGCCGGCACCGCGCCGATCATGGCCCTGGTCGGCGGCAGCGCCGTCACCGTCAAGCCCAAGGCCGCGACGCCCAAGGTCCAAAAGCACGTGCTGGAGGACAGCACCGCCGCATGGCAGAAGGCCGCCGACGCCACGGTCGCCGACGACCTGTACTGGCGCCTCTCGGCCACGGTCCCGGCCGGGCTCACCGCCTACGACACCTATACGGTGCGGTTCGTCGACACCATGAGCGCGGGGCTCGACCCCTCCAAGGTGGCCGAGAGCATGCGTGTGTACGTGGCGGCGGGCGCGGACGGCGGCTTCGACGCCGTCTCGGCCGGCAAGGACGGACGCGCCGGCACCGAGCCCGCGAAGGGCTGGACCGACATCACGGCCCAGTGCGCCACCAAGGTAGCGGCTGACGGCAAGACCTTCACCGTGCGCACCGGCGACCTGATCGCCGCGCTCGGCGGGGCCGACGCCTTCACCGCGGGCGCTCGCGTGGTCGCCGTGTACAATGCGCCGCTCAGTAGCGCGTGCAACCACGGCATCGCGAAGGGCAACCCCAACGAGGTCTACCTGCGCTACCCGCGCTCTCCCTTTGCCGACCAGTCCGGCGACGCCGGCTTCACCCGCACGCCGAGCGACGACGCGTGCGCCTACACCTGGGATCTCGCACTCACCAAGCGCGGCAGCGACGGCGACAAGCCGCTTGCCGGGGCGGTCCTGAGCATCGCCGACGACCGCGGCCGCACACCGGCGGCCGACGGCACGTGGGATGCGGAGGGCAAGGCCACCGTCACCACGGGCGAGGACGGCCACGTGACCGTCTCGGGCGTGGACTCTGGCAAGCTGGAGATCCGCGAGCTCAAGGCGCCCAAGGGCTACACCGCCTTCGAGGGCACGCGCTCCGTGACGGTCAAGGCCGAGGGCCTGGACGTCGACCAGGTGGCCGCTGCCAAGCCCAAACTCACCATCACGGCCGAGTCGCCCCTGCGTGCCGACAGCGCGGACGGCTCGACGGGCAGCCTGGAGGCATCGCTCATCAACACGCCCACCGGCACACCCCCTAGCATTACCACCGGAGGCTTTATGCCCTCGACTGGCGATATGGCAATGTACGCCGCGGCCGCCGCAGCGGTCGCCGGAGCCGCGCTCATCGTGGTCGCGCTCCTGGTCAAGCGGGGAGGTGGCAGCCATAAAGAGTAGCTGGCAGCCCCACAGAGAGCGGGGCGAGACGTAGCGAAGCAGATGCTAAGACACAGACAGATGATGATCGATCGAATGAGAACCAACCGGAAAACGGAGGAAAAGAAGATGAGCATGAGCAAGAACATCGCACGCCTGGCAGTAACCGCCGGCCTCACAGCAGCGCTGAGCTTCGGCGGCGTGATGGCGCCCGTGACCATGGCGTTTGCTGAGGGTACGGGGTCGACCGTCACGTTCGAGGACGCCGATTACGCTGCGTCCACGACCTATAAGGGTATCCAGATCTTCAAGGCAAAGGTCACGACGACCGGTGGGAATACGACGGTGAGTAGCATCGAATGGGCCAGCTCCGATGCCCAAACTGCTGTCGTAAACGCCATCAAGAAAAAGGATGCATCCTACAAAAGCGAGAACGCACAGGATGCTGCCGATTGGCTTAGCACCAAATCTGAAGTTACCGGGACCGATTCGAAGGTTGCTAGCGACAACGTTCTCAGTCTAATTGCCGATGGCCTGAAGAACAGCACCACCTGGAAGGTGACGAGCGAGGGCAGTGCATCCCTTTCCGGACTCGGCGCCGGCTACTGGCTCTTCCTCACCGCTACTCCCGGTAAGCCTGCTGACAAGTCGACCGATGTGTCCACCTCTCCCGTCTACGCCGTGATCGACGGCGTGAACGCGACGACCGTTACGCCAAAGAAGGGCGTGCCTACTGTCGAGAAGAAGGTCCTCGACGATGCCGACGCCGCCGATGCCACCGACATCAAGGGCTCCAACAAATGGAATGATGTCGCCGATTCCCAGATCGGCCAGGAAGTTAACTACAAGCTTACCGGCACGATCGCCAGCAACTACGCTACCTTTGGCACGTATGCTTACAAGTTCACCGACGGGCTTTCCAATGGCCTTGACTATGTCAAAGGCTCGGTTAAGGTGTACGCGCTGAACGGCGAGACTTACAGCGAGATTGAGTCGAGCAATTATACCGTGACGGATGCTGATGCTAGCAACAACAACACGCTGACGGTCGAGTTCAAGACCGGAGACGGCAAGAAGGGCCTCAAGGACGTCGCGAGCGTGACCGCCGACACCAAGATCGTTGTCTTCTACAAGGCAAAGCTCAACGGCAACGCCGTGATTGGCAATGCAACCGACGGCAACAAGGGCGGTAACCCCAACACCGTCAAGCTCGAGTACTCCAACAACCCGTATGCCGAGGGCACGGGCGAGACGATCGAGGATACCGTCGCCGACTTCGCGTTCAAGCTCAACCTCAACAAGGTCGACCAGGGCACCGAGAGGGGCCTTGCGGGCGCCGTCTTCACCATCCAGTCCGCTGATTCGAACACTCAAGACCAGTATATCGCCTCGAAGGACGCCCCCCCCGCGGGCGTCGTCGCGGGCCAGCTCGTGACCGTTGCCGACGTCAACCACCTGCCTGACTACGTGACGTTCACGTCCGACAAAGACGGCAAGATCCCCGTCTCCGGCCTCGACGCCGGCTCCTACAAGGTGACCGAGGTCAAGGCCCCCGGCGACTCCTACACCAAGGCCAAACCCTTCACCTTCAAGATCACCCCGACGTATGACGCCGTGACCATGAAGGTGACGGAGCTTAAGGCGGAGGTTTCCGAGTACGACAAGGGCCGCAACGACATCGCCTTCGGTACGCTTGACGACACTGCCGGTGACAACAAACTGAACGGCACGGAAGGCGCCGGCACCAACGCCGCCACCGGTGAGATCACCATCAACGTCGGCAATACCAAGTCCGTCGGCCTCCCGCTGACCGGTCTCAACGGTGTGACCTTCACTTGGATCGCTGGTGGCGCGGTGCTGTGCATCGGCGTGGCGCACCTCATCCGCAGCCGTAAGCAGGCCGAGGAGTCCGAGCAGGAGTAACGCTCGCTCACCCATCCCTTTGGCAGGTGGGATGCGATGGCCATGAGACTTGCGGACACTTTTCTCGTCCATTGACGCTCTTGCTTTGCCATTCTCTTTTCGGGGCAGACTCCGCACTGGAGTCTGCCCCGTTCTTTTTGGGATAACGCAGTCAGCCTCCATCGTCCGATGCGGGCACGCTCGTCATCGCGTTTCTTGACTCGTATGAGGTTCGGTTTAAGGTCCGTAGGCGCACGCGCGATACGGACGGTGGACGGCATTTGCGCCGAAAGCGCAAATAAGAATGCCCGGGGGTCGGATCCCGGGCATTTAACAAAAACTGAAAACTAGGCCGCCCGCGCTCCCAAACATTTACGCGGGGTGCGTCGTTTTCTATTGAGATTGTATCCCGAATCACCCCGCCGATCCGGGATATTTTGAAAACTCAAATGTAGGCTTAGGCACGAACGGTATCTCTTTAATTCCGAAAATTATGTATAATTCCAATACAAACTGGAATCGAACGAAAACAATGGAAATGAACGAAGCGTTAATCTACTTACAAGAAGCACTAGGCCTCTCCGCCAAGACCAAAACTTGGCCTGGATCCGCACGCTTGCCGCTGCATCTGCGGGCGATTGAAGTCCGCGCTGTTGACGCAAACGGTTTTTCGTTTTTGCTTGCAAGTTTGCCTACTGGCGTCGGGCTTCCCGAGGCTAAGAGGGTCTATAGTCAGCTAGCCTTGCGTGCGGAGACTCCTGTTGTCGTTTCGTTTCCTGATGCCGATGCACGTCAGCGCAAAGCATTGGTCGCACAAGGGATTCCGTTTGTTTGCCCCGGCAGACAGGCTTTTCTTCCATTTATGGGCACGGCCTGCACGGAGAGGGGCGGTGCCCGGTTTCGCAATCACGCGACCAAGATGTCACCCAACGCACAGGCTGCCGCAATCTGGGGAGCAGCCCAGGAGCCATATCGCCCCCATGACCTTTGTCGTGCGCTTGGGATCTCGGCAAGCCGCGCGAGTGAGGCCATAACCGAGCTTGTTGACAGGGGGCTCGCGAGGCGCGAGCGTTGCGAGCGACGTGTCGTCGTGTTCCCTGTTGCCGTTGATCTTCTGCTCAGTGAGCACATGGCAGAGCTCTCCTCGCCTGTCTTGAAGGTCTTATTTGCAAGGAAGACGCCGCAGATCGAGTATCTTGTTGACGCCGGGGAGACGGCGCTCGCTGCGCGTTCGATGCTCGCTGCGCCGGGTATGGAACAAAAGGCCGTCTTAAGAAGTGCATGGCGTCAACTGAGTGACCTCGAAGTCGCAGACGGGGAGTTGCCGGATAACGAAACGGCGATGATCCAAGTGTGGCGCTATGCGCCCGTGTTTGCCAACTCCTCCCGTGTCGATGACATTTCGCTTGCGCTATCTTTGGCGGCAATCGACGATGAGCGAATTCAACTCGAAGTCGATCGCATGTTTGGAAAGGAATATCCATGGCAAGAAGCGCTGTAGAAGGTCTCCAAGAATTCGAACCGTAGGCGGCGTTTCGGTCCTAGCTGCGTTGTCCGGTGCATGAGTTTGCTAATCGGCTATTATTTGTTTAGACAACCTGAGTTGTAGAGGAGTGACCGGCGATGGTGCAGGGCGCCAAACATATGAAGAGCAATAACGCTGCGGCCAACGGCGGCTCAAGCCCTCAGCCCAAACCTCAACCAAAGCCCAAGCGCCGCCGCAAGCGGCTGCCGCGCTGGGCCGACCGGCTCATCACCATCGTCATCATCCTTATCGGCGTGGGCCTTATGACCTGGCCGTGGATCTTGGACCGGCTCGAGGCCTCGGGCGTGTTCAACCAGATCAGCACCGTGTCCAGCACCGTGGACGCGCTGTCTGCCGAGGAGCGCGAGCGCATCCTGCTCCAGGCGCGCTCCTTTAACGAACAGCTGGCGGGCGAGGCCACCGAGCTTCCCGCCGACCAGATCGAGCCCTACGCTCAGCAGCTCATCTTTGACCGCGACCCTATGATGAGCTGGGTCGAGATCCCCTCCATCGACGTGAGCATGCCCATCTACCACGGTACGAGCGAGGAAGTCCTTATGGCGGGCGTCGGCCACCTGGAGGGCACGAGCCTGCCGGTGGGCGGCACCTCGACGCATTGCGTGCTCACCGCGCACTCGGGCATGCGCAACCTGAGCATGTTCGACGACATCCACTCGCTGGAGCCCGGCGACCTGGTGCTGCTGCACACCATGAACAAGACGCTCGCCTACAAGATGGTGGACTCCGAGGTGGTGCTGCCCGAGGAGATGGAGTCGCTGACCATCGAGCCCGGCGCCGACAAGGTGACGCTCGTCACCTGCACGCCCTACGGCGTGAACGACCATCGCCTGCTGGTGCATTGCGTGCGCACCAAGTACAACAAGAAGGACGTCGACAAGCAAAAGTCGCTGGCCGGCCGCCACTGGGGCAAGCGCGAGTTTGCCGTGCTCATCGTGGTCCTAGCCATTGTGCTGTTGCTGCTGGACATCGTGATCCACGCGGTCCGCAAGCACCGCAAGGCCAAGGCCTCGGCATAAGACATCGTCCAGAACCACCACAAAGGGGACAGGCACCTTTGTGGTGGTCGGGGCTTCCAAACCATCACAACATTCGATGAAAATTTCGATTTTGGCGAAAAGTGTCGAATGTTGTGATGGTCTTCGTTGTGGGCGAGACGGTTTTCATTGCGGGCGGGATGCTTTTCGTTGCGGACGGGACGGTTTTCGCTATGGACGGTGCGGTTTTGCTGCAGAATCGCCGGCCCGTCGCCTGCCAATCCACCGCTCTCGTTACGTTTTCGCTGCATTTGGGTAAAGCACCTGCTCCAAGCGGCGTTGCCCTGTATACTAGAGCGGTTTAACTGTTATGCGGAAGGGAGCGCCTATGGCACTCAGCGAGAAAGACGTGCGCGGCATCGCCGAGTACGCAAAGATCGCACTGACCGATGACGAGCTCACCCAGATGACGTCCTACATGAACGACGCCGTCCAGATGCTCGAGCCCGTCTTGCAATATGACTTGCCCGACGTGGAGCCCACGTTCCATCCCATCGGAAGCCTGTCCAACGTGATGGGCGATGACCTGCGCGAGCCCGAGCGCGACCTGCCGCTCGACATTGCGCTCGAAAACGCCGGCAGCGCGCGCGACCGCTACTTCCGCGTGCCGTCCATTTTGGGAGAGGGGGAGAGCGAGTAATGAAGCTCAATCTCGATCGATTCACCGCCGCGCAGCTGGCTGCGCACGTTGCCGCCGGCGATTTCTCTGCTACCGAGGTCGCGCGGGCCTCGCTCGAGGCCATCGAGGCACGCGAGGGCGGGGTCCAGGCATTCCTGCAGGTGGCGCCCGAGCTTGCGCTCGAGGCCGCCGCGCGCGTGGATGCCGACCGTGCCGCAGGCAAGCCGCTGCCCCCGCTCGCGGGCGTGCCGCTGGCCATTAAGGACAACATGAACCTCGTGGGCACGCGCACCACCTGCGCTTCCCGTATGCTCGAGGACTACCAGAGCGTCTACACCGCCACCTGCGTCCAGCGCATGCTCGACGCCGGCTGCCTGCCCATGGGCAAGGCCAACATGGACGAGTTTGCCTTTGGCAGCTCCACCGAGAGCTCGGCGTTCCATCGCACTAACAACCCCTGGGATACCGAGCGCGTGCCCGGCGGCTCCTCGGGCGGCTCCGCTGCAGCCGTCGCCGCGGGCGAGGTCGCGCTCTCGCTGGGCTCGGATACCGGCGGCTCCATTCGCCAACCGGCGGCGCTCTGCGGCGTGGTGGGCTTTAAGCCCACGTATGGCGCCGTGAGCCGTTACGGCGTGGTTGCCTTTGGCTCGTCGCTCGATCAGGTGGGCCCCTTTGGCCGCACGGTCGAGGATGTCGCGCTGGCCATGAACGCGCTTACCGGCGCGGGCCACGATCCGTACGACTGCACGAGCCAGGATTGCGCCGTCGACTTTACCGAGCATCTCAACGACAGCATCGAGGGCAAGCGCGTGGGCATCATCCCCGCGTTTATGGAGGCCGAGGGCCTGACGCCCGAGGTCAAGGCCGCTGTTCAGCGCGCCGCCCAGGAGCTGCAGAACCAGGGCGCCGAGCTGGTCGAGGTCGACCTGCCGCACCTGGACGCCGCCATCGCCGCCTACTACGTCATCGGCCCGGCCGAGGCGTTCTCCAACTTGGCTCGCTTCGACGGCATTCGCTACGGCTATCAGGAGGAGGGCTGCGCCAACCTGTCCGACCAGAGCTCGCTGTCGCGTGCCCACGGCTTTGGCGCCGAGGCCAAGCGCCGTCAGATGCTCGGCGCCTACCTGCTGAGCTCGGGCGTGTACGACAAGTACTACTACGCCGCGCAAAAGGCCCGCACGCTCATCACGCAGGACTACGACGCCGCGTATGCCAAGGTGGACACCATCCTCATGCCCGCCTCGCCGCGCACGGCCTTTAAGTTTGGCGAGATCAGCGACCCCACGCAGATGTACCTTTCGGACCTGTACACCATCTCGCTCAACATTTGCGGCAACGGCGGTATCTCGGTGCCGCTGGGCCTGGGCGAGGATACTCATCTGCCCGTTTCTGCCCAGCTGGTGGGTCCGGCGTTTAAGGACCGTCAACTGCTCACGTTTGCCCGCGCCCTGGAGCGCGGCTTTGCCGATGCTGCCACGGGTGCGCCCGCGCTTTCCGTCGCGCCCGATTTTGCCGGGAAGGGAGGCGAGCTGTAATGAAGGAGCTTTCCGAGGTCCTGCAGGATTGGGAGGCCGTGATCGGCCTGGAGATCCATACCGAGCTCACCGCACTCGATACCAAGATGTTCTGCAATTGCAAGCTCAGCCACGATGACGAGCCCAACGCCAACGTGTGCCCGGTGTGCCTGGGCCTGCCCGGTGCCCTGCCGGTGCCCAACAAGCGCGCCATCGAGAGCATCGTCAAGGCTGGTCTCGCCACCAACTGCGAGATTCAACGCCACTCGATGTTCTACCGCAAGCACTACTTCTATCCCGATATGGCCAAGAACTTCCAGACCACGCAGGGTCCGGTCGCCTTTGCCATGTACGGTCACCTGGACCTGGACGTGACCGGTCGCGGTGCCGCCGAGCGCCCCGACTGCGCGTTTGGTGAGGCCGAGGCCCAGAGCCTGGCGAGCGCCTCGGCCAACGCCGAGGGCCTGTCCACGTCCATGACGTCGACCATGCGCGAGGGCAACCAGCGTGCCGGCCATCTGGCCAGCTACGATGCGTCCAACCTGCAGATGCCCGAGCGTCGCGAGGACGGTTCCTACACGGTGCCCATCCGCATCCTGCGCATCCACATGGAGGAGGACGCCGCCAAGATGGTCCACGTGGGCGGCGCCGAGGGCCGCATTACCGCCGCTGCCGAGTCGCTCGTCGACTACAACCGCTGCGGCACGCCGTTGATCGAGCTCGTCACCGAGCCCGACTTGCGCACGCCCGAGGAAGCACGCCTGTTTATGGAAAAGCTCCGTCGCATCTTTGTGACGCTGGGCATTTCGGACTGCTCCATGGAGAAGGGTTCCATGCGCTGCGACGGCAACGTGTCGCTGCGCCGCCGCGGCGAGACCAAGCTGGGCACCAAGACCGAGCTCAAGAACCTCAACTCGTTCAAGAGCCTGCACGATGGCCTTGCCTACGAGATCTGCCGCCAGGCCGAGGTGCTCGAGGAGGGCGGCATCATCTATCAGGAGACCCGCCACTGGGAGCCCAGCCGTAAGCGCACCGTGGTCATGCGTGTGAAGGAAACGGCAGACGACTATCGTCTGTTCCCTGATCCCGACCTGGCGCCGTTCGATTTGGACGACGAGTTCATCGACCGCTGCCGTGGCGAGATCCCCGAGCTGCCCGATGCCAAGCGCGCCCGTTTTGAGACCGACTTTGGTATTAAGGCGGCGGACGCCGAGCAGATTCTGCTCGACGGACTTGATCTCATCAAGCTGCTGGTTATAGAGCGTGAGCCGGTCACTGTACTGCACGAGCACCTGCTTGCCGTTGACAGACAGGCTCGTGACGGCGCCGGACGTGTCGCACTTACCGAGCGCATTGCCGGAGGCATTGACCGTGACGAGCTGCTCGGCGCTGCCGGAGCGGTAGCGGCTGAGCGCGAGGGTGACAAACCCGTCGCCCTCGGCGGCATAGTCGTACAGGTACAGGTCGCCGAAGGGGTACTCGGCGGTGAGCTTTGCGTTATCGTCAAAAAAGGCCAGGCGCGTCTGCGACACGCAGCAGACCTTGCCGCCGCGCCAGAAGAGGTCGGCAAAAAGCTCGTCGGCGCACGCGGCGCTGCCGCGCTCATCGGCGCTCGTGAGCGAGAACGTGTGCACGACGCTGCCGGAATCCTGCAGACAGAGCGCGGCGAGATGCTTCCCGTCCGGGCTCACGGCGGCGCGCACGAGGTAGCCCGTGCCGGAATACCAGACATAGACGGCCTTGCCGGAGGTGTCATACACCGTGACGGCACCCTTATAGCCCGCAGCGTCCGAGCAGACGGCGAGATAGCCGCTGTCGCTCAGGTCGGCGCTGATGATCTCCCCGGCGGGCTCGATGTCGGTCTTATTGCCCTTGAAATCCGCCACGCACAGCGTCGTGCCGCCGATGTCATAGGCGCACACGCGCTCGCCGCCGACGGAGATGCCCGGCTGTGAGAGCGTGAAGATCTCGTGCAGGACGGTCTTGCCGTTTTCATCAAGCAGCTGCAGGCCGCTCGAGGACACGACCGCAAGGCGGCTGTCCACCGTGCGGAAGGTGCGGCTGGCGCTGGAGTCGAACGTGTAGGGCGCGCTGTCGTCCAGATAGTCGCTCGCCGAGCCGGGCCGGTCGCGCAGCAGCAGATACAAAAACAGCAGCACGGCCAGCACGCACACCGCCACAATGACGGTCTGCCGCAGCCTGGGATTGTGTTTTCGGTGGTCGTTCATGGACATTCCTCCCCTGGGCGCCGGGCGAACACGGCGTCAGGCCTGATTCATCATATCGCCGACGGCGCCGTCGTACCACACGCGGTTGAGATACAGCCCCTGCGGGGGCATGGTCGGCCCCGTGAGCCGCCG
>ERZ860322.984-NODE-984-length-18212-cov-3.198987_pt1 | contig 18212 bp, 11 predicted proteins | sample MGYA00509979_ERZ860322 | MGnify/ENA primary metagenome ERZ860322 (study PRJEB30046, sample SAMN00715217) | human gut metagenome | study: EMG produced TPA metagenomics assembly of the A metagenome-wide association study of gut microbiota in type 2...
AAAGCAAGTTCTGACCGGAAGCATAAAGGCGAAGCGAGTTGAGTCCTGCCTTTTTCAGTTTTTTCTTATCAAATGTATAACCTAAAACTACGTCGCGCAATGCTACGAATGATCCGTTTTCAATCATGTAGTCGGTGAACTCCCATGAGATTCCGGCAGAACCTACTGTCGGCGTGCGTCCGTCGCCCGGATATTCGGCACTGATCCAGCGGTCTTTCGCATAATTGCGATTGAATTTCTTGGATTCGGTATAGTATCCGTCACCGTTGAATACATCCAGTCCGCTTACACCTTGAATCAGGAAATAAAGATCGAACCCTTTCCATCTGAAGGTATTGGAAATACCCCACGTCGCTTTCGGGAAGGGATTACCAATGACGGTACGGTCTTTGTCATTGATGACACCGTCGTCGTTGACGTCTACAATCTTGAGACTGCCCGGAGTGGCACTTGCCAAGTGTGGTGAAGAATCCAGGTCGGTCTGATTGAGGTAAACTCCGTCAGTCTTGTATCCGAAGAAAGAAATGGCACGATGACCGACTTGTGCCAGATAGGTTTCGTTACGTTCTCCGGTAGAAATCAGTCTTTCTTCACCGGAAAGTTCGAGTAACTTGTTGAAGTTGGATGAGATGTTGAACGAGGTGGTCCATTCAAAATCCTTAGTACGGATATTGTGTGTATTCAATTCGATTTCGATACCACTGTTACGGATGCGCCCGATATTGTTCCAATAGTCACTGTAGCCCATGAAAGATACGACCGGTTGCTTGAACAGCAGTTGCTTGGTGATGGAATAGTATCCCTCCAGTGTCAGGTTTATGCGATTGTTCAAGGCACTGAAATCGATACCGGCATTATATTCGTAAGTCTGTTCCCAAGTGATGTTGTAATTGCCTTTTGTTGAGGTAGCCTTGTTGAGTCCGGGAATGAGTGCTCCTGTTCCACTGCCTAATGGGTAGTTACTGGCATAAAGCAGATTGTAGTAAGAGTTGGCAGGAATATTATTGTTGCCCGTTACACCGAAGCTGGCACGGAGTTTCAGCATATTCAACCAACTGATACCTTTCAGGAAGGATTCTTCCGAAACACGCCATCCCAGAGATACGGATGGGAACCAGCCCCATTGGTGTCCGTCGGCAAATAGGGAACTACCGTCCGTACGTAGACTGGCGGAGAACAGGTATTTGTCGGCATAGCTGTAATTGATACGTGCCAGAGCAGACATCATAGCAGTACGGAATTTAACCGTATTTGTTTGGCTTACATCAAAAGAGGTAGCTGCATTGAGTGTATGGACATAGTCGGTCGGGAAGCCCAAGCCTACGATATTCGCTGTGGTTTCCGATGTTGTCTGTGCTGTATATCCCAATAAGGCTGCATAGTCATGCTTACCTTTCTTACCGGTATAGTTCAGTGTGTTTTCGCTCAATAAGTCTACATAGAGACGGTTTTTATAAGTACCCATCGCCGATTCCTCATCTTTGCGGGATTCGTAGTTGCGGTACTCGTTATTTTGACGGTATTTGATGTAGAAACCGTTGGAGGTGGTAAAGGTAAGTCCCTTCATTATCTGCACATTGATAGAAGAATTGGCTTGCAGGTTATAATCTTCTTTGAAGCGTTCTTCGGTATCCATCAATGATTTCGGATTATTGTTGCTGGTGTTGAAAGGGCTTGCTTTCACTTGCGTACCGTCTTCACGGGTGTACATGATATTGCTGAAGTCGCTACCGCGTGCCCATGAGCCGATGGCTTTTCCGGTGAGAGCTGCCGTTTCTGCCGTATGGCGTACCGGCATGAAAGACGGAGTACGGTAGAAGTCGATAAAGTTGGTCGATGGAGTCTCTGTTTTGGTGTAAGACGGAGCGATGTTCAAGCTGAGATCTACACGCTTGGATAACTTCGCGTTGATGCGTGAGCGGAGATTCAGACGTTTGTAGTTACTGTTAATCATAATACCGTCTTCCTGTGCGTAGTTGCCGGAGATATAGTAAGTAAGACCTTTCTTTCCACCCGATACGGAGAGTTGTACCTGATGGATTTGTGGAGTATCCTGCAGACCTTCACGTTGCCAGTCGGTATAATTATCGATAAGCCCGAAGGCTTCGTCATTGGCTGCTATGGATTTATTTTGCAGGGCGGCCTCGTAGCCCATCATATTGTAATAGTCTTTAGAACTCATGATGGGGTGCAGCTTGTAGGCCCATTTTAATCCGGTAGAGGCTTTTACGCTATATTTGGCTTTACTGGCACTTCCTTCTTTTGTAGTCACCAGGATAACACCGTTAGCCGCACGTGAACCGTAGATGGCAGCGGAAGCGGCATCTTTTAATACTTCGATGGAAGCGATATCCGCCATATCGAGCGTAGAAAGTCCTTCGGGAACAGGATAACCGTCAATGACAATCAACGGAGAGCTGTCGGCACTGATGGAACCCATACCACGAACACGGATTTGAGGGGCAGCTCCGGCCTCGGAAGTGGAGTTCTGGATATTCACACCGGCAATCTTTCCTTGCAGTAGTTGGTCTACTTGCGTCACGGGAATATCTGTGAGACTGTTGACATCCATCTTGGATACCGAACCGGTCAAGTGAGATTTTTTCTGTACACCGTAACCGACCACTACTACTTCGTCCAACACTTTTGTGTCTTCCTTTAATTTGATGTTCAGAGTTTTCTGATTATTGACAGGTACTTCTTGTGTGGTTTATCCGATATAAGAGATGACAAGTATAGATTTGGAGGAAGGGACATTTAATGTAAATTTACCATCTATATCGGTGATAGTACCGGTGGTACTTCCTTTTACCTTCACATTTACTCCGGGAACACCGCCTTGACTATCGGTGACTGTACCGGTAACTGTAAGTGATTGTGCATAGACAACCGCTATGAACGGGGTGCATAATAACAGCAAGAAAGCTATTATTAAAGGATAATGAAACGATTTATTCCTCATAATATTGGGATTTAATAGGATTTATTCTAAACTGTATAATAAGTGCATACGGCTGGAAACAGGAGTCGTACGGTATTTGGCGCCGATAGTTTCGTATCCGGCTTTCGGATCAAAGAAAGAGGCTTTGCGGAGTACCCAACAAGATTCATCTTGTTTCTTCTCCCATTCTTTGATTTGCTGGTAAGGCCATTGGCTTTGGGGCTTGCCGATATAAGGAATTACAAACTTCAGGGCAGCAGTAATGGAACGTCCGTCTTTGCTGGTAGCGTTGTAAATATCGATTCCTTCTGTGGAAGCAATGAAAGACATATCCAGCATATGAGTCAGGTTAAAGAGCGTATAGCCGAATGCGGTTGTGCGTTCCAGTTCCAACGGTTGTTTTCCGTCCGGTTCAATTTGAGGGAACAAACGCTTTTCAGGAAATGCTTTCAATATTTGTGTTGCCAGTTCTTTATTACCTATGTAGAGTGCGTATGCTGTCAACTGTACGTCATATGCCAAACCATGATTGTTTTTCGCCGCATTTTCTTCGGCAGCAACCGGACTGGTCTGTATCCATTCAACGAACTGTGTGAACCACTCTTTCATACCTTTCTTGATGGCAGGTGTCATCGCCTTTGAGCTATCCAGCAAGGTGAGTGCATCCAGCATTTCTACAAAACAATACGTATCGATCATGCCTGTTCCACGTCCTAATCCTTTTCTGTGGCCGGGGATAGTCTGCCCGTAATTTAAGTTCGGATTCATTTTTGTTTTAGCGTCCAGGAACCAGACATTCAGGAAATCAGTAGCTTTCTTTGCATATTGTTCGTTACCTGAAAAATAGTAGGCGATTCCCAAAGTAGTGACGGCTTTCGCCATATCCCCCAATCGATTACGGTCTAATTTTGACAGTTCGGGATTACGTTGTCCGTCTTTACGGATATAGGGTAACCCGTCCGGTTTGGAAGGATCAGGCCACCAGTAAGGCCCCATACTCATATAGTCATGCTTGTCACCGCTAGAGGCCGTCATACTTTTGTCCATCACAGACGGAGGAGTCATTTTCATCGCTTTGTCAGCGTCTCTCATTAAAGTTTTAATAGCCGGAGCGTATGCAGGGGTATCGGCTTTAGCCTTCACTTTAGCCAGCTTTTCTGCCGGATAGATACGGGTATTAACGGTCTGTGCATTCATTGGAAGCAGACAAACCAGTGTAAAAGCACTCAATAGTAAGTTTCTCATAATTATTTTATTTTAAGCGAATTAGTTTAGCCATAATAAAGGGTGTCGGATAGGAAGGTTGCGTATCACTTCCTCATTGGTAGGGAAATGTTCCAGCTTCTTCCATGTCTGAAAGTAGTCTTTTCGGTAGTGATGTATGCTGCCGAATAGCAAGAACGGATGCGCAACAGGCCATTCTTCCCAAAACATGATGTCCGGTTGGTGTTTCCACGAGTTTTTGTCTTTCACAAAAGGAAACAGCCAGGCAATTCCTTTTTCGATATTCCGTCCGTCTGTTGTGGTGTAGTCCCATAGATTTTCTTCGGAAGTTGTCAAGAGATGACAAAGAGTAGTCATTGCGTCCAGATTAAAAAGAGAGTAACCGTAAGGTTTGGTGCGTTCCAGTTCTAAGGGAAAACTGCCGTTAGCGGCCATCTGATTGGGGAGCAATACTGTCCGGTAACGTTCGCGGCAGAAATGAATCATTTCTTTATTCTGCGTGAATAAGGCGAAGGCAGCGGCTTGCATAGTCCAACAAGTGCCGTGATTATTCTTGGCTTCCATCTCATTGATTCCGTAACGGTGGGTAGACATCCAGGTCAGATAGTCGGAAAACCACAGGCGGATCGTTCTCAGTTCCTTTTCTTCGATGATTCCCTGCGCTTCCATTAACCGGAGTGACTGCACGACTTCAATCAGATGAATGGTATCGATGATTCCGATTCCGCGTCCGGTAGCTATACCTTTGATAGCTTGTGCATACAAGAGATTAGGGTTCATCATTGTCTCTTGATCGACAAACCAGGCACGGATATGACGCATGGCGGCTTCTGTATATTTTTTGTCACCTGTCAGTATCCAGGCAGAGGTCAGGTCGCCTACCAACTGGCTGAATCGTATCATGGCATGACGGTGAGCGGTGAAGTTGTCCGGATTCGTTTCTCCATCACGACGGATGAACGGACCGTCCGGGTCTTGAGGGTTTGCCCACCAGTAATCACCTTCGGAATAGAAGTCGTGAATGCCTCCCGCGCTTCTTTGAGCGCGGGCAGCAGTGACGGTCACAGGTACGGACTCTAATGCTGCGTCTGCCCGTCGCAGGGTTTCTGCTTGTAGGAGTCGGCGTACTTGTTCTTTCACATCTTCTTTAGCCGTCACCGTGGTGAGGCCGAAGAGTATCATTAATAATCCTATTGAAATTCTTAATCTGTTCATTGTGCATTCAATTGAGTGTAAACGGTTTTGATTCCGGCTGATCGAACGGATACGTAACAAGCGTCGGTTACTTGGGCACGTATCATTGCTTTTCCATTATAGGCTTGTACTTTGCGTGATCCGGTCGAAGTACCCAAGTTTTGAAGTAGTTTTCCGTCTCCGGCAATTTCAAATGAGATGATGTTAGCTGCGTCCAGACAGGGAACTCCTTTTTCATCGGTCAACTGTGCTTCAACGCGAACGATATTGTTTCCTTCAGGATGATGTGTCACCTTTAATTGTTTCGGTTCTCCCCATTGGCTGGTTTGATAAGCAACGGTGATCTCATCGGAAACGGTTTCCTTACTCTTTACGGCTACCGCTTTCAAATGATTATTTCCTTCACGCAATATACTTTTCCAGCGAAGTCCGGCTGCCGGAAAGTCCTGGCTGTTCCGTTGTTTTATGCCTTGGCTGATTCCATTGACAAACAGTTCTACTGCCGGACAGTTGGAGTATACCAGTATTTCTTTAGGTTCGTCTGCGGCCCCCCAACGTGTCGGCCATGTGTGGCCGTAGATGTGTATCATCGGCTTCTCCGTCCAATAAGACTGGAATACATAAAACACTTCCTTCTTGGTGAAGTCCCGTTCGATTACTCCCTTTTGATTGACGTATGGTACCGGATTTTCCGGTCGTAGAGGAGTGGAGAAATCTTTGAAAGGCCAATAGGCTGTTCCTGTCAGCCAAGTCATGGTTTCCTGTTCTTTCAAGTGCCAGTCCACCAGTTTTACAATATAGGATTCCGACCAGTCACCGTCTCTTGATGCGCGGGCGTCACCGCCAACGAAGGAGAAGTCTCCTGCGCGTTCATCGGCTCCGGCTCCGACAGGAATGCCGCCCAATGATTTGAAAGGGTCCTCCGAATGTCTTCGGGCATGAGAGTCACCGCCCCATTCCACATGCAGGAAGTGTTTAACCTGTTTCATCTCTTTCTCGGAGGTAGGCTTGTAGTCGGTGAATTGCCCGCGATACCAGCCTGCCCAGATGGAAGGGGAATATACATCGACAATATCTTTACAGAAGTCGCACCGGCGGATAGAAGTGACACGTGACGGATCCAGACGGTGTGCCAGGTCATTCAGTTCTTTCATAAAGGCGCGTATCTGTGACTGTTCGAAAGTCGGGAAATCATTCGGCCAGTCATTCTCATTGCCCAGTCCCCAAAGAATTACAGAAGGATGGTTGTAGTGCTGATTTATCATGTTTGTGAGCATTCGTCGGGCTTGTGCCTGGTAGCTCTCTCCACCCAAGCCACCGCGGCACCAAGGGATTTCTTCCCAAACGAGAATGCCCAGCTCGTCACACAGGCGGAGAATGATATTCGATTGTTGGTAATGCCCCAGACGGATGAAGTTGACGCCCATTTCTTTCATCATCTTTATTTCCGTTACCATTTGCTCTTCTGTCATGGCAGCGCCTACGCCGGCATGATCTTCGTGGCGGTGGGTACCTTTTAGTAACAGGCGTTTGCCGTTCAGTTTGAAAGGTCCATAGTCTACAAACTCGAAATGGCGAAAGCCAATTTGTTCTGTTACGGTTTGTTCGCCTTCAGTAGTTTTGAGAGTGAACTCGCAGGTGTATAGCTGAGGCTGCTCCGGGCTCCAAAGTAGCGGGCTTTTGACAGCAATGTCGAATAGTCTTACTTCTCCTAAGGGAAGAACATCCGTGACAGTCTGTTCGGCTACTTTCTTGCCGTTCGGGTCTTTCAGTGTGAGGTGCACCGTGGCTCGGCGGGTATCATCCGGATTATAGAAGTTGGCTTGCACTTTCAGGCTTGCATTCTTTAAATCTTTTTGCACCGGAGTCTCCAGTTTGAAACTACTGAAAGAAAGCGCAGGTTGATAAACCAGATTAACGTAACGGTAAAGTCCGCCGTACACATTGAAGTCCGATAAATCTGAAGGGATCATTTCCGTATCTCTTGAATTATCGCAACGGATAGATAAAGGTATTTTTCCGTTGAAACGCTTCCGGCAGTCGGGATTGGCCAATGCCTGCCGGATAGCCTCTGTGATGTCGACGCTCCATTCATCGTAACCGCCTACATGGCTACCGACTTTTTGCGTGTAGATATATACTTCTGTTTTTTGTCCGGCTCCTTCAAATTCGAGGATAGTACGTCCATTGACTGAGGGATTCTGAATATCGAGTAAAGTACGATACCATCCGGGACCCTGGTAATAGTTGACATCCGGATCTACAGCGTCTTCCGCATTGAAGCAGTGAGGAAGGGTGACCGGTTGCCAGATGGGCACAGCTTCCGAAGAACCGGGTGCTACCATGCGTACAGCTTCCCAGATGCTTCCGAGATCACCTTTGAGATATTCCCATTGGTCGGTCAGGCGGATTCTTTGGTTGGTAGGAATCCGGGCACTTATCGGTAGAGCGAATGTTATAAGGGCTGTCAATATGTAGATAATTGTTTTTTTCATGGTCTGTATAAGTGATGATGATTAGAGTTGTTCTCCTTTTTCCAATTTGTTTTTACGAAGCAGGGCTTCGAGGAAATAATAATCGGCATATACGATAGGTACATCAATTTCGCTGTCGTGAGGTTTGGAACCGGTACTGTGGAGTAGCAAGAATCCGTTGTCTCCATTCTGTTGTGCACGGTAGCTGGCAGTGAGATTCTCTAAAATCCGATCGGCTTCCTGTTTGTAGAGATCCTTGTTTTCCGGTACGTAGGTGCTCAGCTCATAGAGTGCGGAAGCTATACAGGTTGCTGCAGATGCATCGCGTGGTTCGTCCGGTATTTCAGGAGCATTGAAATCCCAGTAAGGAATCAGGTCTTTGGGTAGGTTGGGATGGGTGAAGATGTATCTTTCTACCTGTTTTGCCTGTTCCAGAAATTCGGGGAGTCCGGTTTCACGATAACATAGAGTGTAGCCATATAGTGCCCATGCTTGTCCGCGTGCCCATGCCGAGTCGTCGGAATATCCTTGATGGGTGACTTTACAAATCGGGCTACCGGTGATCGTGTCGTAATTGACCACGTGGTAGGTACTGAAGTCATCGCGGAAATGATTTTTCATCGTAGTCCGTGCATGACTGACTGCTATATTATAAAAGGTGGAATCGTTCGTTTCGCGAGAAGCCCAAAACAATAACTCCAGATTCAGCATATTGTCGATGATCACGGGACATTCCCATTGGTCGGCGTGATGATCCCAAGAACGGATGCAGCCTACGTTGGGTTTGAAACGGGTAATCAGAGTCCGGGCAGATTCGATAAGTATATCTTTATAGGTAGGGTTACCGGTCAGACGGTAGCCGTTGCCATAGCTGCAATACATCTTGAAACCCATATCGTGTGTAGTGCCGTTTTTCTTTTCGCGTTCCAGCATTTCAGTATGTTTTTCGGCTTTCTCCTTCCAAAAAGGATCGTGCGTATATTCATATACATACCAAAGTTCTCCGGGAAAGAATCCGCTCGTCCAGTCTCTGGAAGGTACGAGGTGTAAAGAACCGTCCGGTTCCGTGTTGCGTGGGTTGGTAAGCTCACCCCATTGTTTGGCGATTCTTTTGTCTCTGCTTTCTTGGGATTCGTTTGCACGCGCTTCATCTATTTTAGAAAAAGCATACTTGAATTGTTGTTCGGCAAAAGTAAAATTAGAAGCAACTAAATTTGACTCTTTGGGAGATTGGCAACCAACTAAAGCGGTCACTCCGATGCTAAGGGCTAAAAGATAATGTTTCATATTTTCATATTTGTTTCCATATTATTATTTCTAAGTAGGATGTTGCAAATGTATGGAAACAGTGTGAATTTGGTTTGTCTGGTAGTACCGTAAGTTTATAAAATCATCCCATTCTTATATAGGACAATCGCTTCTGTGACGTTCTTGGAACGATTTTTATAACTTGGAATGATTTTACAAACCTTTGATGTATTCGGTGGGCGAGACTCCGTAGGTAGCTTTGAAACATTTGGTGAAATAGGCAAGTGTGCTGAATCCGGTGGCTATTGAGACTTCTGTTATGTTCATGTCCGTTTCTTTCAGTAATTGCGCAGCTACTTCAAGACGCTTGTGGCGAATCAGGTCATTCAGAGATAAATCTGTCACTGCTTTGAGCTTGCGGTAGAAGTTACTTCGGCTGAATCCCATCTCGTCGCATATCAACTCAACTTTTAAGTCCGGGTTGGCAAGATGACTTTCTATAATCTCGAATAATTTCTGCATGAATTTATCATCGGCGGAACTGGCTTCGATACCCATTGACTGGAGCGAGAAGTTTTTTCCATACATTGATTTCAGTTTTTCCCGTTGCGTCAGCAGGTTGTAAATTCGTATTAGCAGCACATCTATATTGAACGGCTTTACTATATAATCATCAGCCCCCGAAAGGAAACCTTCTTTGACGTGCATTACCATGGTGCGGGCTGTAAGTAGAATTACCGGAATGTGTCCCGTCTGCAAATCATTCTTTATCATGGAACAGAGTTCCAGTCCATCGACTCCCGGCATCATGATGTCTGTCACAACTAAATCGGGAAACTCTTTCAGTACGATATTGAAGGCTTCGGAGCCGTTATCCGCTTCGAGTATCCGGTAATAGCGTTCAAGATGTTCTTTTACATAGCTGCGTATGTCCTCATTGTCTTCCACTAGCAGGATTGTCTTGCCTTTCAAAAAAGGAAGTTCCTCTTCGGAGTCAAGAGCTTGCCCGACTACTGCCTGCTCTTCCTGTACATCTTCGGGTTGGGTATTTTTCGTGTCTTCCTTTGTTGGTTGCACCTGCTCATTATTCGGAAGTATGATAGTGAATATGCTTCCTTTCGGCTGATTAGAGTCCACACTAATTGTGCCGTGATGTAAATGTACGATGGATTGTGTCAGACTTAGGCCGATACCTGTTCCGTTTACGTTGTCATTGACAGTCTGTGGGGTATTGACTTGATAGAACGGATCGAAAATATGGGTACGGGCATTTTCCGGAATTCCTTTCCCTGTGTCCGCTACCTGGATGATGATACGATTGTCGGGAGCCGTTATTAGTCTTAAAGAAACTGTCTCTCCTAAAGAAGTGAATTTAAAAGCATTTGAAAGCAGGTTGAATATAGCTTTTTCCAGCAGACTTTGGTCGAAATACACAGGGATTTCCCCTTCTGGAGCTTCATATTGGAAAGTAATCTGTTTGCTTTCCGCTATTTGTTTGAAGGTGTAATAAATTTCAAGCAGGAAAGCATTCAGATCCGAGTGGGTAAGTTTCAATGTGAGGCTACCGCTTTGATTTTTTTGCAAATCCATTAATTGATTGACCAGCAACAACAGGCGGCGGGCATTCTTTAATACCAAATCCAGTTTGGTTTTGATAAAGAGGGGAACTTCTGCCTGACGTACCAGCTCATCGATAGGGCTGATAATCAGAGTTAGCGGTGTGCGCAATTCATGTGAGAAGTTGGTGAAAAGCCGGATTTTGGTTTGATGAAATTCCTCTATCCGCTGCTTTTCCATTTGTCGCATCCGCAGGTTCAGTTCCAGCTTGTGCTTGCTGTACATATAATATCCGATGGTGTAGGTGATTCCTATAAACAACAACGCGTAGATGATATAAGCCCAAGTTGTTTTCCACCAAGGAGAAAGGATTACTATTTCCAAAGTCTTTCCTTGAGAGTTCCATACACCGTCATTGTTGGAGGCAATGACGTGGAATGTATATTTGCCGGGAGCAATATTGGTATAGAAAGCTTCTTTACGGGTTCCTACATGGTTCCAATCTTGGTCATGGCCTATTAATTTATAAGCATATTGATTCTGTTCGTGCAGGATATAGTTCAGGGCGCAATATGCAATAGAGAAATTATTCTGGTTGTAGGCGAGGGTAACCGTTTCCGCATCGTCCGGGTTGCTCTCCAATAATTGGCTTTTATCACCCGGTTGTACAACTTTATTGTTAACAGTCAATCGGGTAAGCACTACCGGTGGCATCATATTATTCTTAATCAATGAACGGGGAGTGAAAGAGAGAAATCCGTTGCTTCCACTAAAATAGACTTCTCCATTGGGCAAGCAGATACCTCCTTGTGGTGTAAACTCCAATGTTTCGAGTCCGGCAAAGCAGTCATAGGTATGCACTTTTCCTGTTTTTGTATTTATTTCGGTAATGCCGTTATCTATGCTTGCCCATATATTCTGATTATATTCCACCAGGGTATATACTTCCTCATTCGCCAATCCTTCTTTTGCACCGATATGGCGGATGATTCCTTTACCTTCCTGATACTGATAAATTCCTGCGCCGAAAGTTCCTATCCATATCTCACCGTTCTTTTTTCTCAGTATACCGGTGATATAATTGTTCTCCAGTTTACAGGACGGTTCTTTCTCTTCTGTTGAATATCGTATCAAGGTTCTTTTTTCCGTATCATATTCGTAAAGTCCGAATGAACGCGTCCCGATCAGGTATACGTTTTCACGAAGCGGCAGAAATGCCCGTATACTGGAGAAACCAATTGTTTCTCCAGTATCTCCGATAGGGAATTTACGGGTTACCTTTTTATCTTTCGTAATTCTGACCAGTCCCTGACGGGAAGTCGTTCCTAGCCAGATAGTTTCTTTTGCATCGCGATAAATAGTATAAATACCTAGATTTTTCTCTTTGAACTGGTGGATAAGTGAAAAACGTTTTGTCGGAATGTGGAAGCAATACAGTCCGCCGTTATTTGTTCCACACCAGATATTTTCTCCTTCTACCATCAGAGATTTGATGATATTCTTATTATGCATCCCTACAGGATGTTCTAATAGATAATTGGCGTATTCTTTTGTGACCGGATTGAATTGCAATAGCCCGCCACCTTCTGTTGCTATCCAAAGGGAATTGGAACTATATACCATCGGACCGAAAATGTTATATAGCTTTTGCTCACTGTTTTCTAAGGGGTGGTAGAATATAAAACGGTTATTAAGAGGATTATAATAATTAACCCCACCGGAATAAGTTCCTACCCATAATGTTCCGGCACGGTCTACACATAAGCTGCGTACAGAAAAGTGGCTTAGATTATTACGATTTGCTTCGAATGTATTGTATTGGGTGATGACGTCATTCGTCAGATTGAGAACGCTCAGACCATCGAATGTTCCGATTATCAGCCGTTGGTTTTGTTCCTGAATACAACGAATGTAATTATCCGTCAGCCCACTGTTATGCTTTGAAAAAGTGACAATGCTCTGTTGGTCCGGGTTCCATTTATTCAGCCCTTTCATATCCGTACCTATCCATATCTGATGCTGTGAGTCTTCAAAAATGCAACTGATGGTATTATCGGAAAGGGAAGGAGTGCTCTCTTTGTTCAGCTTTTGTATGATATTCAGGTTTTTATCGCATATCAGCAGACCTTTGTTGTGAGTGCCTATGTAGAGTCTTTCCTCCTTATCTATATATAGAGAGGTGATCGATTCCCGTTCCAACAGTCCGTCAAAAGTTATGGGCTGGAATGTATTCTTTTCCGGTATCCAACGGCAGAGTCCCAAACGTGTGCCTATCCATAGCTCTCCTGACTTATTCAAACAGAGCGAAAGTATCCTGTTACTGGGAAGTGACGGATAATCTGCTATTTGGTAATTGGTGATAAGATTGGTCTTTTGATTGAGATAATTCAGTCCGTTGGTCGTTCCAATCCAAAGCCCTCCATGAATATTATCCGGCAGTAGTTTGGTGATGTGATTGTCTGTTAAGGAATTGGTGTTTTGATTGCTGTGTTTGTAAATAGTGAAAGTGGCTCCATCATATTTATTCAGTCCGTTGCGGGTGGCAAACCACATATATCCTTTGGCGTCTTGACAAATATCGAGTACGGATAACTGTGATAAGCCGTTGTTCAGATTGATTGTTGAAAAGTTGAATGCCCGGTTTTCTTCCGCATACGAAAGGGTATTGCCGAAAGACAATAGAGAGATGAAGAAAAATAGATAAAAAGTATAGGATTGTTTTCGTTTAGTAAATAGATTGATAAGGTTATTTTTTATCATAGTATTTCTTGTAAATCTTTTGATATTTTTCTTTCTTCTGGAATCTATCCAGCCATGCATTCAAACTGTCGAGTAAGACAGGTGATTGTTTGCTGACTGCCCATGAGTAGAATTGTGTGAAACTGATTGCCGTATTGATATCTATTTGTGGCAAAGAATCTGCAGCAGCCCGTGCGATACTTTCATCACATACGGCATAGTCGATGTCTCCATGTGCCACGAGTGAAATCAATTGTTCCGAGCCGTATTTTTCTATTTCCTTTATATAAATGGTATCTCCAATCTCATTTCCCAAATTCTGAATACGCAAGATTGACGGGGACCCCTTTATGACATGGAGTGTTCTTTGCGCTAAATCCAACTGACTGCGTATGTAGAGGGAATCGTTTTCTCCGGTTGCTTTCCGTTGCACTAACACTTGTTTGTTGAGCACGATGGGAGAGGTGAGTAGTAAAGAATCCTTCAATTTGCTGGTTGCTAATATACCGTATGCTATTACGTCATAACGGTCCTCGCTCAATCCTCTCAGACGATCTTCAAAACTCATATAAGGGCTGATGTCAACTCTTAGTCCTTTATCTCGGCCGAATGCCTGTATCAGTTCATAATTAAACCCTGCAACCGTATCCCCGTCTACATAAAAACTGATGGAATTGTACTCTGTCGCTACACGTAATACACCTTCTCTGATAATATCTGCATAGTCGCGTGGGGGAAGCGGTTGTTTTTGCTGATTCTCGCATCGACGGAAACAGAAGAACAATGCCAGTACGATAATTACAGGTACCAGATATCTAAGCAATCTTATTTTGGGGCGTGTCACCATAAGCTGTAGAAGTTTTATCAATCATAGAAGTTCCATGAAAGGCCGAATTTCAGCACACGTGGGTTGATAGGGTAATGAGGAGACAGGAAATAATTCGGTCTGCTCATTCCTTGATTCACGTGATACATCATTACATAGAAACGTGTACGCTTTAAATGTAAGTTTGCGTAAACATTTACAATAGGATAGCCGCCTATCTCTACCTGGTCGTCTGTTGGTTGCAGATGGAAGTTCTGAATGGCGGGCATATATGCAGGGGCATTGTATTTGGTAAAATATCTTAGATCAGCGCCCAATTGTACGCTGAGTACTTTTTTTGCCAGTTTGAACTGCATATAAAAGTTATGATATAGCGAGAGGTCCGGCAAGGGAAGCACGGTCTGGTCGCTGGACTTCTGCCAGGTTACCTCATTATCCAAATGGAAGATACCCAATTTGAAGTCCTGATTAAGACTTGCTGACAACACTTGCAGACTTCCGCTTTTTTGTTCGGGCAATGCTTGTTGATTGAAATAAGTATAGTTCTTCATATTCTCTACTCCTGCTTTCAACTTAGTCCTCCAGCGGGCAATGCTCAATTCTCCTTCAATGCGGGTATGGAATTCCTTATCCATATCATTGTCCCACCAGAAATGCTTGGAGTGATAGTGGCGCATATAGAACGGAGCCAGTTTATTGCTGACCTCTCCACGGGCTATAAGGCTGACCGTATCTTTCCACAGAGGAAAATTCAAGTCTATATCGCCTTTTACATTAAACTGTCCGATTGCTTTTCCTCCCAGTCCCACTTCACCGATGGCATGATAATGGAGTACATTGCCTTCACGTTTGGACAATTCGCCTCCTACGAATATCTCATTTTCATTGTATTTATCATTTCCTATGCCTTCCAGGTTCATCAGTGTATATTTGCTGATTTTATAGGAGGCAAATGCCGTCAGTCCGGCTTTGGCATATTTATTGAACCCTTCCAACAGGGCAATACCTACGGTGTTTTTGATTCCTATATAGGTCGTACTGTCTTTTACTAATGGATTATCAGGTTCTAAATAAGTGTTCTGATAGTAATCTTTCACGTCATCTTCAGAATGGAAACTATGCCGTGCACGTTCCACTTGAACGGTATGTATAAAACTGGTGACCGGAACGAATTCTTGTTTGGCGGGCATGGTGTCGTTTTCAGCCTGTGGTATATCCCGTTTGAATCCCAAGTTATAGCGTTGAGTCAGAAAAACGTAAAAGTCGTGGTTACGGTTGGTCGTAGCGCTTAGTATGGTAGGAATATTCGTTGATTCATACTCCCTTTGACCCTGTGCCATTTCCTCCGGTGCAGTGATATATCGGTCATCTTCGATACCTCCGTTCTCGTTTGTTTTCAGATAGTTATTGCTGTATATGGCTTGCATTTGGTAGCGGTCGCCGATATAACTACCGAAAAAAGCTGCATTGAAATGTGATGTACTTTGATTATTGTAATATCCCCGTCCGTACAGATAATCTATGTTGAAGCCGAAAGCCAGCCGTTTGTTTACATTGACAGAGAAGTATGATTTGAAACGTTCTTCCCCGTTCACCTTGTTACCGGCTTTGTGATATGTCAGGTTGGTATAAGGTACGTTACTGTTCGTAAAGTTGAATTCCGTAGGACGGATAAAGAAACTGGAGAAAGGCTCCATGAAAATAGTTGGCTCAGGGTCACGACGGTCAAAGAAAATGCGTGACATACGGGGAGAACCCATATTGGCCAGATAATTGTAATGTCCGGTCAGTCCGTCAGTCAGGTTCGTGTTCTGGAAATGATGATATGCAGTATCCGCCGGAATCATAGTCCGGTCACCCAACTGGTTTTTGATACGCCACATATATAATTTGGGAGGTAACCCCTGTACTTCAACATTTGCACTGTCCAGTTTGTCCGGAATCATGGCAGGGTCTACCTGATTACCGTATTGGTCGTATCCGTTTTCGTCGATTCTTTGGCGACCATTATCAAACTGTGCATGAACAGTTGTCAGACCTATAACGGTAAGTAATATATATAATAGTAAGATTCGTCTCATAATTGGAGGCAAAGATACTTACTTTAATTGATTTAATGATAATGGATAATTGAAAATTATGTTGCATACGTACAACACGTAGCTAATAATTATCAATTATCCATTGTTCACTATCCATTAATTAAACTTCGCGGATAAGCTCCATACCTTTCTTGATAGCTTCCTCGTTCATGGGAATCAAGTGGTGGTGGCGTTCCGGCAAAGTCTTTTTCAAGCCTTTGATGACATTTTCTAAAGTAACAATCGGGCGAAGTTTCAGCAGACCGCCTAATACGATCATGTTGAACGCTTTAGCGTTGTTCATTTCATTGGCTGCATCCATTGCGTCGATACGGTATACTTTGATGTCTTTGCGGGTAGGAGGGTTGATTATTCCGTAACCGTCATAAATCAAGACACCACCGGGTTTCACCTTACTTTCAAACTTTTCGAGTGAAGGCTGGTTCAAGATGATGGCGGCATCGTATTTACTAAGAATCGGTGAAGATATCTTGTCATCGCTGACGATTACTGTAACGTTGGCAGTACCACCCCGTTGTTCCGGACCGTATGCCGGCATCCAGCTCACTTCCTTGCCTTCCATCAAACCGGAATAAGCCAGAATCTTACCCATAGACAATACGCCTTGTCCACCGAATCCTGCTATAATTATTTCTTCTTTCATTGTTCTGTTGACTTTTAGCGTTATTCTTTATCTTTTAAATCACCCAGCGGATAGAACGGGAACATATGTTCTTCCATCCATTTGTTTGCTTTTTCCGGGGTCATCTTCCAACCGGAACTACAAGTGGAAACGATTTCTACCAAGTTGGAACCTTTACCGTTCATCGAGTTCTCGAAAGCCTTGCGAATAGCTTTCTTCGCTTTACGGATGGCCGGTACCGATTGTACGGACTGGCGGCTTACGTAAGCTGTTCCTTCCAGTTGGGCGGCGATTTCTGTGATTTTCAATGGATAGCCGTGAAGTTCAACGTCACGTCCGTAAGGACAAGTCGAGCTCTTCATACCTACCAGTGTAGTCGGGGCCATCTGACCGCCTGTCATACCGTAAATGGCATTGTTGATAAAGATAATCGTGATGTTTTCGCCACGGTTCAAAGCGTGTATGGTCTCGGCTGTACCGATACATGCCAGGTCACCGTCTCCCTGGTAAGTGAATACCAGTCTGTCCGGCCACAGGCGCTTGATAGCAGTGGCAAGAGCGGGTGCACGTCCGTGTGCAGCTTCCTGCCAGTCAATATCCAAATAGTTATAGGCGAAAACTGCACATCCTACCGGAGAGATTCCCACCGTTTTATCTTCCATACCCATCTCCTCTATTACTTCGGCAATGAGCTTGTGTACCACACCGTGACTGCAGCCCGGACAGTAGTGCATGGCGTTGTCGTTCATCAGAGTCGGTTTTTTGTAAACCAGATTCTCGGGTTTGATTATTTCTTCTTTAGTCATAACTTCTTCTCCTTATCTGTTGGTGAACCGTATAAAAAACTCCATCAGCTTAACGAATATTGCTGCGCCACAAACGTAGATGAACAGTTTGAAGTCATCCTTTGCAACGAAATATACGATGATAGCTGCCAAGGCAAGTATCATAAAGAGTATATTCAATACGCTTCTTATCTTATCAGGGTTCATTTCTCGATTAATTTTTCTTTCAGTGCACTTACAATCTCTTCCGGATCGGGTACGATACCGCCGAGACGCCCGAAGTGTTCTACTTTTACTTTACCATTCACAGCGAGGCGTACATCTTCAACCATCTGTCCCGCATTCAATTCGGTAACCAGCATGCCTTTCACTTTTTCAGCATAGGAAGCAATGGCTTTTGTGGGGAAGGGCCAAAGGGTAATGGGGCGCAGTATACCGACTTTGATACCTTCTTCGCGTGCAAGTTCCATTGCTTTCTGTCCGATACGGGCCATAGAACC
>ERZ860322.990-NODE-990-length-18079-cov-3.541667_pt1 | contig 18079 bp, 16 predicted proteins | sample MGYA00509979_ERZ860322 | MGnify/ENA primary metagenome ERZ860322 (study PRJEB30046, sample SAMN00715217) | human gut metagenome | study: EMG produced TPA metagenomics assembly of the A metagenome-wide association study of gut microbiota in type 2...
GGGCATGAAGTGGCTGCACGAGGCAGTGGCAAGATAGCCGCCGCGCGGCAGAAGGCGCATCGCGCGGAGGTTGATTTCCTTGTATCCCTTTTCGGCGTTGTTCGCCGTGCGGCGCGACTTGGTGAAGGCCGGCGGGTCGAGGATGATGAAGTCATAGGGCTTTTCGTGTGCCGCCTCGAGCTGCGGCAGGAGGTCAAAAACGTCGGCGGCGAGGAAGTCCATCTTGTCCGTAAGGCCGTTGCGCGCTGCGTTCGCGCGCGCCATTTCGACCGCGCTCTCGGATACGTCCACCGCCGTCACATGCTCCGCGCCGCCCTTTGCAGCGTTGAGCGCAAAGGAGCCCGTGTGCGTGAAGCAGTCGAGTACGCGCTTGCCGCGCGCGAGGCGCGCCACGGCGAGGCGGTTGAACTTCTGGTCGAGGAAGAAGCCCGTCTTCTGCCCGTTTTCGACGTCCACGCGGTAGAAAACGCCGTTTTCGCAGATCTCGGTGATGGGGCTTGCGGGCGTTTCCTTCCTGGGAAGGGCGAACCAGCCCTTATTCTGCGTCAGGCCCTCCTTTTCGCGAAGCAGCACGTCGTTGCGCTCGAAAAGGCCGTCGATCTTCTCGCCGTCCTCCTCCAGAACCTCGACGATGAGCGGGAAGAGCATATCCTTGATCTTCTCCATGCCGAACGAGAGCGTCTGCGTGACGAGCAGGGTTTCAAAGCGGTCGACCGTAAGGCCGGGGAAAGCGTCCGCCTCGCCGAAGATGAGGCGGCAGCAGCCTGTCTGTCCGTCCATCACCGCCTTGCGGTAGTCCCAGGCGTAGCGCACGCGCCGCCGCCAGAAGTTTTCGTCAAAGCGGTCATTCGCGTTGCGCGAGACGATGCGCACGCGCAGGCGGCTGAGCCTGCTCAAAAAGCCCGTACCGAGATACTTTCCCTTTTCCGACACCACGTCCACAAGCGCGCCGTTTTCGCACTCGCTCTCTTCCGGCTCGCGGGCAACGTCGGAGTCATAGACCCAGGGGTGGCCGCTCTCGAGCCAGCGCGTGCCTTTGGCGGTAACGGTGACGATCGGATATTCGCGTGCAGCTTTCATAACTCAACTTTCCTTTTTCTTTCAGCGTTTTCCTCATCATACCACGCGCGCGGGCGCGGCACAACTCATTTGTTGAGGAAATAAAGCCCCACGACGCAGCAGGCAAGGCCGGTGAGCTTGCTGGGGGTGATGGCCTCGTGGTACAGCAAAAAGCCGAGAACCAGCAGCAGCACGGCAACACAGGCAGACTGTACGACCGGAAGCGTATTGACAGACCAACCCGCGCGGTAAGCGTAGACATTGCCCGCCTCAATAGCCACGACGATAAAGCCCAGCACGTAGGGCGTCCAGTTCAGGCTCTTCCATTCCTGTACAAGGCCCGCGCTTCCGCGATTGAGCAGAAAGTACAGCGCGGCGGAGAAAACGGTGCCGATGAAATAGGTGATCGTCAGCGCGGCGAAAGGGTCAGCTTTTGCGGGAAGGGATTTCGCGCAGATATGGTAGATGCTGTTGGATACGACAATGAGTACGAGCGGCCAGATGTAAGACATGGTAGATTTCCTCCCACAGAAAAAACAACAGATGCAAAAACGGCAGCCAGACTTCCGCCTGGCTGCCGGTAGGTACGCACCCGTTATTGAGATGCCAAGAGCATATCATTTGCGCCGTACCTTGTCAAGAAAAATCCCGCCGCGGCGATTCCGACAAAATTTGCTGCCGCGGTTCATACAACCTGACGCTTGTATTTTCCCCTCCACCGTGCTACCATGCAACTGTCAGCACCAACATTTGCCGCGCAGCTGCGCGGCGCAGACCGCAAAATGGAGGCAAATCATGAGCTATCCCAAGACCGGCGAAGAAGTTTACGTCAGCCTGAACCTTTCCAACACCATGCTCACCGGCCTCGGCAAGGGCACCATCACCCGCGAGGACGTTTCTGTGGACTATCTGAAGAAACTCTTTGCGCAGCACGGCGTCATCGTTTCTGCCAAGCCTGAGTACCGCAACATCATGGAGCGAGTGAACAACACCTATGACTTAGGGCTTGAGATCCCCGAAAAGCTGCGGCTCTTCCAGCTCTCCGAGCAGCACCGCCGCCTTGTGGTCGTGAACATCTCCGGCCTTCAGCGCAAGAACGGCTCGCTGCTGCCGTCCTACACGGAGGAGGAGCTTGACGAGGCAACCTTTACGTTCGTCAAGTACTACGTACAGGGCGAGCATTACGATGAGCTTGTGGAAGAGAACAAGAAGCTGCGCTATGAGCTTGAGCAGGAGATCTCCTGGCGTACCCGCACAGATGCCGAGTGCTGATCCCCCGCAGCATAAACAAGTGAAAAAAGAAGAGGTTCCCGGCGGGAACCTCTTCTTTTTTGAATCACTTTTTCTCGTCTTCCAGCAGGCCCTTGAAGCTTGCGGCAAGGCCCGCAAGGCTCTGGATCTCACTCGGGACGATGATCTTCGTCGCCTGACCGTCGGCAGCCTTCTCGAAGGATTCGAGCGCCTTGATCTTGACGACCTGATCGTTGGGGTTGGCCTCGTTGAGCATCTTGATGGAGTCCGCGAGCGCCTGCTGCACGTTCAGGATCGCCTGCGCTTCACCTTCCGCCTTGAGGATCGCGGCCTGACGCTCGGCCTCTGCCTTGAGAATGGCCGCCTGCTTTTCCGCGTCCGCGCGCAGGATGGTGGACTGCTTTTCACCCTCTGCCACGAGGATCTGGGACTGCTTCTGGCCCTCGGCCTGCAAGATGGACTCGCGGCGCTCGCGCTCAGCCTTCATCTGCTTTTCCATCGCGTTCTGGATCTCGCGCGGCGGCAGAATGTTCTTGAGCTCCACACGGTTGACCTTGATGCCCCACGGGTCGGTGGCCTCATCGAGGATGGAGCGCATCTTGGCGTTGATGACGTCGCGGCTCGTGAGCGACTGGTCGAGCTCCATCTCGCCGATGATGTTACGCAGCGTCGTCGCCGTCAGGTTCTCGATGGCGTTCATCGGGTGCTCCACGCCGTAGGTGTAGAGCTTGGGGTCGGTGATCTGGAAGTAGATGACCGTGTCGATCTGCATGGTGACGTTATCCTTCGTGATCACGGGCTGGGGATCGAAGTCGGCCACCTGCTCTTTGAGGCTGACCTTCTTCACAACGCGCTCGAAAAACGGAATTTTGAAGTGCAGGCCCACGCCCCACGTCGCGCTGTAAGCGCCGAGGCGCTCGACAACGTATGCTCTCGACTGCTGCACGATCTGAATGTTCGTCACAAGCACCAGAAGCACCAGCAGCACCAAAATGCCAATACCGATATAGCCGATCCATTGCATCGTTCTTTTCCTCCTAAAATCTTTCTGTCGGTTGGTTTTTTACTTCTCGTCGGGATTTCGCGCTGGGCGGACATAGAGCTTCACGCCCTCCATGCGCACGATTTTTGCCATTTTGCCTTTTTCTATGATCTCGCCGCTGTCGCTGCGCGCGGTCCAGGTCTTGCCGTCGATGTACACAGCGCCGGTGGCGTTCTCATTGTCGACCGTTTCGGTCACCTTCGCCTCGTGGTGCAGCACGCGGTCGGCGTTCGTGGGGACGATGGTCTTATCGAGCATCTTCCGCGCCAACGGCCGTGTTGCGGTGAGCGCAAGGATCGAAACGACCAGAAATGTTGCGAACTGGAGCCACAGCGCCGCGCCCAGTTCCGTTGCGACCAGCGCGGCCACCGCGCCCGCCACGAACCAGATCGACACCAGCCCCGCCGTCGCCGCCTCGGCAATGCCGAAGATGATGATGGCGGCGATCCAGATGATGGTCATCATTTCATCTGCTCCTCCTTTCAAGCTGCGCATACAGTAGACATACGCCGGGCCAATCATGGCGATGACGGTCAGCAGCATGATACCGATGCTCTTGTTGTAGGGCGACAGATTGGCATACAGGCTCATCAGCTCGCTCGAGAGCGTGCGCGCGGAAAGCCGGGGCGTTTCCTCCGGTGGCTCGCCGGGGGCGGGGACTTCTTCTTCGAACAGCTCGTCCATCGTCACGCCGTAGCGCTTGCAGATGAAGATGATCTTTTCCATTTCAGGGTAGCTCCTGCCGGATTCCCACCGCGAGACCGACTGGCGCGAGACTTGCAGCTGCTCGGCAAATTCCTCCTGCGTCAGCCCGCTGCGTTTGCGGACCTCCTGGAGCCGATCGCCAAATGCCATTGCCTTCCCTCCGTTTCTCTGTCTGAGGATACGATAACAAAAATGCGCGTCCATTTCCAGCAACTTTAGTGTTGCATTCCGTATTTTTTCGGAAAATTTCGCGCAAGTTTGATGTTACATCGATGTGACAGCGCGCTTTCCGCGCTGTTTTTCCTATTGTACCACACGCTCCACCGCTTTACCATGCTTATTTTGACGCGGCGATTGCCTTTTTTGTTCCCATCCGCTATACTATGAACAAATCATTTTTTCGGGAGCGTTATTATGCTGGAATTTGTCATTCCCTGTCTTTTGGGGCTTGAGAGCCTTGTCGGCGACGAGGTCAGAAAGCTCGGTCTTTCTGATGTGCGCGTCGAAAACGGCCGCGTCCTCTGCCGCGGCGAGGCGCGCGACATCGCGCGCCTCAACCTCAACCTACGCTGCGGCGCGCGCGTCATTTTAGTTTTGCACAAGTTCCGCGCAACGGATTTTGAATCGCTCTTTCAGGGCGTGCGCACGGTGCATTGGGAGGACTGGATCCCGCGCGAGGGGGAGTTCCCCGTGGTGGGCTACTCCATCAACTCGACGCTCCACTCCGTGCCCGCCTGCCAGTCGATCGTCAAAAAGGCGGTCGTGGAGCGCCTGAGTGCTGCCTACGGCATCGCGCAATTTCCCGAAACGGGGCGGCACTATCAGGTGCGCTTTTCCATCATGAAAGATGAAGTGACCGTCGGGCTCGACACCTCGGGCGAGGGCCTTTACAAGCGCGGCTACCGCGCGCAGGGCGTGGCGGCCCCCCTCAAGGAAACGCTCGCCGCCGCGATGGTCAAGCTCTCGCACTACAATGGCCGCGACCCCTTCTGCGATCCCTTCTGCGGCAGCGGCACCATCGCCATTGAAGCCGCGCTCATCGCGCGCAACCGCGCGCCGGGGCTCAACCGCAGCTTTGCCGCGCAGCACTGGGCGTCGCTCGACAAAACGCTCTGGCTCGACGCAGCCGACGAGGCGATGGACAAGGAATTCCACGGCAAGTACGAGATCTGGGGCGGCGACATCGACCCCGACGCCGTTGCCCTCGCGCAGCACAACGCGGAGCTTGCCGAGGTCGATGACATTGTGAAATTCGAGGTCGACGACGCGACGCGCTTCCACTGGGGCGGGCTGTATGGCCGCATCGTGACGAACCCGCCCTACGGAGAGCGCCTCCTTGAGCGCGAGGAGGCGGGCGAGCTGTACCGTGCCTTCGGCCGCGCGATGGACAAGCTGCCCGACAGCTGGAAGGTCTACGTCCTTTCCTCGCACCCCGATTTTGAGCGCTGCTACGGCAAATTTGCCGACAAAAAGCGCAAGCTCTACAATGGCATGCTCAAGTGCGACCTCTTCATGTACGGGAAAAGGCTGTAACTGCCGCGCGGGTGCGGGAATATCAATTTTTTTGATAGATTGCCAATCCAAACGCGAGCTGCACATCGAGCTCCTTTGCCTGCTCGGCCTTTTGCTGATCCTTCACACCGGTTTTGTAGTAATACGGCGTCATGCGGAAGAGCGCGAGGATATCCTCCGTGCAGGGCAGATGAATGATGTCGCGCACCTCTCGCGTTTCGACGAGCGTGAAGCCCTCAGTCTCGATCGGTGTCGGCGGATTGTCGCGCGGTAAATCGTAGATGAGCGATTTCAGCTCCCACAAATGCTCGCGCAGGGGATAGGCGCGCAGCAGATAGCCGCTGCGCTTCAGCACGCGCGCAAATTCCTCCGGCACGAAGGGGGAGAAGATGTTCAGCACCTCGTCGACGCTCCCGTCCCCGACCGGCAGATGCGCGCAGGAGGCGACACAGAGCGTGAAGGCCGGCGAGCGTTTTGCCGCGTACTGGAGCGCGGTCTTGGAAATATCGACGCCTATGAGTTCTCCCGTTTTGCCCGCCTTTTCGATCGCGCGCAGGACGGCAAGAGAATAGATCCCCTCGCCGCAGCCCGCGTCGAGCACCGTGGCCTCCCCCGGTGCAAGTCCCCCCGCCACATCCGCGGCGGCCGCGATGAAGCGGTCGTAATAGCCCTTATCCAAAAAGTCACGCCGCGCGCGCACCATCAGCTTATCGTCCCCGTGGTGACCCTGCGAGGAATTGAGCAGGAGGTTGACATAGCCACTTTTGGCGATGTCGAAACTGTGGTTTTTCGGGCAGAGATATGCCCCTGCGCGTTTTTCAAGCGCCCCGGCGCAGACGGGGCAGCACAGCTTCACCATCAGAACAGCCCCACCTGCTGCGGCAGTTCGCCGCGTCCGAGCGAGCGGAGCTGCTGCTGATTTTCCTCGGCCAGCGCGTCCGCAATAGCCATCTTGCGCACGATGTTTTTCATCGTCTCGTCAAAAAGCGTCCCGCTGCGGTAGTCGGCGGGGAAGATGAAGTCCACGCGCCCCTTGGCAAGCAAGTCTTCCACGCCCGCGCGGTTGCTGTCCTGATAGACAGCCACGGCCTGCCCGCCGTAGGCGCGCATCATCTTCATGCACGGCACGTCGGAAAGGCCGTCGCCGATGTAGATCATGTTCGTAAAGGGAATGCGCTTGGAGTCGTCCGGCATCGAAGCGTTGAGCTCCTTGTCCTTCGCGACATCGAGAATGCCCTTATTGATGCGGTAGACGAACTGGGTCTTGTTCGTGAAGTTGACGTCAAGCTTCGGCCAGGAGGCGAGGCCCTCTTCGTTGTAGAAAAACTCGCAGGCGTAGATCTCCTTGAACTCGTGGCTGACGCCGCTGCCCTCGATGATCTCGCGCAGGCCGGAGGAGAGCACGTAGTGCTCGATCTCCACGCCGAGCGACTCGCCAAAGGCGTTGATGCGCGCAAACCAGTCCTCTACGCCCGGAAACAGCTCGATCGCATGCCCGCAGGAAACGAGATAGTCGCGGCTGAGGCGAATGCCCTTTTTGCGGCATTCCTCGATCATCATGTACATGTAGGCAAGCAGACCGTCCATGCGGTTTTCAAAGCCGAAGCGGTTGGCAATGCCCCAGAATTCGCCGGGCGTGTAGCCGAGCGAGGGGATAAAGGTATAGTCCTGCATATCGGTGGTGCAGAGGGTCTTATCAAAGTCGTAAAGAAAGGCGATGATGGGCTTTTTGTTCATATCGGCTCCTTTTTGCCGCAAACGCGCGGCCAAAGAAAAAATAAAAGGGCGGTCAAAACCGCCCTTTTTGCTGTTACTCTTCTCCGTGGTAATTGCGGCCGAACTTGAGGTCGTCCAGGCGAATGGCGTGGCTGGCCGTTTCCACAAACGGGCTGTCGTCCGGCTCGAGCGGTTCCGCCTTGGCCTCTTCCGCCTTCACCGCGTTTTCTTCCGCAGGAGCGGCCTCCGGCGCCGCTTCCTCCGGCGCTGCCTCCGTGGGGCGGAAAGCCGCGAGGATCCGCTCCTCGATGGCGTTCACGTCCGTTTCGGCCTTCTGCTCGGCCGTCTTATCGCCGACGATCTCCTCCGGCGTCAGGTCGGGCGCGCGCTCGATGAGCGCAAGCTGCGCCTGCGCAAGCTCGCGCGTTTTCTGCAAAAAGTCTGCCGTGGCAGCCTTGGCCGCGTTCAGGCGGCGCTGCTCAAGCTCGACGTCGCTCTGCAGCGCGCCGATCTTGGCGCGGGCTTCGTCCTCCGCGCCGGCGAGCATGGTCTTTTTCTTCTCCTCGGCCTCTTCGACCATGGTGCTCGCCATGCGCTGGGCGGTCAGGAGAGCGGCGCGCATGGAATCCTCCGTCGCGCGGTATTCCTCCACCTTGTCGACCAGCACCTTGAGCTTGGCCTTCAAGGCGGCGTTTTCTTTATAAAGCGCGGTATAGTCGTCGGTCACTTCATCGAGGAACTCGTCGACCATCGCCATATTGTAGCCACCGAATGCCGCCTTGCTGAATGCGCGGCCGGAAACCTCCTGCGGTGTCAGCATTGATCCCATCCTCCGTTTCGTTTTACAGGTACAGGCCGTTGTTTTCCAGTTCGTCGATCAGATCGCCCATGATGTCCACATGGTAGGGCGTGATGATGTACGTATTGGCGGCGACCTTCTTGATCTTGCCCTCGCCCGCGTAGGCAACGCCGGAGAGGAAGTCGATCAAACGTCTTGCAATGTCCTTATTCGTGGATTCAAGGTTGATGACCACCGTGCGCTTTTCCTTCAGGTGGTCGGCGATCTCGCTGGCGTTTTCAAAGCGCTCGGGCTTGACGAGCACGACCTTGAGCTGCGTGGTGGCGTTGATGTTGACGACCTTGTTGCGGCGGTCCTCCGCCTTGCGTTCAACGCTGCGGCGATCGGCAAACGCGCCTGTGTCGCCGCGATCTCTCAGATCGGGGAAATCGTCTTCATATTCCTCGTCCTCATCCTCGTAGGGGTGAGCCCATTTTTTCAGATCATCAAAAATACCCATGGTATCAAGACCTCCTCGATCAATTCGTGTAGTTGCGCGCGCCGAAGATCGCCGTGCCGACGCGCACCATCGTCGCGCCTGCGCGCACTGCGTCCTCATAGTCGCCGCTCATGCCCATAGACAGTATATCAAGTGTATTATCATACAACTTTGCATTGATGTCAACAAAAAGTGCATGAACTTTTTCAAAGTACGGCTTGCTGCCGTGTTCGCCCCCGGCGACCGGTGGAATGCACATCAGCCCCCGCACGCGGACAAACGCGCACTTTTTCGCCTCTTCCGCCGCCTGTGCAAGATCTTCCGGGGCAAAGCCGCTTTTGGCTTCCTCGCCGCCGATATTCACCTCCAGCAAAATATCCTGCACGATCCCGAGCTTTTCCGCCTGCGCATTGATGGCGGCGAGCAGCGCGAGCGAGCCGACCGACTCGATCACGGCGACCTTGCCGACGACGTTTTTCACCTTGTTGCGCTGGAGGTGCCCGATGAAGTGCAGGGGAGCGCCGTCATAGGCGTGCTCGGCGAGCTTTTTCGTCATCTCCTGCTCGCGGTTCTCGCCCAGCACGTCGATGCCCGCGGCGATGGCGGCGCGGCAGGCGTCCGCGTCGTTCATTTTGCTTGCGCCGACGAGGGTAATCTCACCGGGGTCGCGGCCGACCTCTCTGGCGGCGGCAGCGATGTTTGCGCGCACACGCGCGATGTTTTCCGCAATGCTCATTTAATCTACGACCTTTCCGTTATATAGCTCCCCTGCCGAAACAATGACTTCGTCATTGGGCCGCAGGGTGTAAAGGGATTGCTGACTTTCCGTGGCGGCTTCGATCTTGCCGGGCTCGACAAGGCAGTAGTCGCTGCCCTGATAGACGATAGCAACGGGCTTGAAGTAGGCCACGCGCCCGATAAGGCAATAAACGCCGGACACGCCGTCCTCATTCACGCGCAGCGCATTTTTCGGCACGCGCAGCCCCTCGTACTGGTTCAGGATCAGCTCGGCGTTCTGCTCGCGCAGCAGCGTCACATAGGATAGATACCGCGTGCTCTTCAAAACGATCAGGCACTTGCCGTTTTCCGCGCCGCTGATGCGCGTGAGCTTGACGGGCAGGTCAAAGTCGACGCCGGACGCCATGCGCAGTGTCAGCGAGCTGCCCACCTTGAGCCCCGCGGCGTCCTCCTCGCTGATGTTCGCGGCAAAGTACCATGCGCTGCCCTCGATGAGCTTTCCCACCGTGGCGGAAACGCTCTGCGGCGCGATAGCCGTAAGCTGCGAGGGCGTCATCGTTTCAAGCGTCTCTGGCGTCAGCACGCTTTCGTAGCCGTCGGCCACGGCGCTGTAAGTTCCCGACACGGGGGCGGTGATGCGCGTGGTGCCGCCGCTTGCCGCGCTCGAAAGCGCGCTGATCTGCGCGGAAAGCTCATCGAGCCGCGCCGTGAGGTTGTCGCTGCCGTTGTAGGCATATTCACGCTTCAAAACCGTCGTCTTGAGCTGAGGAATGAGCGTGTCGAGCGAGCTGTAAGCGCCTGATTCATAGGCCGCACGCACGGAGACGATCTGCTCGCGGATGTCGGTGTCGAGTCGCAGTGCGGTCGCCGCGTCGCTCGAAGCGCTCTTTGCGTATTCAAGCTGCTCTTTCTGCGCGCGCAGGGATTCAAGCTCCTGCGTGGCGCTGAGCGCCTCCGCCGAGCGGTAGACCGCGGCGATGGTGTCGCCCTGACCCACGCGCTCGCCCTCGGCATGCTTGAGCTCGATGAGCGTTTCGCCGCAGTCGACGACCTGCTCTTTGCGCACCACGCAGCCGCGCACGGCGATGGACTGCTCGCTGCGGTAGCGGTAGACGATCGTCGTCGTCTCGGGGCTGACGAGATAGTTGTAGCCCTGCACGGCAAAATATCCGATGACCGCCAAAAGCAGCAGGATCATGATGAGCTTTGTGGAAAGTGATGTAGATTTCATGGCACACTCCTGTATCAGGCGTGCTTACTCCCCGTTGTCCTCCGCGCTTTTGAGGTCGATGCTGCTCGCCGGCACGATCGTAGAGATGGCGTGCTTGTAGAGCATTTGCTGCCTGCCGTCGCTCTCAAGAACGACGACAAAGCTGTCGAATCCCGTGATGACGCCGCGCATCTGAAAGCCGTTGACGAGAAAGATCGTCACGCTCACGCGGCTGCGGCGCGCAGAGAGGAGAAACAGATCCTGAAGGTTTGCGATTTTTTTCATGGCTACTCTTTCCTTTCTTTTTTGCGGACGGCTCGTCCGCTTTACAGACAGGATACGCCATGCCCCCGAAGAATTTCTGTCGAAAAAGCGAGGCAGTCGGGGAGATCCCTCGTTTTTTTCCAATAAAACCAGTGAATGTCCTTGTCGCGGCGCAGCCATGTGAGCTGACGTTTGGCATACTGGCGCGAGCGGAGCTTGATCTCTTCGATGGCTTCCTCGCGCGTGGCCGCGCCGTCAAGGTAGGAAAGCGCTTCCTTGTAGCCGATGGCCTGCATGGCCGTCACATCGCGCGAAAGCCCGGAAGCGAGCAGCGCGCGCACTTCGTCGAAAAGCCCCGCCTCCACCATTTTGTCAACGCGCGCGTCGATGGCGCGCTTCATGTCCTCGCGATCCTCGTAGGCAAGGCCGATGCGCACGGAATCGTAGCGCGGAGGGACGAGCTTCGTCTCGGCGTTGTGCTGCGCCATGGTTTTTCCGGTCTCATAATAGACCTCGAGCGCGCGGAGAATGCGCTTTTTGTCGTTCAAATGCAACTTTTCGGCCGTTTTCGGGTCGATGCGGCGAAGCTCTTGAACCATCGCCTCGCCGCCCTCTTCTTCCCAGCGGCGTTCCAGTTCCGCGCGGTATGCGCCGTCCTTGTCGCCGCCGGCAAAGCCGTGCCCGGCGAGCAGGGCATTTAGATAAAGCCCCGTGCCGCCGACGATGACGGGCTGCTTTCCGCGCGCGATGAGATCGTCGACGCATTTCGCCGCGTCGCACGCGTAGCGGGCGACGGAGTAGTTTTCGTTGGGGTCTGCTACGCCGACCATGTGGTGGGGGACGCCCTGCATCTCCTCCGCCGTCGGCGCGGCGGTGCCGATGACCATGCCGCGGTAGATCTGCATCGAGTCGCAGGAGACGACTTCGCCGCGGAGCGCTTTGGCAAGCTCCACGCCGAGCCATGTTTTGCCGCAGCCCGTCGGGCCGACGACGCATACAAGTTTCATCGTTTTCCTCCTGCGTCTTACGCGCGCTTGAACATTTTTTCAAGCTCATACTTCGTGAGCTTCGCTTTCACGGGCCGGCCGTGGGGGCAGAACTGCACCTCGCCGCTCTGCACTTTTTCCACGAGCACACGCAGCTCGGAGATGTCGCTCTTCCAGCCGCCCTTGATGGCCGCCTTGCAGGCCATCGTGTGCAGCAGCGCGTCACGCGCGGCGGCGGGGTCGGCCGTGTGGGCGGTGACGAGCTTTTCGGCAAGCTCTTCTAAGGTCGGGATCGCGTCGCCGCTTTCAAGGTCGGCGGGAATGGCGCGCAGGATCAGGCTCCCGCCGCCGAATTCTTCGCATTCAAAGCCAAACTCGCGCAAAAGGTCTAAATTCGCCGCAAGGGCGCTATACTCCTCGGCGGCAAAGTCTGCAACGAGCGGCGCGAGCAGCGCCTGGCACATCACCGGCTCCTGCGCAGCCTTGAGGCGGTCAAAATTCATGCGCTCGTGCGCGGCGTGCTTGTCGATGAGCCAGATGGTTTTGTCCTCGTCCTCGCAGACGATGTAGGTATCAAGCACCTCGCCCGCGATGCGCCACGGCGCGGCGGTGAGGGGCGCGAAGCTTGCCTGCTCGGCTTCCGCTTCTTCCTGCTTCGTCGCAGATACGGCAGGGGGCTCCGCCACGGGTTCGGCCGCGCCCTTCATTGCTTCGGCGACCGGCGAGGCGGCGACGGGACGCTTTTCTTCCTCGTCCATCGGCAGCGGCACGGCTTCGCGCGCGGGGTTTTCCACAGCTTTGACAGATCTTTGCACAGGCTGTGACTCTTGCGCGGACGGCGCAGACGCGGAAACGGGCGCTGTCTGCCGCACAAAATCTGAAAGCGGCGCACTGCCGCCCGCGCGGGTATCGATGGCGGGCACGCGCGTTTTCCACTGGGGCGCGATGGAGGGCGCAGCCTTCGGCGCGCTCGGCGGCGCGGACACAGGACGCGCGATCGCGGGCGCAGCGGCGGACGGTTCCGCCTTCTGCTGCTCGCGGTACTGCTGCGAGGTCATGTTGGCGAAGAAATCGCCGCGCGGATTCTGCACTTGGGACGCGGGCTTTGCCTGCGGCGGCTCAGGCTTCTCGCGCTTGTCGAGCGCGGCCATCGCTGCGTGATAAACGAGATCAAAGATGCGCTTTTCGCCCACAAACTTCACGATGGTCTTCGCCGGGTGGACGTTCACGTCCACCATGTCGCGCGGCAGCTCCACGAGCAGCACGCAGCCGGGGAACTTGCCCTTCATCATGCGGTTTGCATAGGCTTCCTCGAGCGCGGCGGTAAGCAGCTGGGACTTGACCAAACGTCCGTTGACGAAAAAGGTCTGCATACCGCGCGTGCCGCGCGCAGCGAGAGGAGCGCTGATAAAGCCCGTGACGCGCAGCTCGCTGTCAGCGCCCTTGACCTCTTCAAGCGAGAGGGCGAACTCGCGCCCGAGGGAGGCGTAGATGGCGGAGCGCAGCGCGCCGTCGCCAGGGGTCAAGAGCGTCTGCGTGCCGTCCTTGATGAGCTTGAACGACACCTCCGGATGCGAGAGCGCAAGGTGGGCGACAAGACCCGCGATGGCCGTGGCTTCCGCGCTGTCGCGCTTCATGAACTTGAGGCGCGCGGGCGTATTGTAGAAAAGGTCGCGCACGATGACGCTCGTTCCCTCCGGGCAGCCCGCGTCCTCGACCTTTTCGGGGACGCCGCCTTCCAGGTGGAGCTTTGCGCCGCTGAGAGCGCCGCGCTCGCGCGAGAAAATATCGAGCCGGGAAACGGACGAGATCGCCGCGAGCGCCTCGCCGCGAAAGCCGAGCGTGCCGATGGCGGCAAGATCTTCCGCCGTGCGCAGCTTGCTTGTCGCGTGGCGCAGAAAAGCCGTCGGCAGCTCGCTTGGCGCGATGCCGCAGCCGTCGTCGCTGACGCGAAGATAGGTCATGCCGCCGTTTTTCATCTCCACCGTCACGCTCTGCGCGCCGGCATCGATGGCGTTTTCCAGCAGCTCCTTGACAACGCTCGCAGGGCGCTCGACCACCTCGCCCGCGGCGATGAGGTCGGCAACATGCGGCGATAATTGCTGAATATGGGGCATTGGGTTCCTCCTTCTTTTAGGAAGCGATAGTGAAAAGGGAAAGGGCGTTGACGAGCGCGTGGATCAAAATGGACGTCCACAGCGTACCGGAGTGTTCATACGCCCAGGCAAAGACAAGGCCGGGGACGAGATACTGGAGCATCAAAATGAGATAGCCTAAGTCCCAGTTGGACACCGCCGCCGTCCACACATGCAGCAGCGCGAACAGCGCGCAGGAGAGGAGATAGGCAAAGATGCGGCTCTTTTCCCTGAGGCAGCCGAAGACAAGCCCGCGAAAGAGCACCTCTTCTACAAACGGCGCGAGCAGCACGACGATGAGCGCCGTCATGCGCGGGGCGGAGGCCACCTGCGCGGCGATGGTCATGTCGTTTAAGTTCGTGCGGCTGTCGAAGAGCACGTTGCACACGCGGAACAAAAGCTCGTTCGCGCCGTAGAAAACGAGAAGACCCAGCAGCATCGTTGAAAGTGCGCGGTTCAAGTTGTCGAGAAAGCGCGAGGACGTGTGCGCAAGGTAGGAGTGGAAGAGCAGCACCGTGACGGCGAAGAGCGTGTAGTAATAGAGCACGTTGCGAAGCGACGCGCCGATCGTGGTGTCGAGCACGACCTCCAAAAGGTCGAAAAGCCGCGTCGCCATGAGCGGCATCACCAGAAGATACACAAGGAAGAAGATCGTTCCGGCGACGCGCTCGGTATGGTTCATGCCGCCGGAGGCGGTTTTCTTTTTTGCCATGGGGAAACCTCTTTTCCGGGGAAATTATGAAAGCTTCTGCTTGAGCTCGTAGAGAAGCTGCATCGCCTCGATGGGGGACATCGTGTCGGGCTGGGCGCGGCGAATGGCGGCAAGCACCTCGGCCTCGCCGATCGCGTCGAGACTGACCTGCTCGGCTTCCTCGCGCGGCTTTGCCTGATACGCGCCGCCCTGCTCCAGCTCTTTTAAGATGACGTTCGCGCGCCGCACGACCTCGTGCGGCAGTCCCGCGAGCTTTGCGACCTCGATGCCGTAGCTGCGGTCCGCCCCGCCGGGGACGATCTTGCGCAGGAAGATGAGCTCGTCGCCGCGCTTTTTGATGGAAATGCTGTAATTCTTCACGCCGGGGAGCACGCCCTCAAGCTCGGTGAGCTCGTGATAGTGCGTGGCGAAGAGCGTCTTCGCGCCAAGCTTTTTGGGGTCGGCGCAGAATTCGAGCACCGCGCGGGCAATGCTCATGCCGTCGAAGGTCGACGTGCCGCGGCCGATCTCGTCGAGAATGAGCAGGGACTTGGGCGTTGCCTGATGCAGGATCTCGCTCACCTCGGTCATCTCGACCATGAAGGTGGACTGGCCGCCGGCCAAGTCGTCGCTCGCGCCGATGCGCGTGAAGATGCGGTCGACAATGCCGATGCGCGCAGAGCGCGCGGGCACGAACGAGCCGATCTGCGCCATGAGCGTGATGAGCGCGACCTGGCGCATGTAGGTCGATTTACCGGCCATGTTGGGGCCGGTGATGATGGCGGCGCGATCCTCGCGCTCGCCCATGTAGGTGTCGTTCGGGACAAAGAGCGCGTCTTTGAGCACGCGCTCGACGACCGGGTGGCGGCCGTCGTGAATTTCGATGACGCCGCCGTCGTCCACGCTCGGACGGCAATAGTTGTTGTTCACCGCGACGGACGCGAGCGAGCAGAGCGTGTCGAGCTCGGCGATGAGCCCCGCCGCGCGCTGGACGCGCACGCTCTCGGCGGTCACCTCGTCGCGCAGGGCGGAGAAGAGTTCAAATTCGAGCGCCTTGTCGCGGTCGCCCGCGGTCAGGATCTCCTGCTCAAGGTTCTTGAGCTCCTCTGTGATGTAGCGCTCGCCGTTCACGAGCGTCTGCTTGCGGATGTACGTCTCGGGCACAAGCTCCTTGAAGGAGTTCGAGACCTCGATATAGTAGCCAAAGACCTTGTTGTAGCCGATCTTGAGCGTGCGGATACCGGTTTTCTCCTTCTCGCGCGCCTCGATGCCCGCAAGCAGTCCCTTGCCGCCGGAGAGAATTTCGTGCAGCCGGTCGACCTCAGCGTTGTAGCCGGGGCGGATGAAGCCGCCCTCGCGCACGGAAAACGGCGGCTCGTCGCATATTGCGCGGTCTATCTGGGCACGGATATCGTCCAGCGCGTCCATCGCGCAGATGTCACGCAATTCAAGGCTCTTGAAGCCCGCGAGCAGCTCTTTGAGCCGCGGCAGCTGTCCCGCGCAGTTTGCGAGCATGCGCAGGTCGCGCCCGCCGGCCGTACCATAGACGCAGCGCGCGGCAAGGCGCTCCATGTCGCTTATCTCGCGCATCACGAGCGTCAGTTCCGAGCGGTCCACCGTGTCGTTATACAGCTCGCTCACCGCCGTGAGCCGCCGCTTTATCGCGACGACGGACAGCAGCGGCCGCTCGACCCATGAGCGCAGCAGCCGCCCGCCCATCGGGGTTTTGGTCTTGTCTAGCACCCACAGCAGAGAGCCGCGCTTTTCGCCGCTGCGCAGAGTTTCGGTTAGCTCGAGATTGCGCCGGGTCGTCCAGTCAAGCTCCATGTAGCGCCCGCTGTAAAATATGTCGAGGCGGTTTATGTGGCTGAGGTCAAATTTCTGCGTCTCGATTATGTAGGCCAGCAGCGCGCCCACGGCGCATACCGCCGCGCTCTCGCCGCCGAGACCGGCCTTGTCCACATCCTCGAAGCCGAACTGGCGGCATACCAGCTCCGCCGCCTGAAGATACTCAAATTTATCGCCGCCATGCTCCGGCATCGCGCCGAGCTTGGAGCTTACAAACTCCGTTATCGCGGAGTTCTCCTCAGCGCCCATCGACAGCACTACCTCGCGCGGCGTGAAGCGGCCGAGCTCGTTTATAACGTGGCTCACCGCGTCCCCGTCGAAGCCCGCGCAGCAGAATTCGCCGGTCGAAACGTCGCAGAACGAGACTCCGGCGTGGCCGTTGTTGAGATACACGGCGGAGATGTAGTTGCTGCGGTGCTCGTCGAGCATGGAGCTTTCGGTCACGGTGCCGGGCGTGATTATGCGTATCACGTCGCGCTGGACAAGCCCCTTTGCGAGTGCGGGATCCTCCGTCTGCTCGCAGATGGCGACCTTGTAGCCCTTGGCGATGAGGCGGGCGATATATGTCTCTGCGCTGTGGTAGGGTATGCCGCACATCGGCGTACGCTCGTCGGGGTTCTCGACCGAGCGGTCGCGTGTTGTAAGCGCGAGGTCGAGCAGTTTCGAGGCGAGGCGCGCGTCGTCGTCGAACATCTCATAGAAGTCGCCGAGACGGAAGAACAGCAGGCAATCCTGATACTGCTGCTTTATTTCGTAATACTGCCGCTTCATCGGCGTCAATTCAGCCATAATTATCCCTTCTCTATCTCTCCGTACAGCGCCCAAGTGTTGCTGGAGACTATTTTTACGTTTACAAACTGCCCTATCAGACTCTTGTCGCCGCGCAGGTGGACGAGGCGGCCGCCGTTTGTGCGGGAGGAGAGATTGTATTCCTCCCGTCCGGTCTCGCCGTCAACGAGCACACGCACACTCTTGCCCTCATACTCTTTGTGCTTCTCGCCGGAGATGCGGTTGGAGACATCCATGAGCCGGTCGAAGTGCTTCTGCTTGTCGGCACGGGTATACGGGTCAGGCATGGAGGCCGCCGGGGTGCCGACGCGCTTGGAGTAGATAAAGGTGAACATCGCGTCAAAGCGAACCTCCTCGCAGAGGCTTATCGTGTCCTCAAATTCCTCCTCCGTCTCGTTCGGAAAGCCGACGATTATATCCGTCGTGATGACGATGTCGGGCATATAGCGCCTCGCGGTCGCCACCTGCGAGAGATATTTCTCGCGCGTGTAATTGCGGTTCATCATCTTGAGTATGTGGTCATTGCCGGACTGCACGGGCAGGTGGATATGATGTGCGCATTTCTCGCACTCGGCCATGGTCTTGAAGAGCTTCTCCGTTGCGTCCTTGGGGTGGCTCGTCATGAAGCGGAGGATGAAGTCGCCGGGGATGTCGTTTATCATGCGCAGCAGGTCGGAGAAATCGGTCTTGCTATCAAGATCCTTGCCATAGGAGTTGACGTTCTGGCCGAGCAGCGTGATGTCCTTGTAGCCCTCGGCGACAAGCTGCCGCGCCTCGGCGACGACGTCCTCCGGCAATCTCGACCGCTCGCGGCCGCGGACGTAGGGCACGATGCAGTAGGTGCAGAAGTTGTTGC
>ERZ860322.991-NODE-991-length-18070-cov-3.094255_pt1 | contig 18070 bp, 13 predicted proteins | sample MGYA00509979_ERZ860322 | MGnify/ENA primary metagenome ERZ860322 (study PRJEB30046, sample SAMN00715217) | human gut metagenome | study: EMG produced TPA metagenomics assembly of the A metagenome-wide association study of gut microbiota in type 2...
CCTTGCTCCGGCGGAAGAAGGTGTAGATGACGGCCCGCAGCAGGTTCGGGCGCTTGAACCGTTTGACGACCAGCCGTTCTCCCTCCGCCTCGAAGGCTTTGATCGTGTTGCGTCCCGCGTGCAGGACCTCGCCTTCCCGGTCGAAGAGTTCGGGCAGGCGTTCCGCGAAGTCCCGCAGGTGTTCCGAGGCCGTATTGACGTGAATGTGCATTGCGGTGTTTTTTCCGCAACAAAGGTACGCACCCGCGGCGTAAGGCGTTAGTCCTGTTTGATTGTTAAGTTGTCCTGAAACGGAAAAGAAAGGCGGATTTCATCGGGTGGCGTGCGGAGAACGCGCTCCTTTTCCCCGAAGGCCGGGTGCGGTTCCGGACGGGCATGAAACGAGCGGAACTTCTTCCGCTCGTTTTCAGGATTTATCTCATCCGGATGTGGAACGCTTTGAGGCGTGTCATCGTCTTCGTGGAGGTGCGGCCGAACGAGTCGGCGACCTCGATGCGGATGGTCGTCGCAGGTCCCGAGGCGCGGTAACGCCACATGTGGAGGGGCAGGCCGTCTGGAACGGTCTGGTGCCGCGCGTGTAGGTGATCTTGTGCAGCCGAAATCGTTGGGCGTGACCGGTCTCCGGGCGAAGCCCTCGGCCGCGGCGGCCGTCGCCAGCGACAGTGCGCAGTACCGGTTTTTCGGAAACGGGTTTCCGTGGGGCGCGTTATTTCGAAGAGGGGTCGAATACGAAGATGTTCTGGTAGTGTTTCGTATTGTCGGCGGTGATTCCGCGGGCCGTGTATCCCAGGTAGAGCTTGTCCTTGCAGACCTTGATGCCCTCGGCTTCGAGCGTCCCGAACACCGAAACGCCGATCTGGGTCAGTTTGTCCTTGTCCGACACGACGGCCACCTGCGTCCGCTCCTCGACGATGTTGCCCTCGAAGTCGAACACCGTGACGTAGGCGAACGAGCTGCCCGAGTAGAACGAGCCGAAGAGGTTGTAGTTCGACTGCCCCTCGGCGTAGTAGAGCCGGTTTTTGTGGACGTCGTAGCCCTGCCAGTCGTAGTAGGTGGCGCCGCTCGCGCCGTATCCCGTCTTGAGGAAGCGCGGCCGGGCGACGGGCGTCAGCGTCGTGAGGTCGTGGCAGCGCACCACCACGCTGACCGGGTTGGTCGAAGCGGGCCTGTCGGTCTGGAAGCCGTCGGTGCAGGTGATCGTTACGTTGGTCATCGGGGCCTTTTTCGCCTCGCTCAGCTTGTAGATGACGAAACACCGGTAGGACGAATTTTTGCTGTCGCCGTAGTTGATCGTCAGCAGGTCGTTCTCCGCGTCGATCGAGGGGTGCAGGTCGGTGTAGTCGCCGATGTAATAGTAGTCGTTGCACTCGTTGGTCTTGACGGTGGCTCCCTTCACGTATTTGACGCGCCCCACCAGCTTTTCGTTCCAGTACTGGCCTTTGGCGTTGCAGACGCCGTAGGCTCCGGCCCACAGGTAACGGTCGGCGCCGTCCTCTTCGAGGGCGGTGTTCGTCCCGTGGCCGAAGTAGGTGAGTTTCATGTAGTCCTTGTTTTCGGTCTGCACGTCCGGGGTCTTGTTGGGCTGCGCGCGGACCCAGTTCAGCTGCGCCTGGTTCGTGTTGGAGAGCTGCGTGTACCAGACCGAGCCGTCCGAGTCGAGGTTGAAGCCCTGCATCGCCGTGTTGTCCGGCAGGTAGGTGTTCCGGCTGAAGATGTTCGAGGCATCGAACCGGTCGATGCCCGTGGTCGACGATTTGTCGGGACCTTCGGGTTTGCCGGGACCGGGCGTTTCGCCGCCGTCTCCGTCGCCGCCGCAGGCGGTGCAGAGCGAGAGGCCCAGAATCGAAATAAGCGTGAATTTCAACAGTTTCATAGCATGTCGTTTTAGTTGCGGTAAATTCGGTATTGCCGCCCGAGGCGGCAATACCGAATAAAACCTGTTGTTTCTAATTTGTGATTATCGGTCTTTCGTTACCTGGATGTCGTCGATCCACAGGCGGTAGTGCTTGGTTCCGTAAGGATGCGCCGCGATTACGATGCGGGTCTCCTTGGTGGCTCCGGAGATCTTGACCACATGCTCCGTGGGGTTTACGTAGTCGGTCGTGGGAATTTTGTTGCTGTCCACGTGCGTCGTGCACTGCACGGTCACCTGCTTGTCCGTGTTGGCCGTGGCGGCCCCTGTCGGTTCGGCCTTGGTCGGGCCTCCGTCGGTGATGGTTCCGGGACCTTCGACCTGGATGTAGTGCTGTTCGTGGTCCTGTCCCCACGAGTGGTACGGCTCGAAGTAGGGCGCCGTGTGGCACGTTACGGTGATGTCGGCCGTCCCTTCGCCGATTCCGGTCAGCTTGGGCGTCTTGATGTAGCCCGAAACGGATGCGGTCGAGAGCAGTGCGGCTCCGGTCTGGGTGCGTACCCAGAAGCCCTGCCAGCCGGGATAGTCGGCGTCGGCGTAGTTCGTGCCGTAGGTGTCGCCTTCCCACCATGCTTCCCACAGTTTGGCCGCTTTCACCGGACCGCGGTTGTCGGTCGCGCTCCCGACGTAGTTGAAGAACGAGTCGGTGGAGTTGACGGGGTTTACGATTTTTCCGGTGGCCGCCGGGCAGTTCGGGTCGTCGGGGTCGATGTTCGCACCGATCTGGGCGTTGGTGACTTCGACGCCGAATGCCTGGTAGATCGGACAGCCTCTGAACCAGAAATCGTCGAAATCCTTGTAGAGGATGACGTTCGGCGCCAGATTCTCCTCGGGAGTGGTGAACGAGAACCACGTCTTGTCGGAATCCTCCTTATTGGGACCCAGCTCGTGGGCGACGATCCAGAACCAGTAGGTCGTGCCGGGTTGCAGGTTGCCGAAGGCGAAACGGTTGTGCACGAAGAACATGCTGCTGGCGGTGAGCCAATCGGCCGTCTTCGAGGTGTAGTTGCGCAGGTTGTCGCCCTCCTCTTCCAGCGCGAGGCCGAAGCTGAACGAGCGGGGCGTGCCGTTGTTGAAGTTCGTGCCGGTACCCTTCTCGTAGTCGCCCCAGTCGAGGACTGCCAGGCGGGGCAGCAGTTTGAACATCGTGACGGTTACTTCGCCGGCCAGTTTGGCGCGGCTCTCGGCGGTGAGGTCGTAGGGGGTCGCGACGGACGAGATCTCCACGTGCAGTTTGACCGTGATCGGGCCTTTTTTGGTCGGCGTTCCGCTCAAGGCGAGGGGAATCGCTCCGTCGCCCGCCTCCATTTCGTATCCCGAGAGCGATTCGATGGCGATGCCTTCGGCTCCCGCGCCTTCGAGCGTTGCCGTGACGTCGGCCTTATAGCCGGGCTTCGATTTCTGGTAGGGGATCGTCACCCACTTGTCCACAAGCTCCTCGTAGAGGTCGAAACTGGGGGCGATCTCGGGCGAGCCGACGGTGAAGAATCCGTCCTCCTGCGTAACCCGGATGACCAGTTCTTTCAGTCCGTCGGAGAGCGTGATGCTGCCGGTACGCTCCGCGCCGTCGTTCTGCGCGACGGTGATGTTCACCGCCTGTTCTTTCGGCGCGCCGTTCCCCTCCCCGGGCGAACAGCTGATCCACGTGTCGTCGGGCGTGATTTTCCAGGACCCGTTGGTCAGGACGAGCAGCTCCTTCGTCGAATTGAGGTACGGGAACGAGAGCGCGTCGTGGCTCCGCTGCAGGAAGTGGGTTTCGTCGTCCTTGCAGGATGTGCCGAGGGCGACCGACGCCAGGCACAAAAACGAAATTATAGCGTGTATTTTCATAAAATCGGATTTTTGATCGTTTCGGGTAAGCGGGTTAGTCGTCCCAGCCGGGATTCTGCGGCCGCAGGTTGGGGTTGATGTCGAGCGCATTCTTCGGAACGGGGTAGAGGTACTTGTAGTCTGCCCATTCCCGGTCGAGAATGTAAACCAGGCAGTTGTCCTTGTTGACACTGTATGTCGTGACGTTGTCGCCCTCTTCGGCGGTCACCTCCACGTACGAAACCCCGGTCTGGTTGCTGCCCGATTTGGGATGGCTCTTCGAGTAGAAGCAGAGGTCGTTCTTTCCGTCGCCGTTCATGTCGAACGGCTTGCCCAGTTCGGGAATGTGGATGCCAGCGAATTCGACCGTCAGTTTGTGGCCCATGCGCCAGCGCATCAGGTCATCGCGCCGGGTGTTCTCCATGTACAGCTCGATGCTCCGCTCGCGGCGGCATTCGAGTATCCACTTGTCGGTCACCCCGTCGTAGTAGCTGGCCAGATAGGGGTCGGCCGTGGCGGGCATCGCGCCGCTTACGCCCGAACGCTCGCGCAGCGGGCGGATCGTCTTGTTCCACACCGTCTGGTCCATCTCGCCCAGTTCGGCCTTGGCTTCGGCCTCGTTCAGCAGGATTTCGGCGTAGCGGAACACCGGGAGCGAGTTGGCGCTGGAGGTGTTGCTCTCGTTCGTATCGTCGTCGGTGTTCCACTTGATGATGCGGTAGTAGGTCAGCTGCGTGGTCAGGCCGGGGAAGACCTTTGCGAATTCGTCGGTCTCCTTGCCGCCGACCTTCTTGACGTAGTAGGGCGTGATGAAGGTCTGGCGCAGGCGGTAGTCGCGGCCGGCGAACTCGTCCTTGAACTGCGTCTTGTTGTATCCGTCCTTGTCCGTGAAGCGCGTCCCGTCGAGGTTCAGGTACATGTTGACGAACGCTTTGGGACCCGAGTTGCGTTGTCCGTAGCTGCCCGAGGCGTAGTACCACGAGGCGTCGTGAAACCGGTTGAGCGTGGCGTTGAACTCGTTGGCCAGGATCACTTCGGTGTACTGCGGCTCCTCGCTCTTGAAGACCTTGCTGTAATTGGTCGTCTCCTCGCCGGCCGTCGAGACCAGCGAATAGGGGCTGTCGCCCATCAGCTCCTCCGAGGCGGCGACGCACGCGCGGAGCCATTCCTCGCTGCCGTCCAGCCCGTGGTACTTCCGCCAGGTTCCCTCGTAGAGGCAGATGCGCGATTTCAGGGCCAGCGCCACATAGCGGTTGATGACGTTGGTGTTGACGTATTTGCTGGCCTTGGAGCACCAGGTGGCGGCGAAGTCGAGGTCTTCGAGGACCTTCTGCATGACGTAGTCGCGCGGGTCGCGGCCCTTGTAGAGCTGTTCGTCGTCGTCGGGGTCGATCGGCTCGTCGTACCAGGGCACGTCGCCGAAGGTCTTGACCTTGTCCCAGTAGAACCACGCGCGCCAGAAGCGGCCGACGCCCTCGTAATGCTTCATCGTCGCGTCGTCCACATAGGGGGCCGCGTCCTTCATGTGCTTGAGGTAATAGTTGACGTTGTAGAGCGGACGCCAGTTGCCCCGCGCCCAGTTGTTGGCCTGCTGGGCGCTGTAACCGCCCGTCTTGAGGAATCCTTCGGTCTGGGTCGTGACGCAGATGTCGCTGTACTGGTCGCCGCGCGTGAGCGTCGCGGCCGAGGGCAGGTGGCTTTCGAGAAAGCCGATCGCATAGGTTTCCAGCGCCGTTTCCGAATTGAAAAAGGTGTCGGTGGTCGTCGAATAGACGGGGTCTTCGTCGAAGAAGCTCTGGCACGAGGCCAGGAGGGACAATCCGGCGATTATCGCTATCTTGTTCAGTATGGGTTTCATGGGATTGCGTGTTAGAAGTTGATGTTCAGTCCGATGGTTACGCTTCGGGTCATCGGGTATCCGTAGCCCTGGCCGTCGGTGCCGGTCTTCGATGCGAAGTCGGCGTCGCCCGCCGTGATCATTTCGGGGTCGTAGTTTTTGGCGTACTTCTTCAGCGGCGACCAGAAGAACAGGTTTTCGCCCGAGACGTAGATGCGCAGTTTCTCGATGTGGGCCTTGCGGGTGATCTGCTGGGGCAGGGTGTAGCCCAGCGAGATGTTTTTCAGGCGGCAGTAGCGCGCTTTCTGCAGGTAGCGGTCGTTGGCGGCGCGCAGCGTGCCGCGTCCGCTGACGGCCAGCGAGCCGCGCAGTCGGGGCCAGTATGCGTTGGGGTTGTCCTCCGACCAGCGGTCGGCGTTCTGCCACGGCAGGCTGTATCCGTAGGGGCGGTCGTATTGTCCCCAGAAGAGTCCCGACTCGCCGGCGGGATACCAGTCGCGTTTGCCGACGCCCTGGAAGAAGACCGCGAAGTCGATGCCGTTCCAGTTTGCGCTGAAGTTGATGCCGTAGTGGTAGCGCGGCGAGGAGTTGCCGATCTTGCGCAGGTCGCCGTGGTCGTCGAGGCGGTTGCTGCCGTTGTCCACGACGCCGCTCTCGTCCAGGTCGGCGAATTTCAGGTCGCCGGCGTTCCACGACTTGTTGTCGCCGCTCCAGAAGGTCTTCTCCTGTGCCTTGAGACCCCACTCCTGCGCCTCCTCGTCGGTGGCGAAAAGCCCTACGACGTGGTAACCCCAGATTTCACCCAGCTCCATGCCTTCGTAGTAGGCGTTGGCGTAGAGCGTGGGCAGGGTGTTCGACTTGCTGGTGTATTTGGTGATGATCGACTTGCTGTCCCAGAGCGAGAGGCGCACGCTGTAGTTGAAGGGTTTGTTCGCCATACGGAAACTGTCGGTCCAGCCCAGCGAAACCTCGAAACCGCGGGTGCGCATGTCGGCGTTGTTGCCGTAGGGCGCCGAATAGCCCGTCACGGCCGGCAGCTCGGCTCCGGTGACGAACATGTCGGTCGTCTCCTTCTGGTAGATGTCGCCCACGAAGCTCAGGCGGTTGTTCAGCAGGTTGACGTCCAGTCCGAGGTTGATCGTCGAGGAGGTCTCCCACGTGAGGTTTGCCGGCAGCACGGACGAGGGCGCCGAGGTGTAGGTGCGCTGGCTGCCGTCGACGATCACGCCGGCCTTGTTGAAGTCCAACAGCTCCATGTACTTGTAGGGCGAGACGTTGCCGTTGCCGGCCTTGCCGATCGAGAAGCGCCATTTGATGTTGTTGATCCAGGAGATGTCCTTCATAAAGTTCTCCTCCGACATCCGCCAGCCCACGGAGGCCGACGGGAAGAAGCCCCAGCGTTCGTTGCTCGGGAATTTCGAGCTGCCGTCGTAGCGGCCGCTCAATTCCGCGAGGTATTTGCCCTTGTAGGCGTAGCTGGCGCGGTAGAAGATGCCGACGAACCCCCAGTCGTAGCTGTTGGCGTCCTCCAGGACGTAGTCGATGCCGTTCATCAGCGAGTAGTTGGGTTTGCCGTCGACGATGAATCCGTCGCGGCCCATGCGGGTGTTGCGCGCCCGCTTGTGTTCGATGTTCCATCCGGCCATGACGTTCAGCGAGTGGTCTTCGGGCAGCCGCGGGGTGAACGAGAGGTTGGCGTTGCCGCTGTGGTATTCGATCTGCGTCTCGGTGGTGCGCATCGAGCTGCTCGCCGGATAGGAGATCTGGATACCCGGACCGTTGGAGTAGGTGACCTGCGAGATCACGTCGTTCTGGCGCGAGTGGTTGAACAGGTAGGAGTAGTCGGCTTTGGCCACCAGCACGTCCTTGATCAGGTCGATGGTCACGACGGTCGTGTTCTTCATGTCGAACTTGAGGTTGTCGCGGTAGGAGTTGCCCTCGGCCATGTTGGCGTAACCCGTGTAGACGGCCGCCGCGGTCCACGTCCCGTCGGGGTTGGTGACGCGGGTGATCGGGAATCCCTGGTGTTCGAGGTTGCGGCGCACCAGCAGGTTCTGCGCATAGGTCGTCGGCTGGTGGTAGCTGCGGCGCACGAAGTCGGTGTTGTTCTCCACGGTCAGCCATTTGGTGATGTTGACCGTACCTTTGGCCCGGGCGTTCAGCTGGCGGAATTTCTCGTCGCCGACGCGGTAGATGCCGTCCTGCTCGTAATAGCGGGCCGAAGCGATGAAACTGGAGGTTTTGCCGCCGCCCGAAATCCGGATGTTGTGCTGGTGGGCCGTGGTCGATTTCTTGTAGAAGAGGTCGTACCAGTCGGTGTTGCGTCCGTAATACTGGTATTTGCCGCTGGCGTCGAGTTCCCATTCCAGATAGCTCCGGTCGGGGTCGTTCATGCGTTTTTTGTACTCGTCCTCCCAGCTCTGCGTCCAGGGGAAGAAGTTGTTGATGCCCGTCGGCAGATGGTGCGAGTAGCCCACGTAGGCGGTCATGTAGTTGTCGTACCAGGTCTGGCTGTCGGTCTCGTATTTCGGGCGTACGGTCTCGCTGATGATCGAAACGCTGCCGCTGTAATCGACCGAAATCTTATCCTTGCGGGCGCTTTTCGTCGTCACCAGCACCACGCCGAACGCACCCCGGGCGCCGTATACGGCCGTCGAGGAGGCGTCCTTGAGCACCGAGATGCTCTCCACGTCCTCGGGATTCATCGCCGTCAGGTCGCCCTCCACGCCGTCGATCAGGCAGAGCGCCGATCCGCCTGCGCCGATCGACTGCGTGTTCGCACGGATGTTGATCGACGCCGAACGGCTCGGCTTGCCGTCGGCCATCGTGATGTTCAAGCCCGGAATCTGGCCCTGGATCGACCGGAGCAGATAGGCGTTGGGGCGGTTTTCGAGCACCTCGCCCGAAATGTTCTCCACGGCCCCGACGATGTTGCGCCGCCGCTGGGTTCCGTATCCCACGACGACGACCTCGTCCATCAGGTTCTGGTCCTCGGTCAGGACGACCTCCAGTTTGGTGCGGGTTCCGACCTTGACGCGCTGGCTCTTGTAGCCCAGATAGGAGACGGCCAGCATGTCGTCGGGTTTTGCCTGAAGCGTAAAGGCTCCCTGCGCATCGGTCGAAGTGCCCTGCGTGGTGCCTTCGATGAGGATGGTGACGCCTGTGAGCGGCTCACCCTGTTGGGATTTCACGGTTCCGGACACGGCCTTGCTTTGGGCGAGGACCTGTCCCGTCGCCAGCATCAGGAGGATGAAAATTCCCCCCCCCGAGATTTTCCGGCGGATTGCGGATCGGTAGTTAAAAAGATTCATATACGAGGTTCTTTGAAGTGTTTGGGTCAGAGTTCGGTGTGTTTCGGGGCGCGGGTCGTCGTCCGGACGATGCAGTCGCGCAGCCGGGTCAGCTGTTCGGGCGTGGCGGTCAGCCATCTGTGCCGTCCGTCGGGACCGGGGGTGAAATTCGTGAATCCTTTGTCGTCGACGGCGACGGTTCCCGGCTCGCTTTCGGTGAAGTATTCGGGATGGAGCAGGTAAACCACCGACAGCAGGTCCCACGACGCGCGGTCATAGGGCATCTTGTGGTAATTCTTGTAGCCCTCGACGACGGGATGGAGTTTCGCCCAGCCGAAATCGTTCTCGATGGCCGCACCGGGATACATGACCTGCTTTCCCAGCTCGAAGGGGTTCTGCACGATCGGCGTGTCCCATTCGGCGAAGAGTTTCCGCATGGCGGGGATGTCGTTGACGACGTTGAACTCCGCGCGCTGCTTCTCGCCGTAGCTGCCCGCCATGATCGAGAGCGTCTTCACCTTGCGGGCCACCAGTTCGCGGCCCGTGAGGGGCGAGATGTCGTCGGCCGGGCTGTCGAGGAGTTTTGCCAGTTCGGTCGCGAATCCTAAAGAAAGTACGGTTACCGAGCAGTCGGGCTGCGCGGCCAGCGTGCGGCGGTAGAGCGTGACGGGGTCTTCGATCTGCTCCGGGGTCTTGCTCCGGGCGAAGGCCGGGGAGCCGTCTTCGCGGGTCATCGCGCACACCGCCGCCGTGTAGTCGGGAGCGTGGTCGTTGAGCACCGGGGTCGGCGACTGCGCCAGCGGAATGTCGGGGTAGCCGTACCACGTGTTGAGGATGTCGATGTAGTCGGTGGCCGTCGGGCTGAGTTTGTGGTTGCCGATGGCGAGCAGGTCTACGCGGCCGTCGTCCATCGCCTTGTAGATCAGATCGAAGGCCAGTGCGTCGTCGATGTCGTTGCCCATGTCGGTTTCGACGATCAGCCGGATCGGTTCCGGCGCCGGCGCTGCGGACCGGGAGCCGCAGCCCGTGCCCGCGAGCAGCAGGGCGGCCGCTGCGGGGAGCAGTGAGGTTTTCATTTCGGATTCGGGTTTTTAGTTGCCGCCGGAGGCGATGATCGAAGCCAGTCCGGCGATGAAGAAGAGGAACATCACGGCCAGCAGCGTGTTGGTTTTGCGGTCGGCGCCCTTGAACTCCTTCCAGATGAAGACGCCCCACACGGCGGCGATCATCGGCGCGCCCTGTCCGAGCGCGTAGGAGATGGCGGCCCCGGCCTTGCCGGCGGCGATGTAGCTGAAGGCCGTTCCGAGACACCAGACGGCGCCGCCCAGCATGCCCACGAGGTGCGTGGGGAGCGAGCCGCGGAAGTACTCGCGGTAGCTGACGGGCGCTCCGACGAAGGGACGGCGCATGGCGTAGGTGTTGAAGGCGAAGTTGCTCAGCAGCACGCCGACCGAGAAGACAAAGATCGCCGAATAGGGCGTCAGCATGCCGGGCGTCGGGGCCGCGAAGTTGTCGAGGTCCATCGCCGCCGCGACGAACCGGTAGAAGAACGACATCAGCACGCCCGCCACGACGGCCAGTATGATGCCTTTGCGGTTCTGGGCCGCCGAGTCGCCGCTCTTGCGCATGCGCCCCGAGGCGATGCCGTTGCAGATGATTGCGACAACGATGAGCGCAACGCCCAGGAAAAGCACGACGGGATCGCCTTTCGGCGCTCCGACGTAGTTGACGATGACGCCCAGCACCAGCGCGAGTCCCACGCCCAGCGGGAAGGCCACCGAAAGCCCGGCCAGCGATACCGAGGCCGAGAGCAGGATGTTCGAGGCGTTGAAGATCACGCCGCCCAGCACGACGCTGCCGATGCCTCCCCATTCGGCCTGCGCGAGGTCTTCGAGGAAGGGACGGCCCTCGGTCCCGATGCTTCCCATCGTGAAGCCCAGGAGAATGGCGAAGAGCACCATGCCGATCACGTAATCCCAGTAGAAAAGCTCGTAACGCCAGGTCTTGCCGGCGAGTTTCTGGGTGTTTCCCCACGAGCCCCAGCAGAGCATCGTGATGAAGCAGAAGATGACTGCCAAAGAGTAGCTGTTAACAACGAACATAGTATTTGAGTTTTAAGGTTTTCGTTCGGTTCAGGCGAGGGTCTCCAGCTCCCCGCGCCACGGTATCGAGGCCTGTGCGCCCATGCGGGTCACCGAGACCGAGGCGCTGTGTGCGGCGAACCGCACGGCGTCGGCCAGACTGCGGCCTTCGGAGAGCGCCACCAGCAGGGCGCCGTTGAAGACGTCGCCGGCGGCGGTCGTGTCTACGGGCGTGACCGTGCGCGCCGGGATCAGCAACTCCTCCGCGGGGGTCCGGATCAGCGCGCCTTCGCTGCCCAGCGTGACGATGACGTTGCCGACGCCTTTCGCCAGCAGCGCCCCGGCCGCTTTCGAGGCGTCCTGCACGGTGTGCACGGGGATTCCCGTCAGCGTTTCGCTTTCCGTGCGGTTGGGGGTGATCAGGTAGACCTTGCGCAGCAGTTCGTCGGCGAGCGGCATGGCCGGGGCCGGGTTGAGCACTACGCGGGTTCCTGCCGCATATGCCTTTTCGATGGCGCAGGCCACCGTTTCCATCGGGATTTCGAGCTGTACGAGCAGGTATTCGGCTCCGGCGATGCGGTCCGCCACGGCGTCGATCGCCTCGCACGTGAGGCTGTGGTTGGCACCGGGAGCCACGGCGATGCAGTTCTCGCCGTCCTGCGAGACGAAGATCAGCGCCGTACCGGTCGGGGTGTCCTTGGCCGTGAAGAGGGCCTCGGTGTTGATGCCGTCGGCGGCGAACTGCTGCCGGAGGGCTGCGGCGCCGGCGTCGTCGCCCAGACACGAGACGAAGGCCACGTCGCCGCCCAGGCGTGCGGCCGCGACGGCCTGGTTGGCCCCTTTGCCGCCGTTGGACTGCATGAAGCGCGCCTCGCCGACGGTCTCGCCCGGGCGGGGCAGGTGTTTGACGCAGGCAATCATGTCGATGTTGGTACTGCCTATTACCAGAATCTTGTTCATGTTCGGTTATCGTTGGTTAATTTCTGTCGTTTTTTCGCCCTGCGGGGTCCGGATGCGGCTCAACCCCGCGGAGATGCGGTTTTTCGGTTTTCAGGTCGTCCGCCGATTGTCCCCGATGCCGTTTCTTGCCGTTTTGCGCCCGTTGTTTTCATAAGGTGTCTTTGCAGAATACGGTTCTTATGGGGCCTGTAGCAGATGTTCGGTTTTCGGATGCTATCTTTTTAGCCCTGTTTGCGCTTATCGTTTGCGCAAATATAATTACTTTTTGGAAACCTCCAAAATTATTTTACCGTTTTTCTTTTCTTTTTCGATATTTTTCATATATTTGTCATGGGTGAACTGAAAATAAAGCAATGAAAAAAGAAACTCTCGTTAGCATCGCCGAACGTTCCGGATGTTCGATTTCCACTGTTTCGCGCGTTTTGAGCGGCAATGCGGCCAAATACCGCATCAGTCAGCGTACCGTGGCGCGCGTAACAGAGGAGGTCAAACGCTGCAACTATACGCCCAGCCTGCTGGCAAAGGGTTTACGCACAAATCGTACCGATACGATCGGGCTGCTGATTCCGAACATCGAGAATTCGTTTTTCGCCGGCGTTGCGGGCGTGGTGATCCGCGAGTCGCGCAATTATAATTATAAGGTGGTGGTGGTCGACACGCAGGAGGACGAGCGCAACGAGCAGGACGGACTGTCGGCGCTGCTGGCGCGGCGGGTGGACGGCATCGTCGCCGCGCCGTGCGGCAGCAATTCGGAGCTGTTCGCCAGTGTGCAGGAGGGCGGCATGCCGCTGGTGCTGATCGACCGCTATCTGCCCGACGCCGGGATGCTCTCCTATGTCACGACGGACAATTACCGCGGTGCGGTGATGGCGACCGAGTACCTGCTCGAAAACGGACACCGCCGCATCGCCTGCATCCAGGGCACGCCCCATTCGATGCCTGTGCGGGACCGCGTGCGGGGATTCGGCGACACGCTGCGGGCGCACGGCCTCGGGGACCGGATCGTGGTGACGGGCGAGGATTTCTCGGTGCAGAACGGTTATCTGGAGACCAAGCTGGCGCTGGCCCGGGAGGAGCGGCCCACGGCGATCTTCGCCTTGAGCAACCTAATTCTGCTCGGGGTGGTGAAGGCGGTGCACGAGTCGGGCCTGCGGATTCCCGACGACATTTCGGTCGTTTCGTTCGACGACAACATGCTTTTCAACTACCTCGATCCGGCGATCACCTGCATCGGCCAGCCGACGGACGAGATCGGCACGCTGGCCGTGAAGCTGCTCATTCGCGCCGTCCGCGAGCCCGGCGCGGCGCCTTCGCACCTGCACCTGCCGCCGTCGCTGATCATCCGCCGCTCGGTGCGCAACCTGCTGCTGTGAGAAAACGAAAAGCGCACCGTATTTATCCGGGTTATTGTTTGATAAGGGTATGCCTTATGCCAGAACCGGCATGCCGCATTTTTCAGGATCAATTCATTTTCGGTCAATTCAATATAAAATAAAGCGCTGGCCGATGCCGCTAACAGTATGATCAGCGGGATAAACGGGATGAGCAATAAGGAGCTTTTTTCCGGAACATAAAGGATTGTTAATGGAATTATGCATACAAACATCAAAATAGGCATAAAACAAGCCCAGATCGTTACCGAACTCCAAATCGAACGCTTATAAGTTTTCATGTTTATTGAGGATATGATGCAATCCGGGAGTTTCCACCGTGAAGCCCTTCTCGCGTAATGTTTGAATTAAATCCGGATAATCTCGTTCATCGACCAAATCGGTCACATAACGCCATGATTTCTTCGCCGGCGTCATCACCTGAATATAAGGCCGCGATAATCCGCCCTTATAGCCGATTTCAATTTTTTCAATAGTATTGAATTGAAATTCAGCATACCAGAAGCGATATGCCGGATTTTGGACAATCAATGAATTCTCCGTTAAAACAACATAAAATAATTGAGTTGCAGTACACGCTACAATAAAAGACAGGACACAAAGTTCAATAACAAGAAAAACAAGAAAGCCTTTCAGATTTCCAATCGTCATCAATAAAAACAGGGCCAATATAACAACGATCGGTTTCAAAGTGTACATTGAAGTAGACTTTTTGATGGAACGGCGGTAAATTTTCATAACTGTCATTATGTTGGCTGCTTTCGAGCCGGAAAAGGCCATTAACAAAGATACGAAGAATTCAAGTATAAGTGAATTTTCCTGCCATTATCTAACTTTATATCTTTTTTATTGAGATTTACGGATCGATAGAATTTGTTCGGAGCTTAATTTTTCGTCAAGGAAAAGCCGCTGTTCTTCAGTTAGTTCCGCTCCGAGAAACTTCTTGGGTTTCAAAGCTCGCAAAGACTCGTATTTCGAAGTCAATTCTGACTGTGAGTATAAATCTATTTTTGAAAATTCTTTACGATAACCGGTCGAAGTAGTTCCTCCGATTACTGGAAAAGTTCCATAATAATTTGAGAGAAATCCACTGATTAATTTACCATTCTCAAATTGCCCTTCCCGGAAATAATATTTACTGATCGTGCCTATGCGTGTATATAAAATACCATTTCCGTGCGGAACCCCGTCTTTGCATTCACCGACATAAATCGACCGGGGCTTATAATAAATCGTATCTACTCCATTCGCAGCTCCGTCCTTGAAATCCCCCCATGCGAATTGTACCAGAATTCGAGAAATGCCGTCCGTATCCGGAATACTCGCCATCCTTGAATTCGCCGTAATAGCGGTGCCCGTTCTTTTTGTAATGCGTGCATACTCCGTTGGGGATGCCCCGCTCGAAATGGCCGATATAAATGCCCAGCGAATCGGAATAGAGCACCCCTTCGCCGCAAGGGTATTGACCCTCGTAGCGGATTCCGTTTCCAACGATGACCGTGTCGCACACGGCGCCGAAGGAAAAATTCGCATACAGCGAAACGAGACTGAAGATAAATAATTTATACATATCCGTATATTTTTAGGATTTGTATTATTGAGATGCTATTATTATTCCCGCTTCCCCCCCCCTCCCCCATGTTCCGATGCAAGTCCTGCCACAAAATGGACAGGCGGAATTATGACATTGGCAAGGGACGCTATGACACGCAGACTGTAAGATAATGATAAATGTTGCTATCTGCAATATATGGTCAAAAAATGTAAATTGAAAAATGATCTGATTTGTTTGTAATCAGTGCTGAATCAGTATCCGTCAGTCTCGTTTGGTAAATTGGGCAATACGATATTGCAATGCTCGTTTGCTGATGAAAGGGCGGGGTCGGACCCTGAAAAGCAGTATCCCGGAGATATGGGATGACTCTCTGCCGCCTTTGCGATTGATTGTTCCGCTCCTATTTATAGCATGACGGACATCAGATGACGAGGCGCAACGTAAATGCGGATAGACCTGGATTTGCGTTGTTTGCGGCGCGCGTCCCGATCTGTCAGGATTCGGGCGAAAAATCGTCCCGAATCGGGCCTTTTTGCCCTATGTGCATGAAAAAAGCGGCTGCCCTGTTCGGTAACCGCTTGATTCCTCGAGCTGACACCGGGACTTGAACCCGGGACCTCTTCCTTACCAAGGAAGTGCTCTACCACTGAGCTATGTCAGCAACATTTCTCTTTCGAGTGGTGCAAAAGTACATAAGAAAAATGAAAAGACCAAAAATTTGTACACTTTTCATAATTATTTTCTACCTTTACTACCAAATCATAATAAAAACCAGATGAAACGCATCTTAATAGTAGGCGCAGGCGGTCAGATCGGTTCCGAACTAACCGTTTACCTGCGCAGTATCTACGGCGGCTCGAACGTCGTCGCTACCGACATGCGCGAGTGCCGGTCGCTGGCCGGGGACGGTCCTTTCGAGGTGCTCAACGCCCTCGACGCAACGGCCATGGCCTCGGTCGTGGCCCGTCACCGCATCGACACGATCTTCAACCTCGTGGCCCTGCTGTCGGCCGTCGGCGAACGCAATCCCCAGATGGCCTGGAACGTCAACATGGGGGCGCTCAACAATTCGCTCGAAGTGGCCCGGCAGCACCATTGCGCGCTGTTCACCCCCTCGTCGATCGGCGCCTTCGGGCCGTCGTCGCCCAAGGACAAAACCCCGCAGGACACGATCATGCAGCCGACGACGATCTACGGCATCTGCAAGGTCACGGGCGAACTGCTCGGGAACTACTACCACCACAAATACGGCGTCGACACCCGTTCGGTGCGTTTCCCGGGCATCATATCGAGCGTCACGCTGCCCGGCGGCGGTACGACCGACTACGCCGTGGAGATTTATTACGAGGCGATCCGGAGCGGCAAATTCACCTGTCCCGTTCCGTCGGACGTCTACATGGATATGATCTACATGCCCGACGCCCTGCGCGCCTGCGTCGAACTGATGGAGGCCGACCCTGCGAAATTGATCCACCGCAACAGCTTCAACCTCGCGTCGATGAGCTTCACGCCCGAGATCATCTGCGCCGAGATCAAAAAGCGTCTGCCCGCCTTCACGATGGACTACAACGTCGATCCCGTGAAGAAGGAGATCGCCGAGAGCTGGCCCAATTCGCTGGACGACACCTGCGCCCGCGAGGAGTGGGGCTGGCGGCCCGAGTGGGACCTCTCGCGCATGACCGACGACATGCTGGCGCACATCCGCGCGAAGCTGGGTGCGGAATAAGTGAAAAGAGGCGGCGATTTCGGCCGCTTCGGCAACTGAACAGCCTATGAAACGAATTGTCCGGATCGTCGTTGTCTCTGTGCTGTTGCTTGCGGCAATTGTCGCGGGCGGCAGTCTCTACATGCTCTCCTATTCGCTCCGGCCCGATGCGACGATGCGGGCCAAGAACGCTTCGTCGTATGAATATATGTACGGCGAATATCCTTTCCTGCGGCCGTGGGTCGACAGTCTGGAGCGCACCGGGGCCTTGCGCGACACGGTGATTCTCGGTTCGGAAGGCGAACGGCTGCACGCGATCTATGCGGCGGCTCCCCGTCCGACGGACCGGACGGCGGTGATCGTCCACGGCTATACGGACAACGCCGTGCGGATGCTGATGATCGGCTATCTCTACAACCGCGACCTGGGCTGCAACATCCTGCTGCCGGACCTTTATTACCACGGGCAGAGCGAAGGCCGTGCCATCCGGATGGGGTGGAAGGACCGCTTCGACGTGCTGCGGTGGATGGACATTGCCAACGACATCTTCGGCGGCGACACCCGGATGGTGGTCCACGGGATTTCGATGGGCGCGGCGACGACCATGATGGTCTCGGGCGAGGAGCAGCAGCCCTATGTGAAATGTTTCGTCGAGGATTGCGGCTATACGAGCGTCCGGGACCAGTTTTCGAAAGAGCTTAAAGAGCAGTTCGGGCTTCCGGCCTTTCCGCTGCTCGACGCGGCGAGCTGGCTGTGCGGCCTGAAATACGGCTGGACTTTCGGCGAGGCTTCGTCGCTGGAGCAGGTGAAGAAGAGCCGGCTGCCGATGCTGTTCATCCACGGCGACGCCGACGATTACGTGCCGACGCGGATGGTCTATCCGCTTTACGGGGCCAAGCCCGGCGACAAGGAGCTGTGGGTGGTTCCGGGAGCGTCGCATGCCAATTCGTACCGCGACAACCGGGAGGAGTACACGCGCCGCGTCGGGGAGTTCGTGGGGCGGTATATCGGCGGCCGGCCGGAGTGAATTGAGCCGCCCTCGATGTGGAGGCGTGTGATTTGCAGCAGGCGCAGGCCTTCTGCCGGATTCTGGCGGAGACCGTCGGGAAACTCCCGGCCGAAGTGCGCGGGCGGCTTTACCGCCCGGCCGCCGAGAACTGCGTGAAAGGGACGGTCCTGACGGGAGCCGCGGGCGCCGGCCCCGGGCTGAATCCGGTGCGTGGAGGTTGCACGGTGGGCTCCCCTCCCGGGGAAGGAGGTACGACAAAAAAACCGGAGGTTCTCCTCAAGGGAACCTCCGGTTTTCATTTGGTCGGGATTGCTCGATTATTCGGCCTTGCCGTCCGAACCGAGAACCTCCTTGATCTTGTGGATGTAGAGCTTCTTCATGTTGTCGCGGGCGGGACCCAGGTACTTGCGGGGGTCGAACTCGGCGGGTTTGGTGGCGAAGACCTCGCGGATGGCGGCGGTCATGGCCAGACGCGAGTCGGAGTCGATGTTGATCTTGCAGACGGCGCTCTTGGCGGCCTG
>ERZ860322.994-NODE-994-length-18010-cov-12.532776_pt1 | contig 18010 bp, 5 predicted proteins | sample MGYA00509979_ERZ860322 | MGnify/ENA primary metagenome ERZ860322 (study PRJEB30046, sample SAMN00715217) | human gut metagenome | study: EMG produced TPA metagenomics assembly of the A metagenome-wide association study of gut microbiota in type 2...
GTGCGGGCCCCCGTCAATTCCTTTGAGTTTCAACCTTGCGGCCGTACTCCCCAGGTGGATTGCTTATTGCGTTAACTCCGGCACGGAGGGGGTCAGACCCCCCACACCTAGCAATCATCGTTTACAGTGTGGACTACCAGGGTATCTAATCCTGTTTGCTCCCCACACTTTCGAGCCTCAGCGTCAGTTAGAGCCCAGCAAGCCGCCTTCGCCACTGGTGTTCCTCCGAATATCTACGCATTTCACCGCTACACTCGGAATTCCGCTTGCCTCTACTCCACTCAAGAATAACAGTTTCAACTGCAGTTTATGGGTTGAGCCCATAGTTTTCACAGCTGACTTGCTATCCCGCCTGCGCTCCCTTTACACCCAGTAATTCCGGATAACGCTTGCCACCTACGTATTACCGCGGCTGCTGGCACGTAGTTAGCCGTGGCTTCCTACTCGGTTACCGTCATTTATTCGTCACCGAAAACAGAGGTTTACAATCCGAAAACCGTCTTCCCTCACGCGGCGTTGCTGCATCAGGCTTTCGCCCATTGTGCAATATTCCCCACTGCTGCCTCCCGTAGGAGTCTGGGCCGTGTCTCAGTCCCAATGTGGCCGTTCAACCTCTCAGTCCGGCTACCGATCGTCGACTTGGTGAGCCGTTACCTCACCAACTATCTAATCGGACGCGAGCCCATCTTTCAGCGGATTGCTCCTTTGATCACTGTATCATGCGGTACTGTAATCTTATGCGGTATTAGCATCTGTTTCCAAATGTTATCCCCCTCTGAAAGGCAGGTTGCTCACGCGTTACTCACCCGTCCGCCACTAAGTTCAAAAGTCATTTGACCGAAGTCGCATTCCTTAAGAACTCCGTTCGACTTGCATGTGTTAGGCACGCCGCCAGCGTTCATCCTGAGCCAGGATCAAACTCTCTAAAATTTGTATCATATCCGCCGAAGCGGCTACAATCAATTTCAGAGCTTGTTCTGCTCTATCTTACCAAGAAACTTTCGTTTCCCGGAATTACTTTTTTACGTCTCTTTGACGCGAATCTCAGGGTTCCTTGTTTCTTTCGTTGTTTAATTTTCAAGGTACTCGTCACTTGTCTTTTCCGACGTTCCCGCGCTGCCGCGCCGACCCGTCTCTCAAGTGCTCGACTATAATAACACAACCGGCCGCACTTGTCAACAGTAAAATTCAATTTTTTTCAGATTTTCTTCATTTTATTTGACCGTGCGGAGAGTCAAAAAAGCCTGCGCGGAATTAAGAACCGCACAGGCCTTGATATATAACGAACTCAGACGGCTGCCGGCTCCGCCGCGCTTATTGCGCTGTCAAAAAATCCGACAATATCGCGGAAATATTCGTCGCGGCACTTCTCGTTGTGCAGCTCGTGACGGGCGTCTTTATATATATGTATCTCTGCGTTGAGTCCCGCCTTGCGATAGCGCCGAAGAAGCTTCTTCGCCTTTGACGACTTCGTGCCTCCTATCGGATCCATATCGCCGCTGAAAATTCCGATGCGGACATTGGGGCTGATCTTTGCGATATTTTCTTTTTTATATATCCTGCCGAACGCCTTTATCATATTCCAATCGAAGTTGACGCTGATATCTATTCCCGCCATGGGGTCGTCAATGAACACCTGTCGGCGCTCCACGTCGCTCGTCACCCACTGGCTCGGACCTTTTTCGCCCTTATAGCGCGCGTCAAAAATCATATCGCTCACGGGATTGACGAACTTCGGGCGCCAATCCTTGGCGAACAGCTCAAGCGGCCAGAGCAGAGCGAGCGCAGCCTGCGCGCCGTTCATATCGGCGGTTCCGCAGAGCGCGACGGCCTTGACGTCCGTCCCCTGCTGGAGAAAATCCTGCGCCAAAAAGCTGCCGTAGCTGTGACCCATGAGCACCTGCGGAAGATGATAGCGCTCCTTGAGCCAATTATAGAAGAACACAAGATCCTTGACAGTCTTTCTCTCGATATCGCCCGGATGTCTGCCGCGGTTCTCGTCGGTCTCGGTGTTTCCGTGGGCGCGGTGATCGTCGGCAAAGACTATATAGCCGTGCTCATTGAACATCTGCGCCACTTCGTGATATCTGCCGGCATATTCGCACATTCCGTGCGAAATCTGCACGACACCCTTGGGGCTTTCAACATCGTCCCAGAGGTAGCAGTGTATCGGGGTTGAATCGAAGCTCTTGATATCAAGCTGCTGCATAATATTTCTCCTTTACGACTTTATTTATTTTATTATTAATGTATTATCTTATGCTCATCCAGACCTGCATATCGCTCTCGCCGCGGTTGGCAAAGGCGAAATACGGAATGAGTCTGATGCGTGTCGGCTCATGCTTCATCTCATCGACGGGCGCATAGAGCGCACCCGAGCCCGAGATTCTCGTCCCGTCAACATCGAGAGCCGGTATACCGAAGCCCAAATCGACGGGCTCCGCGTTGAGCTCGGAGGAGAGGGAGAGCGAGAATATGTCGCCGTTGTCCACACCCTCGGCGCAGTAGACGACCGGACCGCGCATAACGGCGACCTTGCCGGAATCCTCATGCACGGAGGGGTCGGCAGAGACGATAACCGGGGACATGTCGAAATAAAGCTCTATTTTTGCGCCGTCACGGCAGTCAAAAAGCATATAGCCGCCGCTCGTACCGAGATTTTCGGCGAGCTTCGCTTCGACAGAGAAATCGCGGCACCACGAGGGTATTCTGACAGCGAGCTTCACGGGTGCGCCGCCGACGCAAACGGTCACTCCGCCGTCGGACGGATAGTCCGTTATTTGAGAGACATGCACCGTCCCGCCGTTCATATCAATATCGGTATCGCTCTGCATAAACTGATGGACATAGACCGTGTCGCCGTCATACGAATATATATACTTTCCGATGCTCTCGACAAAGCGGGCGACATTCGGCGGGCAGCAGGAGCAGTCGAACACCTCGACGCGCTGCGTTATAGGCAGGCGGACTTCCTCGCCGCGCCAGTATTTTATATTCCGCTTTGAAAGGTCTATCGAGAGCGGATTTTCATAGAAGAAGCTTTTTCCGTCGAGCGATACGCCGGAGAGAAAGCCGTTATATATGACCCGCTCCACCGTATCGGCATAGCGGGAATCGACTGCAGTCAGCGACATACGTTGTGCAAACATCGCCAAGGAAACGGCGGCGCAGGTCTCTGCATAGGCGGTCTCGTTCGGCAAATCGCCGTCAACCGTGAACGCCTCGCCGACGCGGGTCGAGCCGATGCCGCCCGTGATATACATACGGTGCTCCGTTATATTCTTAAATATACTGTTCGCAGCGGCAAGCAGCTCTCTGTCGCCGCACTCATAGGCGATATCCGCCATGGCGCTGTAGATATAACAGGCTCTGACGCTGTGTCCGGTGGCCTGCGTCTGCTCGCGCAGGGGTATCATATCCTGAAGATAGTCCTCGGAGGCAAAGCCGCTCGCCTGTCCCCTGTCCTTCTCGTTGTTGCCGCGCTTATCCACAAAGAAACGGCTGAGGTCGAGCCAGCGTTTTTCGCCCGTGCAGCGGTACAGACGCACAAGAGCAAGCTCTATCTCGGGATGACCCGGGGTAGTAAACGCCGCGGAATCCTCCCTGCAAAAAACTGTTTCGATAAGCTCGGCATAGCGGCGCATAAGGTCGAGGAATCTGCGCTTGCCCGTCGCCTCATAGTAGGCTACTGCCGCTTCGATGAGATGCCCCGCGCAGTAGAGCTCGTGATGGTCGCGGTCGGTAAAGCGCTTGCCGGGCTCGACCACAGTGTACCAGACGTTAAAATATCCGTCGGGAGTCATGTTCCTCTCGATGCGGTCAATCAGCTCCTCGACATAGCTTTCGAGTTCGGCGTCACTATGCTTTGAGAGCACATATGCCGCGGCCTCCATCCACTTCGCGGCATCGGAGTCATAGAAAAAATGCGGGCGATCGGGCTCGCCCTGCTTCCAGTTGCAGCCGAGAGCCGAAAATCTCCCCGTGTCCTCAAACCTGCGGCGCACGCTGTCGAGCGTCACGGACTCGTTTAAAGCAATGCGGTCTTTCCAGAAGCCGCCCGTTATGTTTACTTTATCAAAAGGTACCGAATACTGTTTGCTCATTGCGCAGCCCTTTCACAAAAATTATCTTCTGTCAACAGAACTATAATACCACAAAATGGTCAAAATTGGTAGGACATTTAAAAAAAATTATGAACAAATTCGCCTGTGGATTGAAGATTGAGGGAAAATATGCTAATATATCTATGCTTATAATTTGCATCATTGTGCTTTTTTTGAGGAGGACTCTTGGAATGGAGTATAAGCTGAATACAACAAATTACCGCGACTTCAAGGTAATTGAGGACAACAAGTGCGCGGCACGAGCATATTTTATACCGTATTCAAAAAAGGAAAAGCTGAGCGCCGTCGATATTAAACACGAGCGCACCGATTCCGATCTTGTCGAGGTACTCTCCGGCGAGTGGGATTTCAAATATTACAGCGACATCTCGCTCATCCCCGAGGTTTTGAACGCGCAGAGCGTTGAGTTTGACAAAATACAGGTTCCCTCGACCTGGCAGCGTACCGGCTACGAGCCGCCGGTATATCTCAACTGCCCCTATGAATTCGACCTGCCCAATCCGAACCTGCCCGAGCATATGTCCGCCGGAATCTACCGCAAGAGCTTTGAGGTCACAAATTCCGACGACATTCATATTTTGAGCTTCCTCGGCGTTGTCCCGTGCATTGACCTCTATGTCAACGGAATGTACGTCGGTTACAGCGAGGGCGCGCACAATACGGCGGAGTTCGACATCTCGGAATTCATATACGAGGGCACAAACGAGCTGCTTGCGGTCGTTCACAAATGGTGCACCGGCACGTATCTTGAGTGCCAGGATATGTTCCGCGAAAACGGAATTTTCCGCGACGTGCTTCTCTACAGGCTTCCTGCGGTATATGTCAACGACTACTTCATTCGCCCGCGCAAGGCGGACGGAAAATGGACTGTGGACGTCGAAGTTACGCTCGAGGGCAAGCTCAACGGCTGCGAGGTCGGCTTCTCGCTCGAGAAGGACGGCAAGGTTATTGCGGGCGAGACTGTAAAGGCAGAACGCCTTACATATATGACCTTCACCGACCTCGATGTCACAGAGTGGAACGCGGAGGTTCCGACAGTCTATAACGCTTATATATCACTGTACAGAAACGGTGAGGAGCTCATGACGCTGCGAAACCTTACGGGCTTCAAAACAGTGGCTATAAAGGGCAACACCTTTACATTCAACGGACAGGTTATCAAGTTCAAGGGCGTCAATCATCACGACACAAACGGCAAAACCGGCTATGTTATGACCTTCGACGACTACGAAAAGGATGTCCTTCTCATAAAAGAGTTCAACGGCAATGCCGTGCGCACCTCGCACTATCCCCCCGACCCGCACTTAATAGCGCTCGCCGACATATACGGTCTCTACATAGTTGACGAGGCGGATATCGAGACTCACGGCGCGTGCTTCGCTCCGCACAACGACATGAACAAAATCAGCAACGACCTCAAATGGGCTCCGCGCTACCTTGACAGGGTCAAGAGAATGTATATGCGTGACAGGAGTCATCCGTGTATCACCATGTGGTCGCTGGGCAACGAGGCGGGCGGCTACGCCTGCCAGGACGTCTGCTATGACTATATGCATGAAATATGCCCCGAAATACCCACCCACTACGAGGGAGTCATACACACAAAGCGCAAGGCTTACGATGTGGTTTCCGATATGTATCCGACGCACGAGCAGGTTGAAAATGTCGGCAAGGGCACGCATAAGGGCGCATGGTACAAGACAAAGCCCTATTTCCTCTGCGAATATGTTCACGCGATGGGCGTAGGCCCGGGCGCGATGGAGGAATATTGGGACAGCTTCTATAAATACGACAACCTCATGGGCGGCTGCATCTGGGAATGGGCGGATCATGCGGTATATCACGCCGACGGACCCTATAGATACACCTATGGCGGCGACCACGGCGAGAAAAAGCACGACGGAAACTTCTGCGTCGACGGTCTTGTTCATCCCGACCGCACGCCCTCAAGCGGCGCTCTTGAGATGCAGGCGGTCTACCGTCCCCTCAGAGCGAAGCTCAACCGCGACGGAAGCTTTGTTTTCACGAACACCAACCGTTTCCGCAGCTCGGGCTATATCACAGTTGTCCGCTCTATGACGGTTGACGGCATTGAAAGCGACAAGAAAGAGCGCTTCTCGCTTGACATTGAGCCCTGCAAGAGCAAAAAAGTCACTTTCAAGGACGCTATACCCGACGGCTGCGACTGCCGCATGAACTTTGAATATCTCGACGGCGATAAATTCATCGCACGCGAGCAGATCGTAATAAAGAAAACGAACAAGAAAGTTCCTCTGCCCGTAGGCAGCGTGTTTAATTGCAGAGAGGGCAGAGACACCGTGAAGGTCTATTTCTACGGCGGGTCTGTGAAGTTCGACCTGAAAACCGGCGAAATAGCGTCATACAAGCTCGGCGAAAAAGAGCTCATGAACCAATCCCCTGTCGCGCATAAGGGCTTTATCCCGAACATTTTCCGTGCGATGCTTGACAACGACAGGGTTATCATCGAGCAGTGGAAGAAGGCCGGATATGACGACATAACGGTTATTCCGCGCTCAACCGACTTCTCATGTTCAAAGCGCACCGCGAAGTTCACGGTCGATTTCAATCTCCGCTCCAAAAAGGGCGTTGTTGCAAAGGTCGGCATTGAATACACTGTTGACGCCGCAGGCTGCATAAAGGTCGAGACGGTATTCAACGCGAAGGCTCAGAAGAAAGCCGCCGCCGCTCTGCCGCGCTTCGGACTCGTGCTCGAGATGCCGGAGAGCTTCGAGAACATAGAATATCTCGGCTACGGCCCCTACGAGAACATGAGCGATTTCCGAGAGCATACGACATTCGGCGTATACAACACCACGGTCGACAGCATGGACGAGTTCTACATCAAGCCGCAGGATTACGGCGTGCGCACGGGCGTTCGCAGGCTCAGCATCACGGACGCGGACGGTGTCGGAATGATGATTTGCAACCCCGACAGGGATCTCAGCTTCACGGCGAGACACTTCACTCAGGCGCTCATGCAGCGCTCGATGCACTACGACGACCTCTACTCCGAGCACACGACGGTCATTGACATCGACGGCTTCCTCAGAGGCACCGGCACAGGCAGCTGCGGCCCGGACGTGCTCCCGAAATACGCGATAGACGGCCGCAAGGATCTCTCGTACAGCTTCGTTATCATCCCGATAAAGTAACAAACGAAGCGTTTATAAAGCTTTGAATCCTACTCACAGTTTTTGTGGGTAGGATTTTTTAGTTGGGGAGTCGGAGCGTAATTGATAGGGGTTGTGGGGATAAAACCGCCGTCAGTCAAACATTTTTATATTTTAAATTAGCAGAATCATGCAGAGGGCGGATGATATCAGCCCGCGGTTTATGCAGTGACTACAGCAGGCGAGCTAAGTTCGCCTCTACAAGGGGATAGCGGAAAGCTTTGCTTTGTAGTGGTCGGCGACTCGACGACCCTTTGAGGCGTTAGCGTCACCGAAAATCTATTCATTTCGCCCGTGTCTTGTAATACGCTCTCTGCTTGAGACTTGCCCCCTGTGCCGCCTGCGGCGGCAGCGGTGCGTCGAGTCGCCGCACCCTACAAAGGGGACATCGAGAAACAAAACAGTCTATGCAAAAGGGTAAATCCGCGCAATAACCCCTACAGGGGAGCCATAATCGGTCGGTTGTGTACTCTGCAACTCCAAAATTGCACATTTCTTTTTCAAGCTCTCAACACAACCGCATGGCTTCTGCGGAATATAAGAAAATCGGCTGTCGGGTTTTCCTCGGCAGCCGATTGGTTTTATTTTTGCTTTTTTACTTCTTCATCTGCTCGCGCAGGTGGTTTGAGAGCAGGGCGAGCGACGACGCCATGTTCTCATTCTGGACAAGTATACCGTCGGGCACAACAAGATGCACCGGAGCAAAGTTCCAAATGGCGCGGATGCCGCTGTTCACGAGCAGGTCGCATATCTCCTGCGCGCTCGACGCGGGAACGGTGATTATGCCTATATGTATGTTCACCTTGCGGCAGAAGCTCTCGAGCTGGGCTATCGGGAAGACCGTCTTGCCCTGGAACTCGGTGGGTTCTTCGCAGAGATCGAACGCCGCGATTATATTGAGGCCGTAGGCCTTAAAGCCGCTGTAATTGAGCAAAGCCTTGCCGAGGCTGCCTGCGCCGACTATAACGGCGTTGTCGATATCGTTATAGCCGAGAAAAGCCTCAAGCTCCGCGATAAGATCCTTGACGTTGTAGCCGACCTTCGGCTTGCCGGACGAGCTGACGCTCGCGAGATCCTTACGCACCTGGACATCATTGAGCTGGAGCGCTTCGGCGATGGTCGTGGCAGATATGTTTTTCGGAGCATCCTCGGGAAGTCCCTTGATATAGCTCAGATACATCGGAAGTCTCTGAAGGGTATGTTTTGAGATATTCTGAGTCATAAAAGTTCACCATCCTGAAAATTATACTTGTTCTGCAACCATTGTATCACATTTTATCAAATAGTTCAAGTGAACTTTGAAGGCAAAAAAAATCGGGGGAGCCGCCCGAGAGCGACTCCCCTTCTTACCTGCCGTTTAAAGCAGGATTTTCAGTTTTCGTTCGCAGCCTTAGACTGTGAAAGCAAAGTCGGTGGTATCCCAGACCTGTCTGTCGTTAGCGATGTACTTCGCGGTTGCGGTGTACTCGCCTGCACGAAGCTTGGCATTGATTGTCCAGATCTCGCCGTCGCCGTCGGGGGCGATGGAGACATCGGCATGATCTCTGTCATAGGTTCTGGTGGCGCCGGAAGCGTCAGCGATCTTGATCTTAGTGGCAGTGCCGTTGACGGTAACTTCGACGGAATCAGCAGAGGTCTTAACCTCGGTAACGCTGACAGCCGATACGGGCTTCGCGTCGATAATTACATCAAACTCAGTGCCGGCAGTCCAAGATCTGCCATACTTCGCCTTAGCAATGTGTCTGCCTGCGGGGATGTCAAGCTTGACAGTCCAAATCTCATAAGCGAGGTTGGTGCTGTTCGAATAGACCTCGATGCCCTCTGCGTCATAGGACTTGACGGTAACTCTGGGATCAAGTCTCGAAAGAGTTATCGTTCCGCCGTCTGCGCAGACAACCTGAATCTTATCAGCCTTACCGGAGACCTTGAAGGTGTACTCCTGCTTGCCGCCGTAATTCGGGGTGTTGTAGGTTACTTCAAGAACGCCGTCCGGAGTCGGCTCTTCGGGTTTAACGTCGAATCTGACAGAGAAGTTATGGCCGTTCTCTTCCCAATCCTTGCCGAACTTCGCGAAGGCAACATATCTGCCCTCGGGAATGTTGACATTGATGGTCCAGATTTCGCCGTCGTCAGTCTTCTCTATCTTCAGAATACCGAGAGCATTGGCATCGCTTGTCATGGAGGTGTTTCTGTCAAACGTGCGGGTATTGCCGAATGCATCGACTATTCTGATCTTCTGAGGCTCGCCCTTAACCTTGATTGCATACTGGTGCATGCCGCCGTAGTTCGGGGACTCAGGAGTGACGGAGATGATGGACGAATCGTTGGCAACAAGGATAGCGTTGAAGCTAACATTCTCGATGCCCATAGTTCCGACCTCGGGATCCCAACCGGTGAAGTTGTAACCGTCGACAATCGGATCTGCGGGAGCTGCGATCTGCTCGCCAACCTTCGCGGTAACGGTTGCATGAACTTCGCCGTTTACATAGAAGGTAGCGGTGTAGGTCTCAAGCTCGAGAGCTGCGACTGCATCGTTGATAGCCGTGGTGGCTGCGTCAACAATGCCCTGCTCGGAGTACTTCTTGCCGGAGACATCCTCTGCGAGGACTGCTGCAAGAGCATCTCTGGTCTCGGCAGTGTACTTTCTGTCGTAGTTCTCTTCGCCCTGCTTAGCCTGAGCCGCTGCGACTGCCGCGTTGTAAGCGGTGTAGTCGGCATCGTTCTCGCTCCACTGGGAAACGAGGGTCAGGTTCTCTGCGGGCATGGTGGCGGGAACTTCGACGTTCCAGCCGGTGAAGGTGTAGCCCTCTCTGGGAGCCGGATCGGCAATCTCAAGAGCTGCGCCGAAGTAAACATCGGACTCTACGCCGTCAACAGTAAGCTTATACTGGTTACGGCTGTAGTAGATCTTAAGGGTAAGGCTGCCGTCTGCTGCGACTATGCCGGAAAGAACGCTGTTATCAGCAACCGTGAAGCCGTTGCGGCCTTCGGGAATAAGAGATACCTCTTCGCCCGTGGTTGCGGGAACAGTCATACTTTCGGCAGCGCCGTACTCACCGTCAAGACCCATGACATAGGTCTCAACCGTGTAGGTGACTTCGCCTGCGGAGAACTGAGCCGTGAAGGTCAGCTCGTGTGCGGGCATATTTTCGGGAATCTTAGGATCCCAGCCGGTGAAGACATAGCCTTCCTTAGTCGGGTTCTCTGAGGGAACAGGAACCCGGTAGCTGACTAAGCCGCCCTTATCACCGTCGAACTCAGCAAAGACAGAACCGTCATCGTTGAGGTAGGTGACCTTGTATCTCATGAGTTCAAGACCGAGCACTGCATCGTTAATAGCCTTTTCGGCTGCATCGATTATATGCTGCTCATCGTACTTCAGACCCTCGGGAACGACTATGGCAAGAGCCGCATCGAGAGCCGCTCTCGACTCTGCCGTATAGGTTGCCTCATACGCATATTCGGAATCGTTGACTATTCCTTCCGCGTGAGCTCTGGCCGCCCTGTACTCTGTGTAGTCGGCGTCGTCCTTAATCCATGTCGAAACGACTGTTACATCGTGTGCGGGCATGGTCTCGGGAAGCTCAGGTTCCCAACCTGCGAAGGTGTAGTGCTCCTTGACGGGGTCTGCTACGGAAACAGCCGCGCCATAGTAGAAGGTATGCGCAACGCCTTCAGCGGTAAGGGTGTACTGGTTACGGCTGTAGAATACCTTGAGGACAAGGCTTCCGTCTGCCGCGATCTCGCCGGAAAGAACGCTCTTCTCATTGTCAACCGTGAAGCCCTCGCGGGTCTCGGGGACGAATGTTGCGGTAGAGCCGGTGGTTCCGGTGAGAGTATCAGAGATAGGCTCGCCGTAAACGCCGTCGGTGCCCATTACATAGGTGTTGACGGTATAAGCGGTGTCACCTGCCGCTGTGAACACTGCCTCGAAGGTAGCGTCTGCGGTACCCATAACGCCGACGGAGGGTCTCCAACCTGCGAAGGTGTAGCCTTCCTTGGTGGGATCCGCGGGGGCGACGATCTGCTCGCCGACCTTAGTCGGAACCTTAGCATACTCTACGCCGTCAACGTTGAATATCGCGTTGTAGGTCATCAGCTCGAGAGCTGCGACTGCGTTATTGATAGCGGTTGTTGCCGCATCAACAACACCCTGCTCGGAATAAAGCTTGCCGGAGACATCCACTGCGAGAGCTTCCGCGAGAGCATTTCTGCTCGCCTCGGTGTATCTTGCTGCGTAGTCGGACTCGGCCTGCTTTGCATGGGCTGCTGCGACTGCCGCGTTGTAAGCGGTGTAGTCAGCGCCGTTCTCGCTCCACTGGGAAACGAGAGTCAGATCCTCTGCAGGCATGGTGGCGGGAACCGCGGGGCTCCAGCCGGCGAAGGTGTAGCCCTCTCTGGGAGCCGGATCGGCTATCTCGAGAGCTGCGCCGAAGTAAACATCGGACTCTACGCCGTCAACAGAAAGCTTATACTGGTTACGGCTGTAGTAGACCTTAAGGGTAAGGCTGCTGTCTGCCGCGACTATGCCGGAAAGGACACTGTCACCTGCAACCGTGAAGCCCTCGCGGGCGTCGGGAGTAAGAGTCACCTCTTCGCCCGTGGTTGCGGGAACGTTCTTTGTTTCGGCAGCGCCGTACTCGCCGTCAAGACCCATGACATAGGTCTCAACCGTGTAGGAGACTTCGCCTGCGGAGAACTTGGCGTTGAAGGAAACATCCTCAAGACCCATGACTCCGACTTCGGGATCCCAACCTGTGAAGACATAGCCTGTCTTGGTGGGATTTTCGGGCTTAGCGATCTGCTCGCCGACCTTCGCCTGAACGGTTGCATGAACAGCGCCGTCAACATAGAAGGTAGCGGTGTAGGTCATAAGCTCGAGAGCTGCGACTGCGTCGTTGATAGCCTTAGTGGCTGCATCGACAACACCCTGCTCGGAGTACTTCTTGCCGGAGACGTCCACTGCGAGAGCGTCGGCAAGAGCCTTTCTCGTGGCCTCGGTGTACTTCTTGTCGTAGTTCTCTTCTGCCTGCTTGGCCTGAGCCGCTGCGACTGCCGCGTTGTAAGCGGTGTAGTCGGCATCGTTCTCGTTCCACTGGGAAACGAGGGTCAGGTTCTCTGCGGGCATGGTGGCGGGAATATCCATATTCCAGCCTGCGAAGGTGTAGCCCTCTCTGGGAGCCGGATCGGCAACGTTAAGAGCTGCGCCGTAGTAAACGTCTGTCTCCACGCCGTCAACAGAAAGCTTGTACTGGTTACGGCTGTAGTAGACCTTAAGAACAAGGCTGCCGTCCGCAAGGACTGTGCCGGAAAGGACACTGTTATCTGCAACCGTGAAGCCCTCGCGGGTCTCGGGAGTTACGGAAACAGTCTCGCCGGTAGTAGCAGACTTATCCTCGATAGCAGCGTCGCCGTAGTTACCGTCAAGACCCATGACATAGGTCTCGACCTTGTAGCCGACGGTGCCTGCCGAGAACTTAGCGTCAAATCTAACATCCTCGACACCCATAACTCCGACTTCGGGGTTCCAACCTGTGAAGGTGTAGCCTGCCTTGGTGGGAGCTTCGGGGGCGACAATCTGAGCGCCAACCTCTGTGGCGACGGTACGATAAAGCTCATTGTCGACATAGAACTCTGCGTTGTAGGTCATGAGTTTAAGACCAGCAACAGCGGCGTTTATCTTCGCTGTCTGAGCATCAACAATATGCTGCTCGCTGAGCTTCTTGCCGGAGACGTCGACTTCAAGTTCGGCATCAAGGGCAGCTCTGGTGTCGGCAGTGTACTTCTTGTCGTAGTCGGCCTCTGTCTTCTTGGCGTTGGCGGCTGCGACAGCTATATTGTACTCGTCGTAGTTTGCGGGAAGCTCATCCCACTTAGCCGTAAGAACAACATTGTTCGCGGGCATGGTGGCGGGAACTTCCTCCTCCCAGCCGAGGAACGTATGTCCGGCCTTTTCGGGAGTGCGGGCAACAACAGTAGCTCCGTAATAATATGTATCGGGCGCGAGGTCCGTATTAGCATATGTTACGGTGTACTGGTTACGCGAATAGTAAATGCTAAGGACAAGAGAACCGTCAGCGGCGATAGTGCCGGTAAGGACGCTCTTCGCGGAATCGAGCGAGAAGCCCTCTGCGGGAGCTGCGTCGGCGGTTATGTCGGCGGTCGAACCGGTCTCGCCGGCACCCTGATAGGTGCTGTCGGGAGCTGACGGATAAGCGCCGGTGGTGTCCATATTATAAACATTTACAGTATACTTTGTATCCGTGTTGTTTGCGAACACTGCCTCGAAGGAGGCGTCGGCGTCAAACGTTGCGGGTACATTGCCCCAGCCGACGAAGTGCATTCCGACAGGTGCGTCGGGCGCTGCAATCGTGCTGAGATCAACGGGATCGCCCTGGTTGCCGGTAAGAACCGCATGAGTTACACCGTTCACGGTGAAGGTGAAGGTAACGGTCGTTACTTCGGCTGCGATAAGGCGCTTCCAGTTGTAGATAAGGTTGTTCATAGCTTCTCTGACCTGCGTGCGCTTGGTCGTGGAGGCATTGAACGAAGTGGAAACATTCTGCGCGTAGGCAAGTGCCTGCGAGTATGATTCCCATCTCTCCGCGTCATACTTGGAAGAATCGGCGGGGTTGATGGTGCACATTGCTATAGCCGCGTCGAGATACGTCTTAACAGCGTCAAGCTTTATGAGTCTGGGACCCCAAAGCGCTATCTGCTGCTCTGCATAAGCAACATCGACGGAGGATATAGTGGGTGCTTTCCACGTAGCAATCGCGGTCTCCCACGCTGCATGAGCCTTCTGCCAATCTGCATACTTCTTATTATAAGTAGCAAGCTGGCACTCGTTGGCGCCCTCGCCGGGATGCTCGGGAGCAACCGGCTCCTCGGGAGCCTTGGTCGAGTTGTAGAGATTCATCGCGCGGTTTCTGGCTTCCTTCCAGCCGTTCCAGGAGACGGAATTAAAATCATCGTAACCGAAGAAGTTATATCCCTGATCCCAGTAGACGGAGCCTTCCGGATTGGGTGCGCCCTGGACTGCCTCAACGGCGGTCTTGAGCGAATCAACGGAAGCCGCAACCAGTTTTGCATCAAGAGCCTCGGCAGCTGCGGTCAATCTCGTGGAGATCGTCTGATAAGCTGCGATATAAGAGGCATTGTTGAAGTTGCCGAGGAGCTTGGGTCTGAGAGTGTAGTTGGCCGCCGCTATAAGAGCTGCCTGATACTCTGCCCACTCTGCGTCCGCATCCGCGCTGTAGTTAGCGCGCTGACGCTGCTCGCCGGAATACTGGCTGTACTTCGCGGGAAGATCATAGTCGTTGTAGACAAAGACCGGAGTATCCCATTCCCAAGTGGTGTCATTACCGCTGCTTCCGCGGGTACGCTGACCAAACACAGAGAACTTAATGACATACTTGCCGTCCGGGACATCTGCTCTTGTAATGCCGGGCTTGGCCTTCCAAAGGTTCTCTCTCGAGGTCATGTCCTCGTTCTGCGTATCAACAACGAACATTTCGTCCGCAAAATACGCTCCGGAGCCGTTGTTAAAGGTCGAGGCATTCTGTCTAACTACAGAGTCTTTGCCGTTAAGGGTGTTCTTCTCTCTTCTGACTCTGACATATACCTTACTGATGGCATCGATAGAATCGCTCGAGCCGATAAAGCCGGCGCGCGGATACATAAGATAATGCCTGTTATGGCTGGTTTTGTCCGAAGGCTTCTCATCCTTAGGATTGCTGTCGTCCTCGGTATCCGAGCAGAAGTAAGTATAGTACGAAGCGTAAAGCGGAGTAGTGCCTGTGAGCGATTCGCCGCTCTCGGTGAGGATAAAGTAGCCGACCGTGAGGACGACGGTGGTATCCGTTGCACCGGGCTTGGACACGGTGAGATCCTTAGCGAATCCGCCGTTGATTATATCGCCCTTGCTGACTCCGGAGACGCCGACATTGGTTCCGTTGCCCGCCATATTATAGGCAGTTGCCGAAACGCTGTCGATTCTATACTTATAGAGAGCGTCCTGAGTGAAGTTGCCGTTCTTGTCAGTGTAGCCTCTGTTTATACCCCTAGATCCGTTGTAGATCGTAACGGTGTAAGCGTCTTTTGCTCTGGTCGGACCGGTAAACCTCATCTGGCCGAACTTGGATTTATCCGCCAGACCCATTACCTGGGACACGATATTGACGATAGGCGGAACGAGTTTGCCCTTGTTGTTGTTAAGAGAGCTGATAAGGTTCTCAACGATGTTGGCAAGCTCTTTGTTCTTCACTATGGCGTCGAGCGAGTCATAGTACTTCGTCGTAATCGTTCCGGGGATAATCGCGTTGAGGATGTCTGTGACAAGTCTTACGATGCTCTTCTTGACAGTCTGCTTGGCGAATGCGCCGTTCTGATTTCTCTCGAAGAGGTCGGTAAGGCAGGTCAGATCCTGGTTAAGGATCAATCCGTTAAGGACAGAATAAACGACATCCTTTAAGATGGTCTCACTGTCACTGTCAGCAAATTTTGCGGGAAGAAGTGTTTTGTCTAACAGCTTGAAGATGATATCATCGAGTGCTTTCCATCCGTTAGAGGTATCAACCGTAGTGTCGGGAAGGAGACCTGTGTAGAACTGCGGGTCAGCTTTAAGCCACTGAACGGCAGTAGTCAACATTCCTTCGAATCCGGAACCGTAATTGAGCGCCTCTTGGAGGCTGCCCGCATTAAGGTCGATACCGGGGTTGACGTTGTAAGCAATGTAATCCGCAAGCATATCAAGAATACCGTCAATGGTCTTGGGATAATTGCTGTAATCTCTTTCGGGAAGGAACTGAGCCATGAGCTGCTTGACAGCCTCCCATGTAACTCCGACAACAGTCGTAACATCCTCGGGGATGTACATATAGCCGACTGATGCGTTAATGACCGAGCGAGCAATGTAAGCAATAAGCTCCTCCTTGCTCATAGCATCGATCTCTTCCGGTGTTGCGATATGCTTCTGCCAATCCGGGAAGAAGTAACCGCCGGTCTTCTTGAGAACAAATCTCGCAACCGAGACTACGTTGTCGGTGAGCTTGGAGTTGTCTCCGTCTACCCAGCCGGTGTAGCCCTTCAGAAGTCCGTTGACAATCTGTCCTGCGATGTTATTAAGTTCGCCGACCAAAGTGCTGCCCGCGGGGACAGTATAAGTCTGAACCTGATAACCTGTGTTGAACAGATCGGCAAGAGTGCCCGTCTCATCGCAGCGAATCTGCATCTCGAGCCACGGAATAATCTGCTCGTTGAGCATCGGGACAGCCATATCATTATAAGCCGCCTGAAGCAGATCCTCAATGAAGTCATAGGTTGACTTTGTCGAATTGAGGTTAACGAGATTCCTGACGCTTTCGGGAATTATCGGTACGCCTGCGAGAGCATTCTGAATGATGGTCTGAAGCATCGTATCGACAGTCGTGTTGCTGTTGTATGCCGTATTCGGATACGCAAGACCCCAGAGAAGCTCTCTGAGCATGACTTCGATATTCAGATCGACCTTGACGAACGAGTTGGCAACACCAAGGCTGACGCCGCCGTCTCGTCTCTGCTTACCGATACCGCCGATAACAACCTTCTTGATGATTGGGTTGTTGTCCGCAAGGAACTGGAAGAGCGAGTTGATAACCGCTACATCGGTTCCGTTGCTTCGACGTGCGTCCTTTATTGCGGAAACCTTGACACTGTTCAGGTCGCCGGCAAGCCAAAGAATGGCTCCGTTGCTGTTGATGAGCTTATAGACGCTCGAAAGAGCATTGTCTATAGACGTCGCATCAAGCTTACCGAGAATCGAAAGATCCATCGTGATGTTCGCTTTGGCGAGCGCCTCATCGGCATAGTCAAGCAACATAGACGCATACTGCTCTGTGGTCAGAACCGCAGAATCGGTAAAGTCGTACTTTGTCAGCTTGCCATCCTTGTAAGAATCGTACTTGTACGCGCTCGCCGCGGCGGTTGCCGAGGACAAGATGAGCAGCGAAGCAAGGATGACTGCCAACAAGCGTTTCATTTTCTTCAAAAATTACACCTCCATTTAAAAATTTCACCATATATTGAGCATCCCGTCTCCCGCAAATTGACGGAACACATTGGCGACAGAATAATTGCTCTGCTCGGGCAATGCAAAGCAAGAGGGTATAACTATCCCCTCATGTAAAGAATACCCCTTTGCGCCGCAGCTTGTCAACAAGTTTAAATATTTTTAATTATTTTTGTGCGTTATGCACAAAAGAAAAGCGGAAAATTATAGGTGATAACCGATACACTTTTATCGAAACTGTCGAAAAAACGTCATTTTCATTACATTTTCCGATTAAAAATGCCGCGTTATTTATTCACAAGAACAATAGCTCGATTTTTTGTGGGTAATGTTGCACAAAAATTCATTATGTTTTAGAAAAATAAGACTGATTTTTCAATTGAATGGCTTCAAAAGAAATATAAAAGGCTCTATATGCCGCTGTTGAATCAAAAATATGATTTTACGGGTATGTTTCTTTTATATATCCGCTATGCGAAAGGCGTATATATATAATGTATGGTAACAGGGTGCCGCGGCAGTGATTTATTTAGTTGAGGCGGGGAAAAACAAGGCTTGACCTGCGCGATTTTGGGGTATAAAATTTTCACCTACTACCTTCGCTACCTACCTTAACGAAATATTTTATCTTTCACAGCGTTTCGGCA